>OCHB01001352.1_pt1 | contig 16275 bp, 14 predicted proteins | sample 1538731 | NCBI WGS metagenome assembly OCHB01 (sample SAMN04571721, study PRJEB22368) | human gut metagenome | biome: human gut; material: stool | host: Homo sapiens | place: Luxembourg | collected 2012-09-20 | reverse complement strand
GTCCTCCTGCGTCTGCCCCAGCGCCGCCAGCTTTTCATCCAGCGCAGAAATGCGTCCCGCCATCAGGTTTTCGTAAAGTTCTTCCTTTGCGGCGTGCGCCTCCGGGTGCTCCGCCGCGTACTGCGGATCGTTCTGACGGAAAAACTCGTCCATATCAAAGGCGATATCCATAGCCCACTCGGATTTTTCTTCTTCGGGAAGATCGTCCTGGAAGGTCATCACCCGGTATTCGTCGGGGATGCTGCCGCGCTCACCGTCGTAATACTCGCAGAAGCGGTCCCCCGTATCCCGCACATAGCCCTGATCCGTAAAGCTGCCGTTTTCGTCCATCGCCACGTCCCGGCCGTAGGCCTCATAGTCGATGTAATTTTGCAGGTGCTCCGGCACCTGCATGACCTCCAGCTCCTCAATGTAATAGCGCCCAAGATCGTCATAGTCATGGATGTTAGGATAAACCTCATAACAGTCCAGATTTTCCGTCAGGTTAATGATCTCCTGCAGGCTGCCGCAATGGTCGCCCATTTCCATACCGGCCTGAAACTGTGCGTATTCGCTTTCGCTCATTTCATCCAGCTTCGATGCCAGATAATTCAGCTCGTCCAGATTTTCATATTCACCCAGCTTACTGTAAAGACCGTCCACATAGCAGTCATAGTCCGTGATGAACCATTCCTCATAGGGCTGGCCGAAGTCATCCTTCTGACCGATGCCGATACGCTTGAATACCTCCTTCATTTCCTCGGCGGTGGTGGGAAACTTCACCCACTCGCCCACAAGCTCGCCCTCGTTGTACTTCCCAAGATTGGTGATAAAGGCGGCAAAGGGATAATCCTTGTTGTAACTGTAATCCGGCATATACGCTCCTCCTTCAGCTTCGCTTGTTTTTGGGAAATTCCAGCTTGAAATCGATGTACCTGCCGCCCGTGTCGCAGAGGATCACGGCGGCGTCATAGGCGGTCTGTTTCTTTTCAGACCACATTCCCTTGACATTGGTCCGTCCCTTTTTCAGAAGGTCCGCCGCCATCTTCTTTGTAAGCTCCTTCCTGCGGCTCGTCCAGAAGCGGTCATTTTTCCAGAGAACAAAGCCGCAGGACCGATCCGAACAGGCAAAGTTTTTCTTCCCCTCATAAACCGGCTGGCCGCAGCGGGGGCAGGCGCCGATGCTCTCCTTCTCCGGGGCAAACAGCTTTTTGCCGTCCTCGGAAATACAGGAATAGGTAGACACGATCTCCCGGACCATATCCCGGATGCCATCCATAAAGGTGTCCGGGTCAGCGCCGCCCTTTGCGATCTCCGTCAATTTCTGTTCCCATTCCGCCGTCAGCATGGGAGAGGTCAGCGGCTCCGGCAGGACCGTGACAAGGTTGATACCGGCTTTCGTGGGGATCAGGCTCTTGCCCTTGCGCTCCACAAATCCGGCAGCCACCAGCTTTTCGATGATAGCCGCCCTGGTCGCAGGCGTGCCAAGTCCTTTTCGCTCCGCCTCATCGGGGATATCGTCCTTGCCCGCGTTCTCCATAGCGGACAGGAGGGTATCTTCGGTATAGGGCTTCGGCGGCTGGGTGAAATGCTCGGTGACGGAAACCTCCGCGCCGTCAAAGGTCTGCCCTTCGGTGAAGTCCGGGAGCGTATCGCCGTCCCCGTCCGCGGGCTTTTCCTTCAAGAAGGCGCGGAAAATGCGGTCGATCTCCCGCCAGCCTTCGGAGAGAATACGCTTGCCTTTTGCGGCGAAGGAATAACCGCTGCAATCAAAAGTTGCCGTGACCGCCTCATACACATACGGCTCCGCCGACGCGCACAGCAGACGGCAGCAGACCAGAAGAAGCAGCTCACGCTCGCCCAGGGGCAGGGCGGGGATATCCGCTTTCTCGATCTCCAATGTGGGGATGATGGCGTGGTGGTCGGATACGTCCTTGTCGGAGACCATGGCCTCCACCAGCGGATAGAAATTGCTGATTTTATCAAAGGGCGGCAGCTTTGCCGCCAGGTGGATCACACAGGAGGCCGTTTCCGCCATATCGGAGGTCAGATAACGGCTGTCCGTGCGGGGATAGGTCAGCAGCTTTTTTTCGTAGAGGCTCTGAGCGTAGTCAAGGGTCTGCTTCGCCGTGTAGCCAAGCAGCCGATTTGCCTCACGCTGCAAGGTGGTGAGGTCATAGAGCTTCGGAGGCTGCTCCTTCTTCTGCTCACAGGTGACGGAGGTACAGGTGACGACCGCACCCTTGCACATGGCCGCCGCCTGTTCCGCCTCCGCCGGATCGGTGAACTTCTCCGACACCGCCTCCGCGCCGGCCAGCGTCAGGCGCACATGATGATACTTCTCCTTCTGGAACAGCGCGATCTTCGCGTCTCGCGCCGCCAGCAGGGACAAGGTGGGCGTCTGAACACGGCCCACATTCAGGGTGCGGTGGTAGAGAACGGAGAAAAGGCGGGTGGCGTTGATCCCTACCAGCCAGTCAGCCCTCTGGCGGCAGAGGGCTGACTGATACAGGGCTTCATACTCAGCGCCGGGGCGCAGCTCAGAAAAGCCCTCCCGGATAGCGCTGTCCTCCATCGAGGAAATCCAGAGACGAAGGACCGGCTTGCGGCAGCCGGCCATTTCATACACCAGACGGAAGATCAGCTCGCCCTCCCGTCCGGCGTCACAGGCGTTGACGATCTCCGTTACGTCCTCCCGCGCCATGAGGTGCTTCACATTGTCCAAAGCCGCCTCCTTGCCGGGGATGGGGGCGTAGCGGAAGGGCTCCGGCAGAATGGGCAGATCCTCATAGCGCCATTTTTTGAAGCGTTCGTCATAGCCGCCCGCGTCCAGCGGAGATACCAGGTGCCCCACGCACCAGGAAACGATCAGGCCGCTGCCCTCATAAAAGCCATCGGCCCTGGATGAAGCACCCAGGGCCGACGCGATGGATTTTGCCACGCTCGGTTTTTCCGCGATAATCAGTTTACTCATGCTCCGCCTCCGTTTCAGCCTCCGCAGGCTCATCCTCGTTGATATACTCCTCGTCGGGGAAATCGTACTCGTCGGGATCGGCGCTGACCTTCACGCTGCTGCGGTTCGGCTTGATGAACTTCACATAGGCGAAGGCTCCGCCGCCTGCCAGCACCAGCAGCGCCACCACGGCCAGCAGGCCGCTGCCGCTCTTTTTCTCCGGCTGCTCCGGTTCCGGCTCCGGCTCCCTGACCTTCTCCCTGCCCGCGCACTCGGAGAGGTTGGTCTTGCAGACAGAGCAGGATGTATCCACCGCGCCGGCCGTGCATTTTTCCTTACAGGTACACACAGGGGCGGCAGGCGTCTCCTCGTCCATCAGGGCCAGCAGGTCGCGCTCGTCTACCTGGTTGAGAAAGTGGACGGTGTTCTCGCCGTCCTCCGCCCGGTCGATGATGATGTAGAAATAGTTGCCGCCTTTTGTGACCACGGTGATGAACTGCTTGTCCCCGGCGCTCTCACCGGCGATATCGTCCACCAGGGTCATGTTGCCCTCCGGGGTCAGGGGCTGGGGCTCATAGCCGCCCGTGGTCTCCTCCCCGGTGTAGTAGGGCTCGCCGTCCCCGCCGCCTGCGAAGGCCACGGTGGAGGTGGCCGCCATGCAGAAAAGCGCCAGGAACACGGCGGTGAAACGGCGAAAAGCTCTGTTATGCTTCATCTTCCGCACCCTCGCTTTCCTCTGTCTCCATCAGGCCGTCCGGCAGGGCGATCATGCCGCTGGCATAGGCGCGCAGGAAGGCGGTCAGCTCCCTGTTGTCCATGCGGACAGCCTTCACCATGCGGACGATCTCCAGGTTCTCCTCCTCCGTGAGCTGGGCTTCCAGCGCGCGGAGGCGCTTCTGCTGCTCCGCGATCTTTTCCCTCGTTTTCTCAATATCCTTGCGGATCTTCTCAGTCGTTGCCATGCTTACAAATCTCCTTTCGGTGACAAGTTTTTTTCATATCGGTATTTCATTTGCGCCGGATACAGCGGTTCGGGCGGGCGGCGCTTGCCGGTCCATTCCCGTCCACCCGCCAGCCCCGCGCACTGCCAGCCGGAGGCACGGAGGCTGACGCCGCTCTCCGTGTCCAGAATGTAGGTGACGATCCTATGGTAGCCCAGGACCTTCGCCGCCCGCGCCGCCGCGCCATAGAGGAAGCTGCAAGCGTTTTTTGTCCCGTCCGTGCAGAGGCGGTTGACCTCCAGGGTCAGCCCATCGTCCAGGTATCGGCTCACCGGCCGCCCCACGATGGCGACGCCCGCCAGATGGCCGTTCGCTATGCAGCCCAGGGAGAACTTATGCCCTCGCACCGGCTTATGGTGGCGGTGATGCTCTGCGACAAAGCCGTTCGCATCGGCAAGGGACATCGGTTTTACAGTCAGCATCGGCTCCGCCTCCATCAGTTATATGGCGGTCTGCCGTAGGCATAAAGGTGGGACTGCCAATAATTCGAGTTGAGACTGGTGTACTGGATGGGATCGCCGCAGTGCAGGAGCATCCCGTCCCCCACATAAAAGCCCACATGGCTGACCCCCGGCGTGTCGTAGGTGCCTACAAAGAACACCAGATCCCCCGGCCGCGGCTCGGATACCGGCGTGGAAATGTTGTAGAGGCCCTGCGCCCCCAGCCGCCCGGTATCGCACAGGCCGCTGTTGGTCAGGACATAGCTGACAAAGCCGCTGCAATCAAAGGAGGTAGAAGGGCTGCTGCCGCCCCACACATAGGGAAAGCCCAGATACTTCTCCGCCTCCGTAATAAGCGCCGCAAAGCGCTCGTCGGACAGGTACTCCGCCGGGATCTCATACTTGGCGGGCGGGTTGGTCACATACTTGGGAACATAGCCGGAGGACGGGAACAGGTCGGGGCGGTTGCCCAGGGTAGACATATACACGGCGTACATGGAAAGCGTCTCCTGATCCATCATGTAGACCGGCAGATGGGAGAGGTCGAAGTTTTCCAGCTTCACGGTGCAGATATAATAATCGTAATAGACCCGGTAGCTCTCCGTATGGGTGTTGCCCTCCTCGTCCGTCCAGGTATCCGTCTCAATGTAGTACCGCCGCTCCACCTCCACCGTCTCGGTGAGGATGTATTGCCGGTCAAACAGCATTTGAAGGTCGCCCTGCACCTGGTCTATGGTGAAGGTCCCCTCATGGAGCGCCGACAGAATGGACAGCAGCACATAGGGATCGTGTTCGATCTCGTCCAGATCGTAGTGATACTCGTCATAGTCGTGGGTCTGCTCATAGGTGTCCAGATACCGCCGCAGCTCATCCTCCTTGGCGCAGTAGGCGGCCTCCGCCGCCAGCAGGTCAGCATCCTCGGAGAGATAAGATGAGGCCACAATGTTGGACACGCCTCCGCCGAACATGGAGGAGCAGGATTGCAGCAGGCCCAGCAGCAGCACCAGCACAAGGCCGATCCCGCCGATGATGAGGAACGCCTTTTTGTGCCGGGCTATGAACTCTCCGGCCTTCTTCGCTGCCTCCGCGCCCTTCTTTGCACTCTTGGCCGCTGTCTGCGCCGCCGCCTTTGCACCCTCCGCGCCGCGCGACGCCCGGTAGGCCGCCGCGTACTGCCGCTGCATCCGCTTCTTCTGCCAGATGCGGGAGATGGGGCTGCCGGATGCAAGCTGGGGGTTATCATGGAGCGCCTTTTGGTAAAGCGCCTCCGCGTTGGCCCTGGCCGCCGCCTGCTCCGCCTTTGCCGCGTCCCGCCAGGGCTTCACCTGCCGCTCCGCCCGCCAGTTTTGCAGCTTACGGTTCCCATAGCCCACGGCCTTTTCCATGCCGCGCTCGGTGAGATGGCCCGCCGCCACGCCGGAGTTCTCCTGCTCCACCTCCCGCACCTTGGCGTGGGCGGTGTGGGCGACCTCCTGCAAAGGCCGCGCCAGCGGATTCGGCCCCGGCTGCCGGATCGAAGCCGGCTTATCCGTCTCATGGAATACCAGCCTTGTACGCCCGGCGCCGGAAGCCTCGTCAAAGACACGCTCCGTGCCCAGGACGCGCTTTTTCGGAACAGCGGCCCTTGCCGCGTCCAGCTTATCCGCCGCCTTGTCGGACTTGCGGATCGCCTTTTGCAGCTCCGGCGCGGCGCGTTCCTCCTCGGTGAATTGCAAACGGGAGGATGGGCGGCTATTTGCCGCCGTACCCTCCCGGTAGGCTTTGCGGCGGTTCCGCCGCTTTTTCTTCTGAGACTTCCGGACGCGCCGGTCGTCCAAATGGTGGAGGGCAGTCCTCGCCAGCGCCGTGGAATCGCCGGAGGGGGAATAGTCCTGCTCCGGCGCACGGTCTGAAACATGGCTCGCCTCGCCTGTGACCATATTGACGGAAATGGCTCCGTCGCGGGTCATCTTCTGCGCCTCCTTCTCGGAGGCCTTCCATTCCTTCATGCGTCACCACCTGCCTTTCCGTAGGGGCAAATGCTCACGCACTCGCCCGTCTCGATCATGGAGATATACTTGAAAATGGGATATGCCTGGGGCGGGCAGACCGCGTTGCCCAGGGTTTTCAGCCGTAGGGCGCGGTCCGCGGTGTTTTCGGTGATACGGAGGACGCCATCCGGCTCGGCGGCCCAGAGGATACGTCCGTCCATTTCCGGGGGAAGCCCATGAGCCATTCCACCCAATCCGGGTTCAGCGCCGCCGTCTCGGATAGCGGCTGCTCCTGCCGGATCACCTGCGCCGACAGGTTGGCAGACGGGGCGCTGTTGCGAAACGCCGCCGGTTTCAGCGTGGAGCGGTAGCCCTCCGATGCTGCCGGGGTCAGATAGAACACCGCCGCCGACAGGCTGAGGCTCCAGATCGCGCCGCTCTTGTTCACCTTGCGGAATATTCCGTTGTCGGAGAGGTACACATCCAGGTTGGCCGCGTCCCTGCAGGTGTTCTTGTCTGAGGCAAGGGGCGTTGGAAACATCAGCCGCGACGATAAAAGTTCGCTGGCGCTCATGCCATGCGCCGACGCCGCAAGCCGGAAATACGAATGGGAGAACAGCGTATCCCGCTTTTGCCAGGTCAAAGATCGTTTTGTCGAGGCCCAGATTGATGAAGCCAGCAACATTTTCCCCAAGCACCCAACGGGGCCGCAGCTCGGTAATAACGCGGCACATTTCCGGCCACAGGTAGCGTTCATCCGCAAAGCCCCTTCGCTGCCCCGCGGTGGAGAAGGGCTGGCAGGGAAAGCCGCCGGAGAGGACGGTAACGGTTTCAAGTCCTGTTTTTTCAAAAAACGCCTCCTTCGTAAAAGTCGTGATATCCCGGAATCTCGGCACCTCCGGCCAGTGCTTTTCCAGAACGGAATAGGGATAGTCCGCCCACTCGCATTGACAGACGGTGCGGAAGCCCGCCGCCTCCGCCGCCAGATCAAGCCCGCCGATGCCGGAAAACAGGCTCACATGGGTCAGCTCAGTCATAGTCATCCTCGCAGGAATGATCTCCGCAGAGGGCGCAGCAGCGGCCGCAGCCGATGCCGTCCTCCGCCGCTTCCTCCGGGTCATAGGGCGTCAGATGCGCGCGCCGCAGCGTTGCCTCCAGAATGTCATAGCAGGTGACGACCTGATCCTCCGCAAAGCCCCACCTGCGGTACATTCTTCGGATGCTCGGATTCTCGCCGGAGAGATTCTTTTGCAGCCGCGCAAGCCGTTTTTCTGTTTTCACTTCTACAACACGGTTGCGGAGAAAGCTGTACTGTGCCAGCAGGTCAAAGAGATCGCCCACCAGCATACGGAAGGCGCCGCCGGAGATGATGTAGGCGGGATCATCAGCGGTGGCGGCGCGCTGCTTTTCCCTGATTTTTGCGTCATGCTCTTTCAGCACGGCGGTCAAGGGCGTGAGCTCCGCCGCCTTCAGCTCCGCAAGATCCTTCCTGTCCCCAAACACCAGATAGCGGCCGGGGATACGCCAGGCGGCGAACTTTTCCTCCGCGATTTCTCCGTAGCGCTTTGCCGTCTCGACCAGATTTTCCAGATCCTTCTCGTCCTTCGCCTTTTCGGCGAGGAAGGCGAGCTGATGGAGAAGTCCGTACAGATGCACCTCGTCATTGATGTGGTTTTCATATACCTTGCTGTCGATCACATATTTCATATCTTGTCCCATCCTTTCCTTATCCGGTTTCCCCGCCATGGGAAACCTCGCTGGGCTTTGTCGTGAGAAGTCTGTATAGCTCGGTGGTCTTGGGGAACTCGTCCTTGAAGGGCAGGATCACATTTTGGAAGAACAGAAGGCCGCTGCCGGGGTCCGCGTTGGTCACATAGGCAAGCTGCTCGGCGGAGATGTTCAGCCGCTCCGTCATCAGCTTGCGGTCGCCCGCGGAGAGGTTCAGCAAATAGATAAAATCGCTGTTTTCCAGAATGTTTTCGATCTCCGGGCTGTGCAGCAGGTCCTTCGGGTTCTGCGTTGCCCCGGTCGGGACGCCGCCCCATTTGCGGAAGCGCTTCCAGATCTCGGCGCTGTACGCCGCCGTCTGTTCCTCCTTCAAAAGCAAATGGAACTCGTCCACGAAATACCAGGTGGCCCGCCCAATGGAGCGGTTCACCGTGACGGTGTTCCACACCGCGTCCTGGACAATGAGCATCCCCGGCTTTTTCAGGTTCTTGCCAAGCCCCTTGATGTCGAAGCAGACAAGGCGGTTGCGGATATCCACGGTGGTACGGTGGTTGAAGAAGTTGAGTGAGCCGTTCACATACAGGTCAAGCGCCTGGGCCACACGGTCCGCCTCCGGGATATGCTGGGCGGTGAGGGCGGCCATGAGGTCGGAGAGGATCGGCATATTCTCCGGCCGGGGATCTGCGAAGTACGGCTGATAGATCTTCTGCACGGCACGGTCGATGACGGTTTTCTCGATGGCCTCCAGCCCTGTCTTGCTGCCCATGATAAGCTCACAGAAGGACAGCACGAAATCGCTTTTCAGCGCCAGCGGGTTTTCTTCCTCGCTGTAATTGAGGTTGATATCCAGGGGATTCACATAGTCGCGGCTGTTGGGGGAAAGCCGGATCACCTGGCCGCCCAGCCGGTTCACCAGCGGGGAATATTCATCCTCCGGGTCGCAGATGATGACATTATCCTTCGTGGTCAGCATGACATAGGTGATCTCCCGCTTGCAGCTCATGGACTTGCCGCTGCCCGGCGTGCCGAACACAAGGCCGTTGGGGCATCGGGACTGCTTGCGGTCCAGCAGGATCATGTTGCCGGACAGGGCGTTGAGCCCGTAATACATGGCGTCCCCGCCCATAAAAAGCTCCTGGGTCACGAAGGGCACGAACACCGCCAGCGCCGAAGTGGTGAGGCTGCGTTCGATCCTGATACGGTTAAGACCCAGCGGCAGCGAGGACATAAGCCCGTCCTCCTGCTGGAAGTCCAGCCGGGTCAGGATGCAGTTGTGGGTCTGGGCGACGCTGGCCGACTGGGAAACGGCGATCTCCAGCTTTTGTTTCGTGGGCGCCAGATGCAGCATGAGGAAGGTCATATTGAACATTCGCTCGTTGCGGCTCTGTAGATCCTGCAAAAGATTTTTCGCCGCGCCGCCGTAGGTGGAGAGGTCGGAGGGGAGGATATCCAGATCGTAGCCGCTGCGGGCGGCCTTCTTCTGCTCCTGGATCTTCATGGCGTCCAGATCTGTGATCTTGCGCTTGACCATCTTGATGGCCTCGTTCTGGTTGATGCCGCGGACGTGCATGGTGACGAGAAGATTTCCCTCCACATCCATGAAGTCCGTGAGAATACGGTCCTGGATCTCCGGGGCCAATATCTGCAAGAATGACACCGCGCCGTACATTTCGCCCATGCGGAAGCGCCGCGTCTCCCCAAACTCGAAGGAAGAAGGCACGATAAAATCCTTCACGGACAGGCCGGAGGGCGCCAACCAGTCCCATTCAAAGGCGAAGGGCTCCCCTCTGGGATGGAGGAGGCCGTGCAGCAGTTCCAGACGCTCCTTGCCGTCCAGCACCTTTGCCGCCGCGCCCATGACCTTGAAGCGGTTCAGGGTGTCCGCCTCGATGCGGGAAAACCTTGCCCGCGCCGCCTGGATGCTCTCCGCCTCAATGGTCAGCGTGACATACTTGCTTTTCACATAGCCGTTGCTGCCACGCTCATACTGTGTTTGCAGGATGCCGGAGGCCTCGGCGCGGATCCCGTCCAGATCGTCCCCCTGGGCCGCCATGCGGAACAGGTCTCCGCCGCCGGCCTTGTGGCTGCTGCTCAGGGTCATTTGCACGCCGATGGAGGGATCATAGCCGTTATAGAAGTCGCAGAGGCGTTCAAAGATATCCCGCTGATCGTCCGGCCCCGCCAGACGGTAGCTGACGTCGGCGTAGGCGATGGTTTTGGAAAAATGCCGGTCGTCCAGACGGCACAGGCCGTCCGGGTGCATATTGCGGAAGGGGAGGCTTGCCTGTACGGTGTGATTCTTGCCGTCCCCCCTGGCCTGCCGGATGACGGCCTCGATCTGCTTTCGCTCCTGCCGGGTGAGCCTGCGCCGGCCCTTGCCTCTTTTCCCCGCACCGGAGGCGATCCGTCCCACCGCCCGCTCCAGCTCCGCCTGCTTTTCCAAAGCGGAATAGGCGTTGTTTGTCTGATAGACACGCTTTTTCGGACGGGTGAATTTACACTGGATCAGATTGCCCAGCAGCGCCTCCGGGGTCTGCCCGTTCTTCTCATACAGGGCGAACAGGAAAAAGGGCAGCATCACAAGGATCATGCACAGCGCCGCCGGCGTCGTGCCCATGCTGCCCTTGCTCAAAAAGAAAAGCGGCACTCCAACAAGCGCCGCCGATCCGAAACACACAAGCTGCCGCTTCGTCAGGCCGAACAGCATCTTGCTCTTGATTTTTGTCAGGTCCTTCGGGACCGTTACGTATGCCAATGGTTCACATCCTTTCCGCAAGCCGGATATCGCTTGCAACTTCATTTCCCCACACATCCCAGTCGGGCGGTGAGGCTCTTGCGAACAACTCAATACGAGGCACGTCCCCCATGAGGGCTTCGATCCGCCGCCGCGCCTCCTCCGGCTTCTGGCTGTGCCGCCCCACGTGGGAGAGGATGACCTGCTTCACATCCCGCGCCGCCCGCTTCGGGCGTCCGCGGGTCGCCAGCAGGCAGATCTCCGCGTTGGCCCGCGTCCAGTAGCCCATGCCGGTGAACAGGCCCTCCGACTTCCGGCACTGCTTGATCCAGACGAAGGCCACGGTCTTGAAGGTAAAGCCCCAGGCGTCCATGACGTCCCAGGCCTCCCGCAGCATGGGGAAGGTGATCCAGAGAAACAGGGCGCAGTCCTTGTCCGCCAGCTCCCCCACTGGCAGGGCCTTGATGGCCGCTATGTCCATGGTGGGGTAATGGCTCTCGGCGCTGCGCCCCGCGCCCTTCTTGCTCCAGACCTTATAGGCCCAGGGCGGATCCGCGTAGATGACCTTGTATTTTTTCATGGCCGCCTCCCGTCAATGCGCCCCGAACAGGCTCTTTGCGAGGCTGCCGGTGCGGAACAGGGTGTAGCACAGCAGCACCGTATAGCCCAGGCACTCCCAGATCGCCACGGTGATATCATCCCCCACGGCGATATTCTGCACCAGCACCGCGTAGATGCCCACGCAGACCATGATAAGAAACGCCTGGAAGCCCAGGGCCAGCAGGGACTTCAAATAGTTCTGCCCCGTCTGGCCCCACTCCCGGTTGGCCATCGTGGCAAAGGGGATCGGCCCCACGGATACGGTCAGATACACCTCGATCATTCTTCCGTAGATCACAAGGAAGATGGCGATGGTGAGGATATGGGAGCAGAGGCCCAGCAAAGAACCGATGCTCCAGTCCGCCAGGGTCGTTTCCAAATTGCCGACCACGCCGGAAATGTCGATCCCCGCGTCGGAGATGATGACGCCGGCACTCTGGCTGACCACGCTCTGCGCCACGTCGAATACCGCCATGACGATGTTCCAGGTGTTGGTGACGATGAGCACCGCGCAGAAGGTCTTGAAGATCCACTTCCAGAAAAGCCAGGTGTCAAAATCGTGGAGATTATTCTTTTCCACGATGAGCTGGATCAGCTCATAGCACATGACGAAGGTGAGGATGATGCCGGCGATGGGAACGATGACCGTTTCAGAGAGGCCGCGGATCATGTTGAAGATACCGCCGTTCCAGCCGGCCGGCGTCATGCCCACCTTCGTATTCACGGTATCAAAGGTCCCGGAGAGGTTGGAGATGATGCCGTCGATCAGCAGCTCCTTGAACCACTCCTGGATCATTTCAATTATCACGGGTGGTCACACCTCCTTTCGGGGGCTCCCGCCGTGAAACGGGAGCCCCCGGTTGGGATGGTCCTGCCGCCGCTCAGCCAAGCAGGCCGGACAGCAGGGGGATCAGGGTCACGCCAATCAGGGCGACGCCGCCGCCCGCGACAAGCTGCTTGACGCCCTGCGATTTGGCCGCGGGGTTGTCCTGGCCGTAGCCTTCCAGAAGGTTGATGCCGCCCCACACGCAAAGGCCGCCGCCCAGGGCGATCACCAGGGTCTGCAATACGTCGATAGCACTGTTGAAGAACTCCATAAATCATATTTCCTTTCGTTTTGTAGAATTGTTGTCGGGTTCGTCTGTCAGGTCTTTTGCGCTCAATTCGTACATATCGAAAGGCTCGTCCGGCTTCACGATGGCCGGTCTGCGCTTCATGTACCGTTCTACGTCAAAGACGTTCTTCTTGTCGGCGTCGGACAGGTATTTGTAGCGGGGATGCTTCGTCAAGTCATACTTATCGCTGAAAAACGGGCGCACGCCCCGAAGCTGCAAGATACACTTGCCGCCGTCCATGACCGCGATCTCGTCCTGGGTCATCAACTCCTTTCCCAATTTCTGATAACTGAGGCCGTGAGAGGTCTGCGCGCCGCGATTTTCGGACTGGTTCAGGCTGTCGATGGTCTCCTTGCCCAGCAGCTCCGAAATCTCTTTCAACGTCCCTTTCTCCTTGCCTCCCAAAAACAAGGTGCTGTCACAGTTGCCGACGATGGTATCTGCCGCGTCCTTGTAGATGGTCTTTAACTGACTTTGCGACTGCAAAATAATAGAAGCCGATATCTCACGGCTTCGGATGGTGGCGATCAGCTTGTCAAAGTTTGGTATCTGGCCGATGTTGGCAAATTCGTCCAGAAGGCACCGCACATGGACAGGCAGCCGCCCGTTATAGAAATCGTCCGCCTTGTCGCAGAGCAGATTGAAAAGCTGGCTTTGCAGCATGGCGATGACGAAATTGAAGGTGGTATCGGTATCGCTCATAATGAGGAACAGCGCCGTTTTCCGGTCGCCCATCGTGTCAAGCTCCAACTCGTCCTCCGTCATAATGTCCCGCAGCTCCTTGATATCGAAGGGAGACAGGCGGGCGCCGCAGCTCACCAAAATACTTTTGAGTGTCTTGCCGGCCGCCATTTTGAATTTGACATATTGCTTGACGGCGAAGTGCTCCGGCTGCGCCTGCGCCAGCTCGTCAAAGAGGATATCCACGGGGCTTTTATAGGTCTCGTCGTCCTCTCTGGCCTCGCAGGCATTGATAAGCTCCAGCAGGGTGATGAAGTTTTTTTCCTCCGGCTCCGCCTCATACCAGATGTAGCCGATCAGGGCACAGTATAAAAGGCGCTCGGCTTTGATCCAAAAATCTTCGGAGGATTTTTCACCGTCGCCCTTCGTGTTGGCGATGATGACATTGACCAGCTTGAGGATATCCTTCTCGGAGCGCACATAGGCCAGCGGGTTATATTTCATGCTTTTGGAAAAGTTGATGGTGTTCAGGACCTTGATGCGGTAGGGCTCATAGACGACCTTGCCGTGCTTATCCCGCACCGGCTTTCCGTTCTCGTCCCGCTTCGGCCCGCCGTGCGCCAGGAGCTTTCCCGTCTCCCGAAGGAGCTGTCCTTTGGGATCGGTGACCACATAGGAGCTGTGCATTTGGAGCAGGGACGGCTTGACAAAGAACCTTGTCTTGCCGCTGCCGGAGCCGCCGATGACCAGGATATTTTTATTTCTCGCCGTTTTCGGATCCTTCGGGCGGCTGGTCATGGTGAGGCTTTCCGTCCGGGTCAGAGGGATGTTCCAATCGGGAACGGGGTCTATGTAGGGCGCGATATCCTCCGGCCGGCCCCATCTCGCGCTGCCGTACTCAACGCCACGGCGATATTTCTTCGCGTTTTTCGCTTTCAGGTACACCGCCAGCCGGACAAGTGCCGCCCCGGCAATGCCCAGCACCAGATCCAGAGGATGCAGGCTGAGCCAGAGGGAAGCAAAGGCCTCGGTGAAGCCCTGGGCGATACGAAGCAGCTTTTCCGAGGCGTCCGCCCCCGGTGAGAGCCGCACCGCCTGACAGAGCTTATCAAAGAGCCAAGCGAACAGCAGATACGGAAGGTTCGGCAGCAGGACCTTTTTCAGCTTTCCCGTCATCGTTCCAGCCCCCGGTCCCTGTTTTTGACCTTCTCGCTCCGCTCCAGCTCCTGCCGCTTCGTCTGCTCCTTGGCCTTGGTCAGCCGCCTGCGGATGGAGGGCTTTTTCTCCTTCGCCAGATTCTTCGCGGAGAACTCGCGGAAGGCCGCCGTCACCGCGTCGGCGTCCCTGCCCTTGAAGAACACCAGGTAGCGGGGGATCTCCCCGGTGGTATCTTTTTTCAGGGCAAAGTCGATGCCGTACTTCTTCGCCGTAGCGGAGAACACCTTGATATTCTGATCCGTGATCTCGATGTTGGATACGCCGGCCCCATGCTTCATAAGCTGCCGGATGGTCTGCTTTCCGTGCCGAAGCTGGGGATCATTCTTGTGCTTTTCCATATCCGCCAGCACCTTCTTCATGGCCTGCTGCAAGAGCTGGGCGGTCATTTTACCGGTCTCCACACAAAGCGCAAGGGTTTTCTGCGTGATTTCTTCCTGCAAGGCGTTCACCTCCGATCTCCGCTGCCGTACAGGTCATGGCTGACAAGGGATGTGTAGTAGCTGTCCATCGTGACCGGCGCGTTATACAGCGCCGCCAGCAGGTACTTCTTGATATTGCGGACATAGGTGGTGTTCTCCCGCATCCGTTCCAGCACATACTCGATGTGGGAGCTGTCGATCTTCAAGAACCGGGACTTCACCACCTCGGCGGGGTAGTCGTCCCCGGCGATACGGATCATCTCCCGGTTGGAGCAGACGGTATCCACCATGAGCTCCACCAGCTCGTCCAGACGGTCCCTGTCCAGCTTTTCATCCTGGGTGAGGATATCGTAGTCGATATTCTCCAAAATGATCTCCCGGTAGCTCTCGCGCTCCCGCATCCTGTCCCGTCCGATCCCGCTTTTTTCTCTGGGGGTAGGGGGACTTGATGGGATAGGACTTGATCCTTGCGTAATTGATAATTCTTTATTTTGTTCTTTAGTATTTAATTGGGCGGGGTTCTCCTGAATTGGGGCATCCAACATTGGCTTTACCTGTATTGGATTTTCCCGTATAGGTTTTTCCCGGATAGGCGCGGGCGTCTGAGCCGGCTCCTTCGGCTGCTCCAGGATGGTGTACTCGATTGAGCCAAGCTGCCCGTTCTTGTTGCGGACGCGCGCCCGGACGAGATAGCCGTGCGCCTCCAGCTCCCGGATCCCGCCGCTGATGCTGTCGATGCCGTCCTTGCAGATGCGGGCAAGCCCCTTCATGGTGTAGTCCCAGTCCTCCGGCAGCGATAGCATGAGGGACAGCAGCCCCTTCGCTTTCAGGGACAGCGACCTGTCCCGCAGGTGGTAGTTGGACATGACCGTGTAATCTCTGGTCTTTTCGATGCGGAAAACTGCCATATCCGGCGCCTCCTTTCTCTGGTTTTGAAAAGTGTTGATTTTGGCGCAAAAAAGCCCCTGTCCTGCCTCCCGGACGCTTCCCATGGGAAAACACCCACGCCACCCTTTAAGCGGCGCTCTGAGAGGAAAAAACAGAGGGTTTCGCACCCTAATTGATACATTTTTCAGGTGGGTATAGGAAAAGGGCGCTGATTTTTCGTATCAGCGCCCTTCTGAGCTGTGCCATATTCAGCTTTTCCCGTTACATATTCGCTCGTCTGCTGTCGCAAACCATTGATTTTACTGACTTTGTGGGAGTATCGTTATCCCACCCTGATATTTAATCGTCCCGGATTTCAGGCAATGCTTGCAGAAGCCGAAGCTGGAAAAATCGGCACGATTATCGTCAAGGATATGAGCCGTTTCGGTAGAAACTATCTTGAAGTCGGCTTTTATACCGAGATACTGTTCCCCAAGAAGCAGATACGCTTTGTCGCAATCAATAACAGCGTGGACAGCGACAAACCGCAGGATAACGACTTTACCCCGT
>OCHB01001313.1_pt1 | contig 16770 bp, 16 predicted proteins | sample 1538731 | NCBI WGS metagenome assembly OCHB01 (sample SAMN04571721, study PRJEB22368) | human gut metagenome | biome: human gut; material: stool | host: Homo sapiens | place: Luxembourg | collected 2012-09-20 | reverse complement strand
CTGTGGCCGAGGGCGGCAAGGAAGAAGTGGGCAACGGCATCTACGGCGATTACGCAGTCTGCGAAGGCCCTCAGCCCTATTACTGGGGCGGCACCTGGATCTGCGCGGCAGCCGGTACCGATAATACCGATATCATCCGCGATGTGATGCAGAAGCTGACCTGCGACGAAGCCATTATGAAGCAGATCACCCTGGATACGCAGGATTACACCAACAACGAGAAGGCCATGGAAGAGATCGCAAACAGCGATTATGCCTCCGACTTCCTGGGTGGCCAGAACCATATCGCCCTGTTTGCAGAAGCTGCAAAGAAGATCGATATGTCCAACGCAGGCCCGTACGATCAGGGCCTGAACGAGAGCCTCCAGAATGCCTTCAAGGATTACTTTACCGGCACGGTGGACGAGGATACCGCAAAGGCAAACTTCGAGACCGCCATCAAGGAAAAGTACCCCGAGCTGACCGATGTGGTCTGGCCCGCATAAGCGCAGCCGGAACCTGAAAACCTTTTGAACCGAATCTGAATGGGGCGGGCCGGACGCTGATCCCGCCCGCCCCGTTTTGCTTTGGGCAGTGTACGTCAGGAGGGCAGTTACTATGGGAGCAAAACCAAAGAAGAACGGCTCGATCAGCTATGCAAAGTGGGGATATATCTTCATTGCACCGTTCTTCCTCATCTTTGCGGTGTTCCAGCTCATTCCACTGGGGTCTACGATCTATTACAGCTTTTTTGAATATTACCGCAGCGGCCTGAAGATCATCGGCCCTACCTTTGTGGGCCTGAAGAACTACATCACCCTGTTTGCAACCGACCTGCCCAAATACTTTGGCAACACGCTGCTGCTCTGGATCATCGGTTTCATCCCGCAGATCGCCATCTCGCTGCTGCTGGCGGCCTGGTTCACCGACCTGCGCCTGAAGCTGAAGGGCCAGACCTTCTTCAAGACAGTCATCTACATGCCCAACCTCATTATGGCTTCGGCGTTCGCCATGCTGTTCTTTGCCCTGTTCTCGGATAACGGCCCCGTGAACGCTGCACTGGTGGGCATGGGCATCCTCAAGGAGCCCTTCAGCTTCCTGAACAGTGTCTGGGGCAACCGCGGCCTCATCGGCCTGATGAACTTCCTGATGTGGTTCGGCAATACGACCATCATGCTGATGGCGGCCATCATGGGCGTGGACCCCACCCTGTATGAGGCAGCGGAGCTGGACGGCTGCACCCCGAACCAGATGTTCTGGAAGATCACCATCCCGCTCATCCGGCCGATCCTGGTCTATGTGATGATCACTTCGATGATCGGCGGCCTGCAGATGTTCGATGTGCCGCAGATCCTGACCAACGGCAAGGGCGGCCCCGACCGCACCTCCACCACCATGATCATGTACCTGAACAACCACCTGTTCAGCAAGAACTACGGTATGGCCGGCGCGGTCTCGGTGGTGCTGTTCCTGGTGTGCGCAGTGCTCTGCGTGATCGTTTACATGGCCCTGACCAAGGAGGACGACGGCCTGAGCAAGGCCGAGCGCAAGGCCCGCAGGCAGGCGGCCAAACAGGTGAAGGGAGGAAAAGCATAATGTCACACGCAGTCAAGACAAAATCCGAAAAGGCGACCCTTGCGGCCCGCCGCACGGTGTGCTATGCGGCGCTGGTGCTGTTGAGCTTTTTATGCCTGTTCTTCTTCTATGTGCTGGTCATCAATTCCACCCGCACCCATTTTGAGATCCAGAAGGGCTTTTCCTTTCTGCCGGGCAGATCCCTGATGACCAACCTGAAAAACGTGCTGTCAGATGCCAACATCCCGGTGCTGACTGGTGTGCGGAACAGCCTGATCGTGTCCGGCTGCTCGGCTGCCCTCAGTGTCTATTTTTCGGCCCTGACAGCCTACGGCATCTACGCCTATAACTTCCGGTTCAAAAAGGCGGCGTTTGCCATCATCCTGCTCATTATGACCATGCCGACCCAGGTCTCGGCGCTGGGTTTCCTGCAGCTCATCACGAAGATGGGCCTGAAGAACAGCTTCATTCCCCTCATCATCCCCAGCATTGCGGCCCCGGCGGTGTTCTTCTTTATGAAGCAGTATCTGGATGCCAGCCTGCCCATGGAGATCGTGGAAGCCGCCCGCATCGATGGCGCAGGTGAGTTCTACACCTTCAACCATATCGTGCTTCCCATTATGAAGCCCGCTCTGGCGGTGCAGGCCATCTTCTCCTTTGTGTCCAGCTGGAACAACTACTTCATCCCCGCACTGGTGCTGGATACGGCAGACAAAAAGACCCTGCCCATCCTCATTGCACAGCTCCGCAGTGCCGACTTCCTCAAGTTCGATATGGGCAAGGTCTATATGCTGGTGGCCATTGCCATCCTGCCTGTGATCATTGTTTATCTGCTGCTGTCCAAGTTCATCGTCCGTGGTGTTGCACTGGGCGGTGTCAAGGGCTGAGCATTCCGTTCTCTCCTTTGGAAAAAGCACCCGCAGCCAGCTGGCTGCGGGTGCTTTTCTATCCTCTCGTGCTCAGTCGGCTTTGGCAATGCGCTGCATCGCGGTGGAAGCGACATGCTTCTCCTTGATGGCGCGGAGCTGGGCCATGTGGTCGGTGTTCACATGGGCCTGCTGCTGGGCTTCGGAGTCCCACTCCTCAACGATGAGCAGCTCGTCCGGGTCGGCGGCGCTCAGGTAGTAATCGTAGCGCTCAAAGCCGTCCTCCTGCTGGACCTTTGCCAGAATGCCGGCAGCGGCGACCTCCTGCAGAAAAGCGTCCCGCTGGCCGGGGAGCATACGGTAGGTGACCAGAAGCATCATGTGTTCCATGGTGAAATCTCCCTTGTAATGTTCCAATGTGTGTTCTTTTAGACAAAAGCCGCCGGAAATCGCTTCCCGGCGGCTTTTGCTTATTAGGAGGATCAAAAGATGATCCCTGGAGAACTTAGTTCAGGATGGTCTGCTCGGTCTCGACATCAAAGAGGTGGACCTTGTGCGGATCAAATGCAACGCGGACGGTGTCTCCGTTGCGTGCCTTGGAGGTGGGAGCGACACGGGCGGTCATCTTGTTGCCCTTGTACTCCAGGTACAGGTAGATCTCAGCGCCCATCATTTCGGACACATCGACCTGAGCCTCCAGGTGGCAGTCGGGGTGCTTTGCCATAAACTCGGGCTCGTCGTCGATATCCTCAGGACGGATGCCCATCTTGACCTTCTTGCCAACGTAGGAATCCAGCTTGCCGTCAGCGGTCTTTTCCTTGGGCAGGGGAATGGTGTCGCCGCCCAGGTCAATGGCGTACTGATCGCCGTTCTTGGTCACGGTGCCGTCCAGGAAGTTCATCTGGGGGCTGCCGATGAAGCCGGCAACGAACATGTTGCAGGGCATATCGTACAGGTTCTGCGGGGTATCGACCTGCTGGATGATGCCGTCCTTCATGACAACGATACGGTCGCCCATGGTCATAGCCTCGGTCTGGTCGTGGGTAACGTAGATGAAGGTGGTAGCCAGCTTCTTGTGCAGCTTGATGATCTCGGTGCGCATGCTGGTACGCAGCTTTGCATCCAGGTTGGACAGGGGCTCGTCCAGCAGGAAGACTGCCGGGTTACGAACCATTGCACGGCCCAGAGCAACACGCTGACGCTGACCACCGGACAGAGCCTTGGGCTTGCGGTCCAGCAGGTGCTCGATCTCCAGGATCTTAGCAGCCTCGTGGACGCGGCGGTCGATCTCGTCCTTCGGGGTCTTGCGCAGTTCCAGACCGAAAGCGATGTTCTTGTAAACGGTCATGTGGGGGTACAGAGCGTAGCTCTGGAACACCATGGCGATATCACGATCCTTGGGGGGAACGTCGTTGATCAGGCGGCCGCCGATGTACATTTCGCCCTTGGAGATCTCCTCCAGACCGGCGATCATGCGCAGGGTGGTGGACTTGCCGCAGCCAGAGGGGCCGACGAAGATGATGAACTCCTTATCCTGGATCTCCAGGTTGAAGTCGGTAACAGCAGGAGCAGTAGCGCCCGGATAGATCTTGTAGATGTGCTGGCAGCTAATCGAAGCCATAGGTCATTGCCTCCATTAAAATTTTTCTATGTTACGGCACCTTGACGGTGCACGCTCTCGTTGGTATTATAATAACAGATAACTTTGTGATATAAAATAGCATTTTATTGATTTGAGGTGTCAGATATTGCTTTATGATTGGACAAGCACCGCAGCCCTTGGCGTGGTGCGGGATATCCAGCCCAAAGAACCCCTGACCCTGACCGGCGAGGGGCTGTGGGTCTGCCTGATCTCCAGCGGCAGATGCACTGCCAGCCTGACCGATGCCTCGCCCTCCCCGGCGGGCAGCGCACTGATCCTGCCGCCCCAGAGCGCGGCGGCGGGCCATCTGGTGCTGAGCCGCGCCCCGTTGACCCTGACCCCGAAAGGGGAGAGCCACCTGCTCTGCATCCAGTTGACCGGGCAGGCGGCGGTGCAGTTCCTTTCCGGGCTGACGGAGCTGCCGTTTCTGGCCCGGGGCGAGACCTGCCCCGCCGCCGCAGAGCTGCTGGGCCGCCTTGCCGCCGAGGCCGACACGCCCCGCAGCCGGGCTGCCAGCCAGCTGGCCTTTGCCCTGCTCTGTGAGCTTGCGGGGGCCGACAGCGCCGCGCCGCCTCTGCCGCCGCTGGTGGAGGCCGCCATTGAGGATATCCGCCAGAACTACGCTGGCCTGTACGGCGTGGAGGAGCTCAGTGAGCGGCTGGGAGTCTCCAAGAGCCACCTTGTCCGCACCTTTACCGCCGCCGTAGGGGTGCCCCCGGGGCGCTACCTGACCACCGTGCGGGTGGAAGCTGCCATGCGGCTGCTCCTGCACCGGGAATACACGCTGGATGTCATTGCCAGCCTGTGCGGCTTCTCAGGGGCCAACTACCTGTGCCGGGTGTTCAAAAAAGAGACCGGCCAATCCCCCGCACAGTGGCGGGCCTTGGCCGGTCAGACAGCGCGGCCCCTCAGCCCGGCGGAAAGCCAGCGGGAGCAGGCACTGTATATTTAAAATGTTCAGGAGCCGGGGCAGCACCCGGCTCTTTTCCGTGGAGGCGTTCAGCTGCACACAGACTGCGGGCGCTTGAGCAGGAACACCGTCAGGGCCAGCGTGATGGCCTCGGCGGCGGGGAAGGCCGACCACACGCCGTTCATGCCGAACAGGGCGCTCAGGATCAGCGAGCAGGTGACGATGGCGGCCACGCCCCGGCTGACCGAGGTGATGGTGGCCTCGGTGGGGCGGTTGACCGCACCCAGATAGCCCGCCGCAACAATATTGCAGCCTGCAAAGAAGTAGCCCAGGAAGTAGATGCGCATCCCGCTGTGGGCGTATTCGGCCATCAAAGCAGAGCTCTCGCTGTTGAAGAGGGCAACAAAGGTATCGGTAAAGCCAAACACGGCACCGTACAACACCGCCGCCAGCGCCAGCGCAGTGCCGCAGCCCAGCAGAAGCAGCTTTTTTGCCCCGGCCATCTCATTTTTGCCGTAGCACTGGCTGATCAGCGGCTGGGCACCCTGGGCCACGCCGTTGAAGATGGCTGTTGCCACCAGCGCAAAGTTTGCCACCACGCCGTAAGCGGCCACGCCCACGTTGCCCGCCAGCCGGAGCAGCAGGAAGTTGAACACGGTGGTGGTCACGGCAGAGGAGAGCTCCCCCACAAAGCCGGAGATGCCCAGCTGGCAGCTCTGCACCAGCAGCCGGGCCGAGGGGGCCTGCCGGACAAAGGTGAGCGTGTTGCTCTTTTGAAAGAAGTGGCGGCTGCAGATGGCGATGCTGAGCACCGGCGAGATGGCCGTTGCCAGCGCCGCGCCGGGCAGGCCCAGCCCCATGGGGAAGATGAAGATGTAATCGAACACCACATTGAACAGGCTGCCGCTCAGGGTGGCCACCATGGCAAGGGACGGGTCGCCGTCGTTGCGGACGAAGGCCGAGAGGATGTAGTTGCACATGAAGAAGGGCGTGAACAGCAGGAAGATGCGGGTGTAGTTCAGGCCCAGCGCCACGATGTCTGCATCGCCGCCCATGAGCTGCAGAAGCGTGCCCGGGCAGAACGCGCCCGCCAGCATGAACGGGATGGCAATCAGGCAGGCGCAGAGGATGGCGTTGGAAAAAAAACGCTGCGCCCGCGCCTCGCCCTGCGCCTGCAGAATGGCGTACCGGGTGGCCGCACCCAGGCCGATCATCGAGCCGAAGGCAAAGATCAGGTTGTACATGGGCAGGCAGAGGTTCAGCAGGGTCACGCCGTCGGTGCCCGCCGCCTGGGCGATGAAATAGGTGTCGGCCAGAATATAGCACGATGTGCCGATCAGACCGAAAATATTCTGCGACACATACTTGAAGAACTGCTTTGTCAGGTTCATGGGAGCTTCCTTTCCACGGGGAGAATAGGGGAGTGAAACGTAAAAACGACTACTACTATATCATAAAACCTGGCATATTTCAACGAAAAAACGAGAAAACACGCCATCATTTCCCAAACGGAACACTTCTCCCCGGGGAGATGCTGCTATCCGAAAATGTTATACAAACACTGTCGATTTTGTGTAACTCACCAAAGATGCTTTGGGGTTATTGACAAAAAAAAAAAGTTTTATGATTTTTGTGTAAGATGCCACGTTGAAACAGAAAAATCGGCAAACCAGTCGAAAGGCTGCGACGCAAAGCTACAGGGCCTGTAATATGGCAGCCAGCTGCACTTTCTCAACCATACCGCACATGGGCATCACCTCAAGGGGCGGTAGATTCCCAAAGTACAAAACGCAGAGCGTTGTACCAGCCATTTGGCCGGTGCGGCGCTCTTTTTGCTTTGTGCGGGCATAGTTATATTTTGGGAGTAATTCATAAAAGGAGGGCTTTTTATGAAAAAGCGTTTCGTCAGCTTGTTACTGGCGATTAGCATGATATTGTCGCTGATGCCCGTAAGCGCTGTAACGGCGTTTGCGGAGAGCGAGAACGGTGGTGAAGTTACAACTGTTGACAGTGGCTATTGTGGCGCTGATGACGGTGGCGAAAATTTAAGATGGACGCTTGACAACAACGGCGTTTTGACCATCACCGGCAGTGGTGCAATGAAGGACTATCCTCGGTATGAAAACCAGCGCCCGGACTGGTATTTAAACCATAAAGATAGCATTCGATCCGTTGTACTTGATAATAAGATTACCCATATTGGTGATTATGCTTTTGACGGGTGTACCAGCATAAAAAGCGTGAGATATACAGGCTACACTGGCAATGCAGGTGTCGCATTACCGGAGAGCGTAACCACAATTGGCGTGCATGCTTTTAGTGACACTGGGGTAACGGGGACGCTGAAACTTCCGGAGCATTTGACTGAAATCGATAGTTTAGCTTTTTATCATTGCAGAAAACTGAACGGAGAACTGAAACTGCCGGATACCGTAAAGGAAATCGGAGGATTTGCCTTTAACCGTTGTGGTTTTACAGGGAAACTGAAATTACCAGCCAGCTTGGAAAATATTGGAAACGATGCTTTTGAATCTTGCAGCGGCCTGACAGGAAAACTCACTTTTCCGAGCAAGATGAATGAGATTGATTTTAGTATTTTTCACGAAACAGGGATAACCGAGGTGGTGATTCCGAGCAGCATAAAGACGGTTCGTGATTTTGCTTTCGATAGCTGCATGAACCTGAAAAAAGTTTATCTGCCAACAGAGATTCCCAAGATTTACAATAGAGCTTTTAGAGGCTGTGATAATGTAAAATTCTATTACCCTGCTTACAAAGCTGACTGGATGATGCAGACGAGTAAGTTCCTTGATAGCACTTTGAATGCCGACAAGGATGCAGTAAAGCCGTCTGAGGTTAATACCTGGCGGCCTATCTGCTACTATGTTGACGTAACATTTGATGCTGGCAGCGGTAAGTTCCAGAACGGTGAACAGAAGCACATTGTAAAGGGCAACGAAAACGAGCTTTACCGTACCGAAAACCTAACCGAGGCTATGGTAACGGCAATTGGAACTCCGAAGCAGAGTGGTTACCACTTTGCAGGTTGGAGCTTGAAGCAGAATGGCAGTGTTACTGATGTGCTCCCGGTTGATGAAAACGGTTACATGACAATTGCCGACAACGGCAAGAATGATTTTGGCGGTGTTGAAGATGGCATGACACTGTATGCCGTGTACACATCAGCCGCCAGCGTGAAAATCAACGGCATTGATGGAGAAGCTACTGCCATTAAGGCTGGCAAGGAGCATGAGTTTACCCTGACTGGTAAGGAGAACACTGACACAGGAGCAACTGTGACCTTGGAATTGAACGACAGCACCAACGCAAAGCTGGAATACTACAACAGCACTACGGGCGAGTGGCAGGAAGTGCCGAATGTCCTTAAAGTTAGTGACGTGAGCGACATGAAGTTCCGTGTTGCTGTTCCCAAGAATGCTGACGATGCAACCGTGACCCTGACTGCTATTGTGAATGATGCCAAAGGCAATGAAATTGAGGATGGCGGCGACAGCAAGACCTTTAAGGTAAACAAATATGTAAATGCCGAGGTTGCCATTGATGGCCTTGACCATACCACGGTGAAAGCCGGTGAAGCAAAAGACTTTACCGTAAGTGTTACCCCCAATGACGATGCAAACACTGGTGCAAAAGCAACGATTACAGTAAGCGGTGCAAACGCAGATGCTGTTGAGAAGATTCAGTACAAGGACGGCGAGACTTGGAAGGATGTGCCGGGCGAAGGTCTGAGCATTGATGAAATCAACAACACTGAGTTCAAGCTCATTACCAAGGCTGACGCAAATGACGGTGATGTAACGATTACCGTTACTGCAAAGAAGGCTGATGGTACTGAGATTGACAAGAAGGTCGCAGCTGTTACCGTAAAGAAGCATGAAAATGCTGCCGTTACCATTGACGGCCTTGATGGTACTACTGTGAAAGCCGGTGAAGCAAAAGAATTTACCGTAAGTGTTACCCCCAATGACGATGCAAACACTGGTGCAAAAGCAACGATTACAGTAAGCGGTGCAAACGCAGATGCTGTTGAGAAGATTCAGTACAAGGACGGCGAGACTTGGAAGGATGTGCCGGGCGAAGGTCTGAGCATTGATGAAATCAACAACACTGAGTTCAAGCTCATTACCAAGGCTGACGCAAATGACGGTGATGTAACGATTACCGTTACTGCAAAGAAGGCTGATGGTACTGAGATTGACAAGAAGGTCGCAGCTGTTACCGTAAAGAAGCATGAAAATGCTGCCGTTACCATTACCGACCTTGATGGTACTACTGTGAAAGCCGGTGAAGCAAAAGAATTTACCGTAAATGTTACTCCCAATGACGATACCATTGACAAGGTGACCTTTGGCACGACCAGCGGCGAGGTACAGTGGAGCAGTGATAACGGCAACACTTGGACAACTGTGCCTGGTGATGTGGATTACAGCGACCTGACCGGAAAGCAGTTCCGTGTTGTGCCTGCCGCCGATGCAGCAAATGGCACTGTAACTGTGACCGTTACTGCAAAGAAAGCAGATGGCACGGAAGCCGCCAAGAAAGATGCAAGCTTTACCGTGACCAAGAAGGAAGAGCCTGTTACTCCCGGCGGCGGCAGCACTGGCGGCGGTGAGAACCCGGGCGAGAACCCTGGTAGCGGCAGCACGACACCGAAGCGTAAGCTGGAGATTGCCGATGGTACCCTGACCAGTGTGACGGTGAAGGATGAGAACGGCAATCTGAAGGATATTACCGATACCATTACCAAGGATCTGGATGGAAAGTATGAGATCCCTGTAGGTGCCAAGGTGACCGTTACCGCAAAGGATGCCCCCGAGGGCATGAAGTTTGGTGAATGGAGCATCAGTGATAAGACACTTCTGAGCGACCCCGATGTTCCTTACACAGAAAAAGACCTGATCTTTACCATGCCGGACAATCCGGATGGAGTGAAGCTCAGTGTGGTCTATCTGGAAGAAAGCATCGGCGAGGAGCCGAATCTGGTGGAAAAGGGCGCTCTTGCCGGCACGGTAGTTGTTGGCAGTGCAGCGCTGTTGTACCAGGGCCACATGCTGGGTACTGAGTTGTACCTGCGGTATCTGCTGCCCCACGGGGCCGTTATCCCGCAGAACCGTGCGGAGCTGGCAGTGCTGCTGTGGCAGGATGCCGAAAATCCGGAACCTGTCAGCACCACTCTCTACAGCGATATAAGCGATGAGGACAGCGCGATTCAACAGGCTGCCCGCTGGGCCGTGGAGAATGACCTGATGGAGCAGCTGGATGCGGATGAACATCCTGACCACTTTGATCCATTTGTACCTGTGACTTTCTCTGATTCTATCCGTGCATGGAAAAAAGCGCAGGAACTGAAAAAAAGCGTTCACTGATTTTTCCCTTGCACTGCAAAGCTTTCCGCCACGCCAAGGCCCCCCTATTAGCGGGGGCTGTCGCTGAAAGCCACCGGGGGCTTGCCCCCACAACCGAACCATTCTCTATTCCCAAATAACCTGTGGAAGCGCCCTGCCGGGGAACCGGTGGGGCGCTTCTGCATAGGGGCGGGAGCCGAAACCGCCGCTTTTTCCGCTCTAGCGCCGTGGTTTTTATTGACAAGCTCCCGGCTTGCTATTATAATAGAACAGTCATAATAGCATTCGTGCGCGGCTTTGCGGCTGCGTCAATCCAATAGACAAGGAGAAGATCCAAAATGGCACAAGAAATCAAGATGTCCGCTTCCGGCCTGAAGGCGATGCAGGACGAACTGGAATACCTCAAGACGGTCCGCCGCAAGGAGCTGGCCGAGGAGATCAAGGAAGCCCGCAGCCACGGCGACCTTTCTGAGAACAGTGAGTACGATGAAGCCAAGAACACCCAGGGTCTGGTGGAGAACCGCATCACCGAGCTGGAGCAGATGGTCAAGAACGCTGTGATCATCGACGAGAGCGAGCTGAGCGTGGACAGCGTTGCTGTTGGCACCCACGTCTCCATCAAGATGATCGGCGATGATGAGGCCGAGGAGTACGATATCGTTGGCCGCACCGAGGCTGACCCCATCAACGGCAAGATCAGCGACGAGAGCCCCGTGGGCCACGCTCTGCTGGGCAAGGCCGTGGGCGAGAAGGCTGAAGTCCTGCTGCCCTCCGGCCAGACCGTCGAGTACGAAGTGCTGGCCATCACCCACGCCGCAAACTGAGCCTGAACGGGAGGAAACCATGGAAGAGCAAAAGAGAAACCCCGCTCAGGGCCTGTCTGAGAGCGAGCAGGTGCAGGTGCGCCGCCAGAAGCTGGCCGACCTGCAGGCTGCCGGAAACGACCCCTTCACCCTGACCAAGTTCCCGCAGGACGCATACTCTGCCGACCTGAAGGAAGAGTTCAAGGATCTGCCCAACGAGACCGACAGCGGCAAGCAGGTCGCGCTGGCTGGCCGTATGATGTCCAAGCGCGTGATGGGCAAGGCAAGCTTTGCCCACCTGCGCGATGACAAGGGCGATATCCAGCTGTATGTCCGCCGCGACGAGCTGGGCGAGGAGGCTTACGCCGCCTTCAAGAAGCTGGACGTGGGCGATATCATCGGTGTCAAGGGTGAGGTGTTCCGAACCAAGACCGGCGAGCTGAGTGTTCGTGCCACCGAGCTGACCCTGCTGGCCAAGAGCCTGCGCCCCCTGCCCGAGAAGTTCCACGGCCTGACCGATACCGAGATGCGTTACCGTCAGCGCTATGTGGACCTGATCGCCAACCCCGAGGTGAAGGATACCTTCGTCAAGCGCAGCCAGATCCTGAAGGAGATCCGCGCCTATCTGGACGAGAAGGGCTTCCTGGAGGTGGATACCCCCATCCTGACCCCCTTTGAGATCGGTGCCTCTGCCCGCCCCTTCTACACCCACCACAACAGCCTGAACATGGACATGGTGCTGCGCATTGAGACTGAGCTGTACCTCAAGCGCCTGATCGTGGGCGGCATGGACCGCGTGTATGAGGTTGGCCGCATCTTCCGCAACGAGGGCATGGACCCCAAGCACAACCCCGAATTCACCAGCATTGAGCTGTATCAGGCCTTTACCGATTTCCACGGCATGATGGATCTGGTGGAAGAGCTGTACAAGCGCCTGGCCCTCAAGATCTGCGGCAGCATGGTCATTCCCTATCAGGGCAAGCAGATCGATATGGGCCACTGGGAGCGCCTGACCATGGTCGAGGCTGTCAAGAAGTATTCCGGCGTGGACTTCAACGACTGGAAGTCCGACGAGGATGCCATTGCCTCTGCCAAGGAGCATCATGTGGAGCTGCCCGAGGTTCCCACCAAGGGTGCCATTCTGGCCGAGTTCTTCGATGCCTTTGTTGAGGACAAGCTGATCCAGCCCACCTTCATCTATGATTATCCTGTCGAGATCAGCCCGCTGGCCAAGCGCAAGCCGGATGATCCCGCCTTTACCGAGCGCTTTGAGTACTTCATCGACTGCACCGAGTACGGCAACGCCTTCAGCGAGCTGAACGACCCCATCGACCAGAAGGGCCGCTTTGAGCGTCAGGTCGCCGAGCGCAAGGCCATCGAGCCCGACTGCAAGGCTCAGGTGGATTACGACTACGTCAACGCTCTGGAGTACGGTCTGCCCCCCACGGGCGGCCTGGGCTTCGGCGTGGACCGCCTGGTCATGCTGCTCACCGACAGCGCCTCCATCCGCGATGTTCTGCTGTTCCCCACGATGCGCCCGGAATCCAACTAAGCTACGTGGTAATCCTTGTGTCTCCGACAGTCCGCACGAACTGAAAATCCGACCCTGAATGTACCAAAAATCTGAATGTTCAGACGGATTTCTTAGGGGCTTGTCGGAGAAGGCAAAAGTCCCAAACGGAGCGTGACGGATTTTCGCCTGTTCCACATCCAGCAGAAAACTGTAAACGAGAAAACAGTCAAGAGGACATTTCACCATCGGCAAAAGCCGAAAGTGGAGTGTCCTTTTTCTATATCCTGATATGCAAGTATACCACATAACCTTGACAAAGGAGAAGAATACCATGGCACATAAGCGAAACTCGGTTGAAGTTCCTGAACTGGAAAAACTGCTGGCTGGAAAGAAAAAGAAATACGTTCGCTATGAGGAAGGGGCAGTCCTCTACTCAATGGGCAAAAACTCCTTCCGACAAGTCGCACAGGATGCCCACGCCATTGTCCGGCTGAAACGCATTGCACTGGTGAACGTAGAAGTGCTGGACGAATATCTGGAATCCTTTCGTGAATAATTGAATCAGCTTTACATAGCGCACTTTCAGTTTCCGCAAAATTGAAGGTGCGCTTTTTCTTTTGCAAAAATTAGACAAGGAGGTTTTGCACATGAACACACACTTACAGTTGAAAATTCGAGGCTACACCAAATGACGCTTGTCTATCTAAACAGGATGACGCATGACTTTGTGTGCAGCTCACCGAAAGTGGGGTGATGTTATCGCAAAGAAAGCAACCACAATCGCTATCGTAAACCAAAAAGGCGGCACGGCCAAGACCACTACCTGTGAAAATCTGGGCATCGGTCTGGCAATGGAGGGCAAAAAAGTGCTGCTGGTGGATGTTGACCCGCAGGGGTCGCTCACCATCAGTATGGGATGGCAGCAGCCGGATGAACTGCCCACTACACTGTCCACCCTCATGCAGAAAGCTATGAATGACCAGCCCATTCAACTCGGTGAAGGTATCCTGCACCATGCAGAGGGCGTTGACCTTATCCCGGCCAATATTGAACTGGCGGGAATGGAAGTCGCCCTTGTAAACAGCATGAACCGGGAAAAGATGCTCAAACAGGTGTTGAACGATGCCAAACGCGAGTACGATTATATTCTGCTAGATTGCACTCCCTCATTGGGGATGCTTACCGTCAACGCATTGGCTGCGGCAGATACTACGCTGATTCCGATGCAAGCGCAGTACCTTTCAGCGAAAGGTCTGGAACAGCTTTTGCAGACGATTGGTAAAGTGCGGCGGCAGATAAACCCGAAGCTGAAAATCGAGGGTATCTTGCTTACCATGACGGACAGCCGCACTGTTTACGGCCAGCAAATCAGCAATCTGATTCGGCAAGGCTATGGGAAACATCTGAAAGTATTCGACCAGACTATTCCCCGGTCTGTCCGTGCTGCGGAAATCAGTACAATGGGGAAAAGCATTTACCAGCATGACCCGAAAGGCAAGGTGGCCGAAGCCTACCATTCCATTGCAAAGGAGGTGGTGGCCGATGCCGAAAAACGACTTAAACGTAACACTGAAAGGGATAGATGAGCTTTTATTTTCCACCGAAGAACAGCGGCAGGAGGAAAAACGAGAACAGGTGCAGCAGATTCCCATTGATGAGCTGCATCCGTTTACGAACCATCCCTTCAAGGTGTTGGATGATGATTCGATGGAGCAGACCATTAAGAGCATCAAGGAATACGGTGTTCTTTCTCCGCTGATTGCCCGTCCACGGCCAGACGGTGATGGTTACGAGATTATTTCTGGGCATCGCCGCCAGTTTGCCGCAAGACAGGCTGGACTGGAAACATTGCCCGTGATTGTGCGTGAGATGGAGGATGATGCCGCAACGATTTTGATGATCGATTCCAATTTGCAGAGAGAACACATCCTGCCCAGTGAAAGAGCTTTTGCTTATAAGATGAAGCTGGATGCGATAAAGCATCAAGGTGCTAGGTCTGATTTGACTTCATCCCAAGTTGGGATGAAGTTACAAGCTCTTGATATTGTTGGAAAAGATGCTGGCGACAGTCGTAACCAAGTACACCGTTTCATCCGGCTGACGAACCTTATTCCCGAACTTCTGAATATGGTAGACGAAAAAATGGTCTCGTTTAATCCTGCGGTGGAACTGTCCTATCTTTCGCCCGAACAGCAGCAGGAGATGGTGAGAGCGATGGACGATACCCAAAATGCACCTTCGGTTTCGCAGGCAAAGCGTATCAAGGAACTGGCGCAAAAAGGAGAATTCACCTCAGAAGCCGTTGTCACTATCATGGGCGAGGAAAAGAAAAGTGAGCTGGATACCGTAACCATCAAAAACGAGACTCTGCGCAAATACTTTCCGCGCAGCTATACACCTCGGCAGATGGAACAGAAAATCATTCAGCTTTTGGAAGCATGGCAACAGCAAAAGCAGCAAGCAAAACTAAAAAAGAAGCAAGAAGAAGCGCGTTGACCGCGCAACGAATCATAAGACCCAATCGGGTCTTTTTATTTTGCAGATATGGAGGAAAACGCCTATGAATAAGACTACCCGAATCATTCGCTCGGAAGAAATTACAATCGACGCCCACATTTTCACCGTTCTGGCTGGTGGCAGAAATCCCGGAGAAATCTACTTTGCCGCCATTGCCCCGGACATGGAGCTGACCATTGTTAAGGAAGAAGAGATGTTCAACATCCTGCCCTGTTTTGATGGAGATGATGCCTATATCAATCTCTCCGGCACTTCGCTGCTGCTCGTCTACAATCCGGTACAGGTTTTGAAGCTGGCTGGCAAGCGTCATCTGACTGGCCCGGTCGTTCTGATGCGGATGAATATGGATAACAGCTATATCTCGCTTACCATCGACGATGTGTACCGGTTTCAGAAGTATCTGGAAAACCATAGCGTTACGCTCATGGCAGATGGTCGCAAGCTGCCCTGCATCTGCATTGACTAAAGGAGGGTAACGTCTATGAAAATGTATGATGTAGAAATCACAGAGACTCTTCAGCGCACGGTTTCCGTCGAAGCTGCTTCACGAGAGGAAGCAGAGCGTATCGTTACGGAAGCATGGAATGATGAGGTCTATGTTCTCGACTCCACGGATTTTATTGATGTTGATTTCAAAGCCGTGGGCGAACGGGAACTTTCCATGCAGAAAACCAGCGTCAGTGCAAAATTGAAAGATTTGCAGGATGCTGCGAAATCCTCAGATAATAAAATGGTCAGCAAACCTCCGGCAGAGCACGACCGTTAAGTTGAATTTCTGCACGGGAGGTGACGAAAATGCAGGAAGAAGTCGAGCAGAAAACATTCAATCTTATGGTGTCTACCGCGAAATTAACTGGACGAAAACTTCTTGAAGCGGGACGTGCTGCTCTGAAACAGCATCAGGAGATGTCTGCTCCGCATCGGCAAAGCGTCCGAACGCTCCTGCGGCAGAATCGCGGCGTTTCCAGCGTGGAAATCAGCAAAACCGGCATCCGTGGATTTGAGCGATACGCGAAAAAATACGGCATCGATTATGCTATCCGCAAGGATAACTCCGAAATACCGCCTCGCTATCTGGTCTTTTTCAAAGCCCCGGATGCAGATGCTTTTAATGCCGCGTTCAAAGAGTATTCGGCATCTCTGCTGAACAAGGCAAAGAAACCTTCAGTGCTGGAAAAGCTGCATGAATTGATGCAGGCCGCAGCAGAACTTCCCGGAAAAGTGCGTAACAAAGAGCAGGAGCGAGGTTTATGACTACCAAAAAACTCACGAAATGGCTGGCTCTATATCTGCCCTATATCCTGCTGGGTCTGGTGGCAACAAATTTCGGTGAAGCGTGGCGGCTGGCCGAAGGCAAGGAGCTGGGTGAACGCATTATGTCCATGATGGGAACGCTGCTGTTGGCCTTTGCGAACCCGCTGCCCAGCTTTCACCCACTGGATTTGCTTATTGGCTTTTCCTGCGGCGCAGGATTACGGCTTGCCGTATATTTGCGAAGCAAAAATGCGAAGAAATACAGACACGGCATGGAGTACGGTTCTGCTCGGTGGAGTGCATAATTTTAAGTGTAAATGACACATACATGGACGCACAGGAGGT
>OCHB01001312.1_pt1 | contig 16776 bp, 7 predicted proteins | sample 1538731 | NCBI WGS metagenome assembly OCHB01 (sample SAMN04571721, study PRJEB22368) | human gut metagenome | biome: human gut; material: stool | host: Homo sapiens | place: Luxembourg | collected 2012-09-20 | reverse complement strand
TAACCGCGGCGCTTCTGGCCTTTGGAATCTCAGCTTCCATGGTGTTCCAGACTCCAGTTTTCGCCACAGAAGAAACCGCTGTTGCTGTATCATCCGGTATTACAACCAACTTCATCAGCGGATGGCCACAGGGGCCTGAGATCACTTCCGCATCTGCCGTAGTCATGGAAGATTCTTCCAATACCGTTCTCTACGCCAAAGATATGGATACCGCTCTCTCCCCTGCCGGTGCAGTTAAAATTATGACCTGCCTTCTGGCTCTGGAGAACAGCCAGTTAACCGATCAGGTTACCATGACAGAAACCGGTGTTTCCGGTGTCACAGATGGCGGCGCCCATATTTCTTCACAGCTTGGAGAAGTTTTTACCATGGAGCAGTGCCTCTATGCAATCATGCTGGCTTCTGCCAATGATATTGCCCTTCAGGTTGCGGAACAGATCGGCGGCTCTGTAGATGCTTTTGTCCAGAAAATGAATGACCGCGCCCAGGAACTTGGATGTACCAATACCGTATTTACCAATCCTACCGGTCTTCCGGACGATAATCAGCACACCACCGCCCATGACCTGGCCCTGATTATGAAGGCAGCTATCAGCAATGACAGTTTCCGCACAATTTCCGGTGCCACTTCCTATACGATACCGGCTACCAATGTTTCCGGCGGTGCCAGAAACCTTACCAGTTCCTTTTCCATGACAACTCCGACTTCCGCCACTTATTATCAGGGCTGTATCGGCGGACGTGAGAGTACTACCACAGCTTCCGGAAGCGTCCTTGTAACTGCTGCCGAGCGTAACAGCACTACTCTGATCTGTGTTGTTATGAACGGTGCAACCGGACAGACAGCCAATGAAGCCATCACTCTGATGGACTACGGCTTCGCCAACTTCCAGCTTCTGGATCTTGCAGAAGAAGATTTCCACATCCTGTCCGGAGGTACTGTAATGGTTCCGGCCGGTGCAACTTCCGATGACCTGACTACAGAAGATACGCCATCCGATGGACAGCTTCTCCGCACCTATTCCTTTGGCGGAGCTCAGGTTGGAACTGCCGTAGTGGAAGATACTTCCGAAGAAAGTACCACCACAGAGGTTCAGGAAAATGACGACAACATGGATGCAGCAAAAGCTTATTCCGAATCCCGCTCCCCCATTCCTTATTTTGTAATCGGTGGCGTTGGCGTTCTGCTTCTGCTCCTGCTTCTGTGGCGTATGATAAAGATTATCCGCGCCTGATCTCGCTTTACGTTGGATTTTGTTTTGCAGTCTTACAGAAATCCAACGGATATTCGAAATTCACATTCCGTAAAAAAATCCCTCCTATGTATCGATCATTTTCAGATACATAGAAGGGATCTTTTTTTACTCAATTTTCCTGTCAGAAACTTAGTGATAAAACGGAACCACCAGAAAAATATAGCACAGAAACGGTGAAGCCACCAGAAGTACACTCAAAACCCGGTAGATCCACATTCTGATCTTTTCTTTTTTTACAAAACGTTCCAGCAGACGTTTCCAGCCGACTGTCACAAAATACATAGCCGGATACAGAGCAGGGATAATATAACGTCCCTGTGCCTGGTTATCACTGTAATATACATAATACATAAATAGTCCCACAGGAATCAGGATCAGAAGGATCATCAACAGATGGAAGATTCCTTTTCTGTCCCATTTATCGGACACAGTTACTGTTTTTATCTTCAGTTTTTCACTGCCCGATGTTTTTCGTTCTTTTACAACGGTACGCTTCTTCGGATAAAACATTCCCAGCATGGACAAAATCCCAACTCCACCAAGTCCGAAGAACAGAAAATACACCTTGCTCACACCATAAGGCATATAAATCTGCATCAGTCCGAAAGTTCCGATAAAACTCACCAGAACTGTGAGAAGCCAGTTATGCTGCCAGCCCGGGTCCTGATAAAGAAGGATATCTTTCCATGTCCATTTCAGTTTCTCCGGTGTGGGATACCTGGACGGCCGGTAATCAATGGCTGCATATTTCTCCGCACATTCGGCGCAGGCTTTTCTTCCGATAAAATCTCCGTCATAAAGAATGGCATTTCGCACAAACCACCATCCACATAAGGCAATGGTTACGACTGCGATCACGATTCCCCTTCGAAATAGAAAGGCAATCCTCTGTTTCACCGGTTCTTCCCTGCACAGAAGGACTGTCAGGCAGAAAAACAGGAAGCTGCATAAGATCCAGCCGTAAGCATTATAGTAGGACAGTGCACAGACCGCCATTCCAACAGCCAGCAGGATCGAATTTTTGAGACTCCAGTCTCCTTCTTCCAGATAGCAGGACCAGGAATACAGAATGATTCCCATGGATAAAAGGGCCAGGGAATCTGTATTTACATAAGTTCCCAGGAACAGTGCCTGCGGCATAAAACCTGCCAGCGCCGCAAACAGCCATCTTCCCTCTTTCGGAAAAAGCTTTCCGGAAGCTTTCACAACGAAATACACAGATCCCGTCACAAAAAGCACATCTGCCATTCTCGCCGCATGGAGAAGTCCGTCGGCAGAGGCATGGAACAGTCCTGCGATCCCCATAAATACAGCAGATACCATATAGGAAAGAATGGGATAATAAGCATAGGAAATTCCCCAGGTAGCATCACGGATGGTTGGCTCATCTCCAAGAGGCAGTTTGCCCGGATGTTTATGAAGATACTGTGCCACCATGTAGCGCATTTTTTCATCAGGGCCCGCTCCCAGCGGCTGCATGAACGCCCATGCAGTCAGAAGCGCAAATGCCGCCAGGACAAGGACCAGCACCTGAAACCGTTCTTCTTTCCAGATTTTTTTCATTTCCAAGATCAGCTCCTCCTATATCCGCTTCAGAGAGAAATCCTGGCTCTCCAGTGTAAGGTTCGGGTTATAGTAAGGATCTCCGTCACGGAGGATTTCCGGCCAGTGTTTTTCGAAGGAAGCAATCTCACGGTTAAATCTTGCCACCTTCTCCGGTGTATCCTCAAGACCTCTGGATTTGGACTCATAGTGATAAAGCTCCGCGTAAGGATTGTATACAACCAGATATCCGGCTTTTCCAAGGCGGAGACAGAAATCAATGTCATTAAAGGCAACCTGGAATTCTTCGCTTAATCCATGAACCTTTTCAAAAGCCTCACGTTTTACCATCATGCAGGCTGCTGTTACTGCACTGTAGTCCTGGGCACAGATGATTCTGTGGCAGTATCCGGTAGCATCCCTCTTCTGCTGCACAAAGCAGTGTCCGGCAATGCCGCCGAAACCAATGACTACACCTGCATGCTGCACAGTATCATCCTCATAATAGAGACGTGCTCCCACAGCTCCCACATCTGGTCTCATACAGTATCCCAGCAGCTGTTCCAGACAGTCCGGACTGATGATCTCCGTGTCGTTGTTGAGAAGAAGCAGGTACTCACCTTTGGCATGGGCCGCACCGAAATTGTTGATAGCAGAATAGTTGAAAATACCATCCCAGTACACCACATGAGCCTTCGGATTGGAGGCTTCCAGCTCTTTATAATAAGCAAAAGTCTCCTCTTCCGTACTGTTATTTTCCACGATCACATACTCATAATTGCGGTAAGTCGCCTTTTCTTCAATGGAATCAATACATCTTTTCAGATCATCAATATGATCTTTATTAGGAATGATGATGGATATCAGCGGTTTTTCTTCCCATAGGAATTTCGTGCGGTAAAGACCAAGATATTCGCCCTTTTTGATCTCTACCGGAACGCCGATCCTGTCATAATGAGCCTTAATGGCACGTGCGCCTGCATCAAAAGCGTACATCTTGCTCTCCGGATTCTCGGCTGTGGAATCCTCATGGCATCTCCAGTGGTAAAGGATCCTGGGGATATGATGGATCTTCTCTCTTCCCGCAGCTTCCACACAGCGGAATACAAAATCGTAATCCTGTGCACCGTCGAATTCTTTTTTCAGCATTCCGATCTGATCCACGATCTCTTTTTTCACAACAAAAAGGTGACAGATGTAGTTTACTGTACACAGAAGGTCGATATTGAAGTCCGGTTTGAAATGAGGCTGGAAGAATTTATGACCATCCATGGACATCTTATCTTCGTCGGAATACAAAACCTCGATCTCCGGATTCTCATTCAGTGCTTTCACACACTGGAACAGGGCGTCCGGTGTCATCTCATCATCATGATCTGCAAATACGATAAAATCTCCGGTTGCCGCTTCCATAGCCGCATTGGTATTCTCTGCGATCTGAAGTGCCTGTTCATTACGGATCACACGGATTCTCTCATCGCTTTTTTCCAGTCCGGCGAGATAATCGGTAAGAGGGGAGTCTGCCCCACTTCCGTCGGAAAGACAAAGCTCCCAGTTTCCGTAAGTCTGAGCCTCAATAGAGTCCACCAGCTGCTGGAGATATTTCTCCGGAGTCTTATAAAGCGGGATCACAATGCTGAACTTTGGATTCCAGGAAAATTTTGTTTTTCTTTCTTCCGCAAGTTCAGCCTTATCCGGCAGGTGCTTCACGATCCATTTGGAATAATCCACAGGACGATTTTTCCGGTTCATCACTTTTCCGAAAACTTTTCCGGTGAGGGCTGCTGCCCCGTGAAGTTTCATGTAGCGGCTTCCTTTCCGGAAATATACGGCAGCTTTCTCCGCAAGGCGCTTCTGTGGCTGCAGATGTACCAGACGAAGTGTCCGCACATTGCCGGCCTCAAATACAATATAGAATTCCTTCACACTGTCATAATGGAATTCAAAGAAAAATCCGCTCTTCTCATCAATTTCTGTTTCCTGGTACTGGTTCTGCACGTCCACACGTTTCAGTCTGGTGATCTCGCAGGGGATCTCCTTCCGGCTGCGATCTTCCAGGCGGATGGTCAAGGGGCGGTTAAAAGCTGCCCATCCACGGACACGGCAGATTTTTTCCCCGGATTCCACCTCAATACTTTCGATAAAGTACTGCGGTTTTCCCTGCTTTTTGTAAAGCTGCGCTGCAGAAACAGAAAACCACTGGATGCGTTTTCCGCCTTTTACTGCATAAACAACAAGCTTCTTTTTGCCTTCCAGATCCGGCAGACAGATCTCCATCTGTACACGCTCTCCGTTTACCAGATCCAGATCTTTAAAGCGCTCCAGGGCGCTGACACGCTCCTGGGCACTGATGGCTGCCGGAAGTTTTTCCCCGTCAAGAACGGCTTCCGGCTTATGGTCTTTCGGCCAGGTTCCCTGAAGGTGATACAGGGAACTGTCCTTCAGGTCAAACCTGTCTTTTTCTACTTCGTATAGCTCTCGCTGCATAACAATTCCTCCATTGCGTCCTTTCCGGTATTCTCTGTCAGGTAATGTTCCATGACTTTCTCATGTGCCGCCTCTCCCATGGCTTTTCTGGCCTTCTCATCCGTTACCAGAGATTCCAGGGCACTGACCCATTCTTCTTTCGTGGCGCACATCCAGCCGTCTTTTCCGTTTTCGATCACATATTCCATCTCACGGTTGCGGCTCATGACACTTGGAACTTTTACAAGTGCTGCCTCCGTCCACTTGTTTTCGGACTTGCAACAGTGGAACAGGCTGTTCTCCAGCGGCATCAAATTGATGTCCAGCCCTGCGATCACGCCAGGCAGCTGTCTCCAGTCCATAAACGGAAGTTTCTCAATACGGTTCTGTACCGGCTCCATTCCGGATTCATCCAGCACGCCCACCAGTTTCAGATAAACCTCCGGGTGGCGCTGCATCACTTCCAGAAGTGCGGCTTCCACCTGGGCAAAATCCTGGTCATGGGTCTTGGAACCGCTTAAATATCCTATATAGATCCGGTCTTTATCTTTGTCTGTCTGCTCCACTGCTTCGTGGGACAGAACCTCCATCTCCATGCTCATGCAGTTACGGTTGATGACCACCGGTTTTCCCGGAAATTCTTCCCGGATCTCACCAGCCAGGGTTTCCGTGGATGTGAAATATCCGTCGCAGAATTCCATACATCCGTGGATACGGTCTGTGGTTGTGCGGAAATCGCTGTACTCGCTTCCCTTCAGGAAATGCAGCCCGGAGATTTTTTCGTAATCAAATACCAGGTCATCCACATCATAGTAAACAGGGATTCCGGCTGCTTTCGCCCGGTTGACCAGCATCTCCGCTTCCATAAGTTTGCTACAGCGGTACATCACAACTGCCGTATATTCCTCGATGTTCTCCTGCTCTGTCTGGTCCATCTGGATAAATTTCGATGCATATCCGTTAAGGATCAGCTGTTCCCGGAAATGTTCCACACGATATCTGGATGCAAAGGAGATTTCCTCCCCGACGAAAAGAATCTTGCGGTTTTCCACAGGAAATTCATTTTCGCCGAGAGTTTTCCACAGGGAAATCATCTCTTCCACAATATTTTCCGGCTGCTCATTCTTAAGGACAAGGCCTTTCTCATAACGTTTCACACGTTCCACAGGTGCACCTACCGGAAGTACGGCTACCGGGAAGCCCATGGAGATGATCTCGGAAGTTGTGTAGGAGAAAGTCTCCGGCCATACGGACGGGATCAGGAACATGTCAATATCCTGCTCCAGGGTAAGTCTCGGGATCTCTTCTCTTGTATATCTTCCAGTCTGGGAAAATACCGGGCTTTCGATCTCTTCGTCGGAAGTACCGATCAGTCTCAGACGGATGTTCAGATCATTCTCTTCGATATATTTTGCAAGCGCCTTCACAACTTCCAGGCCTTTTTTGTAGCAGAGCACACCGATGAGGCCAATGTTAAAGGTCTCTGTGGTCTTTCTGGTTTTCTTCACTGCCGGAAGATAATGTGGTGCATGCGGAATCACATGGAGATTGTATACATCCGGATAAGCACGCTTGAACAGCTTCGCCGTATCATCGGAAAACGCACGGATCTCGTCACAGTTCAGTAAGAATTCACGGAATTTTGTACGCCAGAGAGTTCCACTTCCGTACTCTGTGCAGGCATTGCTGCGGTTGTCCGGAACGCATTTGTCGCAGACCTCACAGGATGGCACGCCGCAGTATTTTCCCCTGGCATCGATCAGGTTCACTGCCGGACAAAGGGCGAAAAAGTCATGAAGAAGCATGAGGATCTTCGCCCCCTGCTCTCTCTTAAGACGCAGGATACGCTCCAGGGTTTCGTAGAGATTCTGGTAAGTTACAAGCTCGTTGATCCAGATCTCGTCCACACGCATCAGCTCGTCAAGTGCAGTTTCCAGATCGTTGGCAAAAAATTCCATCTCGTACTGCTTATACTGATAAGTAAAGTAAAAACGATTGCTTACGATATTATAGCGGATGGTCACAAAACGGTATCCTTCCCGCAGTGCCAGACGCCTTTTCTCCACAAGATAAGCCGTAGCTCCGCCGCCCAGATCATGGTCAAAGGCCACAATGGTAGGCACATCCAGCTTCTTATTGAGAAGTTTCATTTCCACATAAAGCCTTACCGGACGGAGCGGATCTCTTCTGCAGTAGTCTGCGGTATCCTTGTTGTAATCCGGATGTTTGCGGAGCAGTGCGTCGCTGTGCTCTTTCAGAAGGCGTTGTTTCTCCTCGGACGGGAAGCTTCCACCGTGTTTGTGATATACGAACAGGTTATCCACATGTACGTTCTCATAACCTGCAGCTATGGCACGCTGGCACCAGTCGTTTTCCTCTCCGTAGCCTTTTCCGAAGTTCTCCTCATCCAGAAGTCCGACTTCTCTGATGGCTTTCAGGTTCATACCCATGCAGAATCCCACACCTGTAGGCATGGATGGATACTGCGGGCGGATCATGCGGAATTCATCATCGATCTCCCACAGCGGCATTCCCTCAAACAGTTTGTTATCCCGGCAGAAATCCGGGAAACTGCAGATGGTTCCGCAGGTGGTAAACGGTGTGGTGGTGGCGATCTTTTCCTTTGCGAAGATCGGAAGCATCAGGCGCTCCAACCATTCTTCCGGAACCTCCACATCTGTATTTACAAGGGCAACGTGATTTTCCGCCATCTTTAACGCACGGTTTACAGACGGAAGGAAGCCCATATTGGTCTCATTGTTAAGAAGTACCACATTGTCATGCTCTGCGGCATATTTTTCCAGATATTTTCCTACTTCCAAGTCCGGGCTCTTGTCATTTACAATGATCAGGCGATACGGAACCTTTGTCTTCTCAATTCCGGAAAACAGGGCGTCAAAATACTCCAGACCATTATAAACCGGCACGATCACATCCACCTTCTGCTGATAAACAGCCTGTGGATAATCTTTTCTCACACTGCGGACATAACGCTGTTTGAAGTGGCGGAGATTTCCGATACTCTTCGGATCTTCAATGGCATATACCAGAAGTTCCTTCTGATCTCTGGTTCCGGGAATCTTTCCAATGAGGAATCTTCCGGTATCTGCTGCTGTTCCGTATTCCAGAAAAACAGAAATCTCTGCCGGCGCAAGAACCGTTGCCAGGAAAGAAAATCCCGCACTTTCCGCCTCCGGCTTTCCAATGGCATTGGCTACATCCGTACGGTAGATCGTAGTACAGGAAGCTTCCTGAAGCTTCTGTGTTCCCTGATAAAATACGATCCTTGGCTGTCCCATGGAAGCAAATGTAGGATCAAATGCCCAGCCAATGGCATTTAAAGTACCATTTTCATAATGGAAAAAATCAACACTTCCCATACAGGTAGGAGTTGCCTCCACTCCCATCACAGTTGCTGGCTCTGTATGATAATGGAGAACTTTTTTGACCAGCCTTTTCACCTGAGCTTTTTTGCCAGGATGACGCAGTGCCTCTTCCTGCATACGGGCTGCCTCTTCCGCCGCCTGTTTTGCTGCACGTTCGGCCTCTTTTTTAACTCTTTCCTGTTCCCTGCGTACTTCCCGTTCTTTTTCAAATGCCAGAAGCTTTTCCACATCCGGAAGCTCCAGACAGTCAAGTTTTCCCTCAATTACGATCTTATCTACATTTTCCGGGTGTGTAACGTGAATAAGATAAAAACCATCGGTTGTAAAAAATGCGGTTATACTGTTGTCCACCTTCATATGAACACCCTGCGGCACAAGTTCTGCACTGCATCCGCAGTCCAGGCGCTCTACTTTTACTTTCAGGAAATGACCGTTTGCCGGATTCCATCGGAGATTCTTTATCCCCTCAATTTCGGAAAGATCAAAATCCACCCGAAAACGGTTTCCTGTAAGTTTTCCCTCTGCATAAAGCGTATGTTCTTCACAGAAGCCCTCACCAAGATCATAGTAAATCTTACTGTGCATCTGGTGTTTTTCTCTTTCTCTGTTCACCAGCTCTGTTACGGAAACCGGTACTTTTTTCTGTTCAAACGGAAGCAGGGATCCACATCCAACATACTCATAAACAAAATGCATGGTCCATTTCATGAAGATCTCATAATCTGTGTAACCGATTTCAAATTCTGCCATCATATCATCTTCATGTATCAGCTGTGGCAGCTCCGGAATATGAGTATACAGTTCATGGATCAGACGCCACATAATGAAATTCACCGGTACAGGAAAATCAAACATCCATTCATAATCAATGATCTGATTTTGGCTTTCACCCATGAAAATATTACTGCAGATCAGATCCACATTGGCAGGGCAGACACATTCATAATCTGTTCTTCCGGGATATTTTCCAAATACCTCACAGAACTCTTTCGTTCTGTAATCCATGATCCTGCGGGACTGGAAAAAATCCCGATGGAAATTCTTAAGAAGTCCTTTGAGCTCCCCGGTTTTTCCTTCATGAGCAAGTTCAGCGATTTCCTGATGAAGAGTTTTTCCGGTAAGAAGCGGATAGCTGACTTTTCCGTTTTCTGCCTTGCATGGAAGATTTTTATATTTATCAGAGCCTGTTTTTTCCGCTCCAAGCTTTTCCAGGGTCTTCAGGAACCACTCTGCCTCAGGCACCATGGCCTCTTTTTCTGCACGGACCTCTCCGTTCTCACGAACGATCTTTGTCAGAAGCCGAAACTTTTCCTTTCGTTCCTGATTCAGTTTTACATAGAGAATTTCTTCCTTCTCCTGTCTTTCTGTTCTTCCGGCCTCCACAAGGAAAGAATTCACAAAACTGCTCAGGATCTTCTCTTTTTCAAAAGCTTTTACCCCTGCATGTTCTGAGAAAAGATCCGCTGTCTTATCTGTGTACACCGGATAGTTTCTTCCATAGGAATTGGTATAAAGGCTCTCATCTGTAAAAATTTCTGTAGGAAATTTGTAATCCGGGTACGGGTAATAAAAGTGCAGAAAAGGAAAGCCGCTGTTTTCCAGCAGCTCTCCCAGTTCATTCTTGGAAAAGGTGCGCACAGACTGATTTCCCGGATATCCGTTGATTCCGAAAAAGTGAAGATCTGTGTGATCCTCCGGTGCTCCGGCAAAGTACTTCAGTCCCAGTCGGTTCTCGATGGCGATCAGAAGTCTTCCCTCCGGTTTCAGGTATGCACCCATACGCTGAAGAAATGTCTCGTAAGGAGTTTTTCCTTCCGTAAAACTCATGGCATACTCCAGAACACCGTTTACTACCACATAGTCGAATTTCTCCGGAAAAGTCATGTCGTTGAGATTTCCAACCATGATCGTGAGATTTTCTTTATCATTGTTTCTTGCATAATTTATGTCTGCACGACGCTTGGAAAGCTCCACTGAAGTCACATGCCCGGCCTTGCGGCAAAGCATTCCGGTAATAGCTCCGCATCCGGCTCCGATCTCAAGAACGGAATCCGTCTCTTTCAGAGGGTACCAGCTTAAAATATTCTCCCGCAGTCCGGAAAAATGATAGACAATGGGAAAACTCACTTCATCCTCCGGCAGGTCCTCAAACGATTTCCCTTCCTGTGCCATTTTCAGAAGTGTTTCCTCGATATCCCCATCGGAATAATGATCCTTCGCCGTATAATAATCTAAATTCAACTCCGCCATAGTAGTTCCTCCACTTATTTCACAGATACTTTGGAAAACATGTCAAAATATCCCACTGCTTTTTTATCTGTGATCACCGTCAGATTGCACACATCATAAAGCCGGTGAAATACGGTAAAATCGCCGTCTTTATATCCTGTGCAGCCCAGACAAAGCATATATTCTCCTGCCTCCAGCGGCATTATCTGTTTAAAAGTAATCTCCCGCACATCACCGGCTTTCTGCGGTTTCACAGGAGTGTGTTCATACATGGTGTTTGTTCCTGTGATTTCCGTACCTTTCAGATCTTTCAGTGTGAATGCAAAAATCGGGTCATTGACATCTGCCTGAAAGCGTACCTTCATCTGAACAGAAAATTCTTTACCTTTTTCGATCACATTTGTAATCATTCCGGTATCATCCCGGATCGCAAAATCCACGATCTCTCCAAGCTTACTGCCATACTCAAGAACCTTCGGATTCAGATTCAGGCTGTCTTTCATAGCCCTGCCGCCTCCGGCATGCTCTTTTTTCGACACATTTTCTCCAGCTGTGCCATCTGTCAGCTGACCATCCTGCCCTGCTTCTGCATTCTCTGCACCTTCCTCCAGATCTGCATCATCATACTGATTCACCAGCACACGACGGTAGAGATTGACCATCTCCTTGGCGCCACCTTCCGCAAGCTTTTCTCCTTTGTTGAGAAGAACAACCCGATCGCAGTATTTTCCGATACTGCTCAGGTCGTGGCTTACGAACAAAATGGTCTTACCCATTTCCTTGAACTCCTCGAATTTCCGGTAACATTTTGCCTGGAAAAATACATCACCTACGGAAAGCGCCTCATCAACGATCAGGATCTCCGGCTCGATATTGATGGCCACCGCAAAAGCCAGACGCACGAACATACCACTGGAGTATGTTTTTACCGGCTGATGGATAAACTCTCCAATATCTGCAAAATCCAGGATAGACTGCAGCTTGGCATCAATCTCCTCTCTGGAAAAACCGATCATACTTCCGTTGAGATATACATTCTCAAGTCCGGAATATTCTCCGTTAAATCCTGCTCCAAGCTCCAGAAGAGCGGAAATCCTTCCATTTACGGAAACTTCTCCACCTGTAGGAGAAAGTACGCCTGTGATGATCTTCAGGATCGTAGATTTACCAGATCCATTGGTTCCGATGATTCCTACTGTTTCCCCTTTATGCACCTGAAAAGATACGTGGTTCAGAGCATAGTGCTCTTTATATTTCTTTTTTCTGGATAATCCCAGAGACTCTTTAAGACGGTCCATGGGATTATCGTAAAGTTTATACATTTTACTGACATCATTTACTGAAATCGCAATATCTTCTGCCATTTTTAACCTCACTTTTGTGTAAATCGTTCACTCTCACAATCTGTCGCCGTTTTGCTGTTTTTCTGCGTACTGAGCAAGTTTCCGCAGGAGACTTCCCTGATTCGATCAAAGAACGTCTGCAAAATGCGGTTTCAGACGTTTGAATATTACAGATCCCAGTCCGAAAAGCAGGATCGTAACCACCCAGAAATAGATCGTCCATGAAGCATGGTTCCAGATTCCGACATGACCAAGCATGGAATCACGATAACCCGTAACTACATAGTACATCGGATTCAGCTTGAACAGCTTGATCAGCCATGGATGTGAAGACAGCATATTGATATCCCACATGATCGGTGTAAGCCATACGCCAACCTGGAGAAAAATGCTGATGATCTGGGTCAGGTCACGGAAAAAAATGACGATTGCACTTGTGGCATACACAAGCCCCAGTACCAAAAGGAAGGTACAGATGGAATAATAAATGATCTGCAGTGTATATAAACTTGGTGTATATCCATAACATGCGCACAAAATAAGTGCGAACACTACAAAAAACACATGCACAAAAAGTGCGGAAATGATCTTCACGATGGGAAGAATACTGATCTTAAATACAACCTTTTTTACAAGGTAATTATACTCAATCAGTGCATTGGTTCCACCGTTTAACGCATCCTGGAAGAAAAACCACGGCACGATACCGGATACCAGATAGAGTACAAAAGGATAATCCGATACAGTTCCGGCTTTCAGTCCCACGGAAAATACAAACCAGTAGACCAGGATCGTCACGATAGGCTGGATGAATGCCCAGACAATGCCAAGATAGGATCCTGCATATTTTGTTTTGAAATCATTTTTTGCAAGGCTTAAAACCAGCTTTCGATTCTGGTACAGCTCTGCCGGCAAAGCTAATATTTTCTTCATTCTGTAATTCCTTATCGATTCTTATATTCCTGGAAGCTTCCCCACTTCTGATCCTTGTCGGAGAAAATAAGCTCCATGCCTTCCGGGATCGGCCACTCTACATTGATGTCCTTGTCATTCCAGATCAGTCCGCCCTCATCGTTTGGATGATAGAAATCAGAGCATTTGTAGGTGAACTCCGCATTCTCAGAAAGTACCAGGAATCCATGAGCAAATCCCTTCGGGATAAAGAACTGTTTCTTGTTCTCAGCAGAAAGAACAACGCCGTACCATTTTCCGAAAGTCTTGGAACCCTCACGAAGGTCAACTGCAACGTCAAACACTTCTCCGTTTACCACGCGTACCAGTTTGTCCTGCGGATAGTTGATCTGGAAATGAAGTCCGCGGAGAACACCGTAACGGGAGCTGGACTGGTTATCCTGAACAAACTCCACATCAATTCCGGCTTCCTTGAAATCGTTGTAATTGTAAGTTTCCATGAAATATCCTCTGGAATCCCCAAAAACAGTTGGCTCGATCACTTTCAGTCCTTCAATATCTCCGCACTGTGTTACTTTTATTTTTCCCATTTTTCTTTCTCCTTTTCTATTTATGTTTGTTTTTGTGTTTCTTTTTATGTTTCTTTTCTTTCACTCCGAGAGCCGCAAGAAGGGCTATCAGAATCAGAATCATAGCACCCATAATCATAAGAAGGATTTTACGCATGGCAGGCACGCTTTTTTTTTCCGTCGTATTCTCTGCTTCCGTCTGTCCGCTTTCATCCTCTGTCGAAATATCTGTTCCGGTACTGTCGGCTTCTGTACTGTCTTCTGCCTCAGTAGTCGGCTCCGGTGTTGGTGACGGTGTCGCCTGCGCCACACTGGCACTTCCAATCAGATAATCTCCAAAATAATAACTGGTTTCTGTTTTTCCGTCAATATTCTCCGCCTTCGTGGTCAGGGAAGCAAGTTCTGTTCCCTTTGGAAGAAGTACACTTCCGCCATCCACTTCTGTTTTTGTAAAGTTCTCAAAACCGTAGTTAAACATGGCCGTAGTATCCATACAGGAATTCGCCAGATCTGCGGCACGCATGGTTACCGCAATATACGTGGTATTGTCTTTTTTTGCCGCAGTGACAAGTGTATGTCCGGCCGCAACCGTAGTTCCCGTCTTTCCTCCGATACAGCCATCATAATAAAATCCGCTTTCCGGAGCAAACATCGGATGATGGGTATGCAGAATTCTCTGCTGGGTATTCATATTGGTGGGTTCGATAACATAATCTGCAGTGCCGATTACCGTACGGAAATCCTCATTTTTGAGGCCTTCCCGCATAATCAGTGCCATATCCTTTGCGGAAGAATAATGGTTGTCATCCGGAAGTCCGCTGGAGTTGGCAAAATGCGTATTGGTACATCCGATCTCCTGTGCGCGCTGATTCATCATATCAATAAACGCCTGCTCTGTGCCGCCGATATGTTCCGCGATCTGTGCGGCAACATCATTGGCAGACTGGATAATCAGTGCATACAGACAATCCTTCATGGAAAGAATCTCTCCCACCTGCGTACCGATATTGCTGGAATCCGCATTTACGTTACGCACTCCGGTTTCTGTAAAAGTCACCTGCTCGTCCATGGTGGAATTCTCTACTGCCACCAGCAATGTCATAATCTTGGTAATACTTGCCGGATATCTCTGCTCATCCGCACCTTTGTTGTAAAGAACCACTCCGGTATCTGCATCCATCAGAATACCGGTATCTGAAATAATTTCCGGTCCTGCAGGCCATCCCTGAATCTGGTTGGTACTGATCTCATATTTTGCATTGAGATCTACCGCAGCCATGGCCTGTACCGGCAGCATCAACGCCATCCCTGCTGCCAGAACCACAAACAGTTTTTTTATTTTTTTCATAATTTATCCCTTCTCTTATCAGAAGCCATCAAAAGAAGCAATGGCATCAACGACTTTCTTCGCATCCTCCATATCCAGGTTATAGAACATGGGAAGGCGCATCAGACGTTCACTTTCTTTTGTTGTATAAACATCCTCCCCGGAAAATCTTCCGAATTTTTTTCCCGCAGGTGCGGAATGAAGGGGCACATAATGGAACACGCTGCAGATTTCTTTTTCACGGAGATATTTCAGAAGTCTGGTACGCACCTTGATATCCTGTACTTTAATATAATACATATGTGCATTGTGCGTGCATTCTTCCGGAACGTAGGGCTGTTCGATCTTGCCTTCCTCCGCAAGAAATTTCAGATTTTCATTATAGAAGTCATAAATCTGCATTCTCTTGTCACTGATTTTTTTGTGCTGTTCCAGCTGAGCATAAAGATATGCAGCATTCAGTTCACTGGGCAGATACGAAGAACCATAATCCATCCAGCGGTATTTATCCACCTGCCCGCGGAAAAATTTACTGCGGTCTGTTCCCTTTTCTCTGAGAATCTCAGCTTTTTCCTGATACTGATCCCCATTGAACAGAATTGCACCGCCCTCTCCCATTGTGTAATTCTTCGTCTCATGGAAGCTGTAGCAGCCAAAATCTCCGATGGTTCCCAGTGCTTTTCCTTTATAGTAGGCGTCCACACCCTGAGCTGCATCTTCCACAACCTTCAGATTATGCCGTCTGGCAATATCCATAATTGTATCCATCTCACAGGCAACTCCCGCATAGTGAACTGGAACAATTGCTCTGGTTTTTTCTGTGATCGCCTGTTCGATCAGTTTTTCATCAATGTTCATGGTATCCGGACGGATATCCACAAACACAATCTTCGCTCCGCGCAGTACAAAAGCATCTGCTGTTGACACAAAAGTGTAAGACGGCATGATTACTTCATCTCCCGGATGGATGTCCGCAAGAAACGCCGCCATTTCCAGTGCATGGGTACAGGAGGTCGTAAGCATCACATGACCCACATGAAAACGTTCTTCCATCCATGCGGAACATTTCTTGGTATAGATTCCGTCACCGCAGAGCATTCCTCGGTTCACCGCATCCTGGATATACTCGAATTCCTTGCCTGTAAACGCAGGTCTGTTAAAATCAATCATGTATTTCCTCTTTATTTTCTATTTTTCTACATTAACTGTACATTCCATTTTCTCACACTCATGTTGCAAATTCAATGCCTATTTTTCTGCCGGTGTATAATCGGGAATCTGGTTCTGATATGCAACTTCTTTTCCGTAAGAATCCAAAATATGCATATCCCGGTAAAATTCCTGTGTCAGACGGTCCATTTCCTGTCTGTTTTCTGTTTTTACATAGTACAGAGCCAGATATGGGTTGGGGCCATGCTCAATCACGGTTTCCCCTTCTTCATAAAAAATCCACGGCTTCTGTACTTCTTTTTTCTGGCCGAGCCGGACAGCCGCAGACTGATCTGCGATTGTCAGCAGCCTTCCCTGAAAATAGATCACAGCGCCACAGCATTGCGGCTTATGAATATCATGTTCTGCCAGTATACGGTCAAGTTTTTCCTGGTCATACAGCGAAGCCAGAAGAAATTCTTCCATATTAAATCCGTATACCATATCAGTAAGTTCATGTTCGTATCCGAAAAAACGGGCCGCAATCTCACAGACCTGAATCCCCTCTCCCGGTTTCCAGAAAAACTGCATGGAAAG
>OCHB01001307.1_pt1 | contig 16926 bp, 15 predicted proteins | sample 1538731 | NCBI WGS metagenome assembly OCHB01 (sample SAMN04571721, study PRJEB22368) | human gut metagenome | biome: human gut; material: stool | host: Homo sapiens | place: Luxembourg | collected 2012-09-20 | reverse complement strand
CCGAAACAGGGAATTGACTCAGCAACAGACCCGCTGCCGCTCCTGCTCTGATGAAGGAGCGTTGGGTCTACCGCCGGGGGATACGGATTCCGAGACCAGTCTGCGGACTGGTCTCGGAATGACAGAATTATCTTATGAGAGAACTCCCAGCGGCCGAACAAGACTTGTGCCTTCTTGACGTGTCATTGCGGAAACCGCCGCAGCGCCGCCTGTGGAGGAAGCAGCAAGGCGGTTTCGAGGAAGTGTCCCAGTTTTCATGCCACAACGTGGCTGGAAACCGGCTGACACGACGGTGAATCTTTCTGCCGCTATTGGCAGAAAGTTACCCGCCGGAGGCAAGAAAGAGGCTGCTGGGAAAAGTAGGCCGCCGGAGGCAAAAGAGGAAAGAACTGCCGGAGAGTAGGATGCCGACAACATACCATCGATGAACAAGGGCAAGTACACCTGCCACCGATAGTAACAAAAGGGGAGGAGAACGGCGCAGGCATTCTCCTCCCCTTGATCTATGAAAGCGTTATCTCTTCCAGCGCACACCGCCGGGGATGTCCGTGATCTCCACGCCCATGGCCTTCAGATCGTCCCGGATGCGGTCCGCCTCGGTGAAGTCCTTGGCCTTCTTGGCGTCGTAGCGGGCCTGCAGCAGGGCCTCCACCTGAGCGTCCGTCTCGCCGCTCTCGCTGACGATCTGGAACCCGCCGGAGGCCGGAGTGGTCTGCTTCTGCTCTGCCTTTTTCCGGGCGGCATTCTCCAGCAGATCCAGACTCAGCACCCGGTCAAAGTCCGCCAGCACATACCGCTTGGTGGCCCCGTTGGTCTTGGCCTTCAGCACGTCATACAGCACCGTCACCGCCATGGAGGTGTTCAGGTCGTTGTCCATGGCCGTGCGGAACTTCTGCTGCAAGGGCGCTGCCGCCGCCATATCCACCGCACCGTCCTCCTCCGGCAGGGCGGCGATCTTGGTGATGAGCTTGCCATAGGCCACGGCGGCGTTGTCCAGATTCTCCCAGCTGAACACCAGGCTCTTGCGGTAGTGGCTCTGGAGGCAGAAGAACCGGTATACCACCGGTGCATAGCCCTTCTCCTCCAGCAGGGACACCGTCAGGAACTCGCCCTTGGACTTGCTCATCTTGCCGTTGCTGGTGTTGAGGTGGGCCACATGGCACCACTGGGGGCACCAAGGGTGGCCCAGATAGCTCTCCGACTGGGCGATCTCATTGGTGTGGTGGGGGAAGGCGTTGTCCACGCCGCCGCAGTGGAGATCCAGATACTCACCGTTGTACTTCATGGAGATGCCGGAGCACTCGATGTGCCAGCCGGGGTAGCCCACGCCCCACGGGGAATCCCACTTCAGGGCCTGATCCTCGAACTTGGACTTGGTGAACCACAGCACAAAGTCGTTCTTGTTGCGCTTGTTCACGTCCTCCTCCACGCCCTCCCGGACGCCTACGGCCAGATCCTCCTCGTTGTGGTCGTTGAACACGTAGTACCGCTCCAGCTTGCTGGTGTCGAAGTACACGTTGCCGCCGGCCACATAGGCGTAGCCCTTCTCCAGCAGGCGGGAGATGATGCGGATGTAGTCATCAATGAGCCCCGTGGCGGGCTGCACCACGTCGGGGCGCTTGATGTTCAGCTTGCGGCAGTCCTCGAAGAAGGCGTCGGTGTAGAACTGGGCGATCTCCATGACGGTCTTGTGCTCCCGGCGGGCGCCCTTGAGCATCTTGTCCTCACCCTCGTCGGCATCGGAGGTCAGGTGGCCCACGTCGGTGATGTTCATGACCCGGTTCACATCGTAGCCCACATAGCGCAGGTACTTCTCCAGCACATCCTCCATGATGTAGCTGCGGAGGTTGCCGATGTGGGCAAAGTGATACACCGTGGGGCCGCAGGTATACATCTCCACGTGGCCCGGCGTGTGGGTCCGGAACTCCTCCTTCGTATGGGTGGCAGAATTATACAGATACATAGTCAAGCTCCTTTTGGCTGCAAATTTTAGCTGCAAAATTCGGAAAGCTCCGTGCAGAACAGAAAACGCCTCCCATGCCCGCAGGCATGAGAGGCGAAGCGGCTGCTCCACGGTTCCACTCTCGTTTATCGCTCGATGGCCGGTGACGGCGGCCTGCCGGAGGGCGTCTGCATCCCCCGCACTCCCGGACGCACTTTCGGCCCTTGCTCCGCAGGACGGCTTGCAGCCGGTGGCCATCCCTCTCTGCCCGGAGCGCCGGGCGTACTCTTTCCGATCAACGTGCTATATTACGATGCTTATGGTATCAGGATTTCCCGCCGGTGTCAAGTACGGCTTTTCCCGGCGGGGTACGGTTGACGCTGATCCATATTCAGGTAGGTGCGCTGATAGTGCCGCACCAGTCCGGCCTCCAGATCGATGGTCTTGACGGCGAAGATCTGCGGGTCCACCAGAACGTCCTTAGGGAGGGTGATATCATACCGGGCCAATGACCGCTGGGCATCCTCCGAGAGTAGACCGCCGCAGGGCTTGGAGAGGTCGCTCCGATAGATGACGGCACAGCGCATGGAGCGGGGCAGCAGCCGAGCCAGTGTGGCACCGGCCGGGCCGCCGCCGATGATGAGATCAAAATTCGTAGGCGCTTACTTACTTCTTCTCCTGAAACACATCCCAGTTTTTGGCGAAGTACTCCACGCCGGAGTAGACGGTGGTCACCAGAATGACACCCTGGCACACCAGATTCAGCCAGTGGGGGATGCCGAAGAGCATCAGGCAGATGCACACCATGGTGCTGGCAGTCTTGACCTTGCCGGACCAGCCTGCGGCGATGACCCGGCCCTTCTCCACGGCAATGAGCCGCATCCCGGACACGGCGAATTCCCGCAGCAGCACCACAGCCAGTACCCAGCCCACCATGTCGCCGGTCTCCACGAACCAGCACAGCGCCGCCATCACCAGACACTTATCCGCCAGCGGATCGGCAAACTTGCCAAAGTCCGACACCTGATTATAGTGTCGGGCCACATACCCGTCCAGCAGGTCCGTCAGGCAGGCCAGAATGTACACCCCCAGCGCCACATAGCGGCTGCCGGGGAAGCCCCAGTATGCGATCACAAGAAACAGCGGGATCATAAACACCCGTGCAAGGGTCAGCTTGTTGGCAGTGTTCATAGGCATAGCTTTATTCCTCCTCAGAAAGTTCCTCCACCGCTTCGCCGGTGAGGTCGCCGTCCATGGCGCCGGTGATACGCACCATGACAAAGTCTCCGGGCTCCACATCCCGCTCCGCCGTAAAGAAGATGCACCCGTCGATGCCGGGGCTCTCGGCGTAGCTGCGGCCCACATAGCTCATGGCCTGAGTGTCATAGGCGTCGCACAGCACCTCCACGGTGTCGCCCATGCGGCTGTCGTTGAACTCGTCCATGACCTGTGTTTGAATCTCCATTACCAGCTCCGCCCGGCGCTGGGCCTCCTCGGTGTCCACCCGGTTCAGCATCTTGGCCGCAGGAGTTCCCTCCTCCGGAGAGTAGGGGAAGGCCCCCACCCGCTGGAGCTTCTGCTCGCCCAAAAAGTCGCACAGCTCCTCGAAGGCCGCCTCGTCCTCATAGGGCAGTCCCGTGATGAGGCTGGTCCGCAGCACCACGCCGGGGATGCGCTCCCGCACCCGGCGAAACAGCTCCTCCAGTCCGGCCTTGGTCTCCCGGCGGCGCATGGCCTTGAGAACGGTGTCGTTGCAGTGCTGGATGGGGATATCCAGATAGTTGCAGATCTTTGCCTCCCCGGCGATGGTGTCAATGAGCTGGTCGGAGAGATTGTCGGGGTAGAGATAGTGGAGCCGCACCCAGTGGAAGGGAAGCCTGCACAGCTCCCGCAGCAGCTCCGGAAGCCGCCGCTCTCCGTACAGATCCACGCCGTAGCGGGTGATATCCTGAGCGATGACGATGCACTCCCGTACCCCGTCCTCCGCCAGCGCACGGGCCTCCTCCAGAATGTCCTCCATCCGGCGGCTGCGGTAGTTTCCCCGCAGGGAGGGGATCACGCAGTAGGCGCAGCGGTTGCTGCACCCCTCAGCAATGCGGAGATAGGCGTACTGCCGGGGGGTGGACAACACACGGGGCAGCTCCTCCACGGGGCCGTTGATGTCGGCAAAATGGCGGCACTCCTGACCGTTCACCACCTGCTCCAGCGCCGTGACGATGTCACCGAAGCAGCCGGTCCCCATGATGCCGTCGATCTCCGGCAACTCCTCCAGAATGTCCGCCTGATACCGCTGGCTGAGACAGCCCGTTACCAGAATTTTGCCCACCTCACCGGCGGCCTTCAGCTCCGCCGCCGCCAGAATGGTATCGATGGCCTCGCTCTTGGCGCTGTCAATAAAGCCGCAGGTGTTGATGACCACCACGTCGCTGCCGGAGCAATCCTCCTGCACGGTATGTCCGGCCTGTAGGCACAGGGCCATCATCTGCTCGGTGTTCACCCGGTTTTTGTCGCAGCCCAGGGATATAAATGATACATTCATGCTGTGTTTCCTCTGATGTTTGGTATGTGGATTTGTGATCTTGCAAAGGAGCATTCAAGGAGATGCTCTCTGGATAGACGATGAAAATGTGATCTGCTGCCGCCGGAGACAATAAGAAGAATGATCGGCAAAAATATGCCGCCGGAGGTGGTTTTGCATAGGAGCAATTTACCTTTGGGAAGGGATTCTCCCTATTCCTCCGCCATTTCCTCGCCCAGACGGTTCAGCACCGGACGGATATCCTGCCAGGAAAAGCCCCGCCGCTGGAGAGCGGCAGCCAGCTTGCGCTGCGTCTCTCGATCAAGGGGCTTCCCTTTACACTTGCTGCGGATAAAGCGCTCGATGGCCTCCTCGCCCTCCGGCAGCAGGGCCAGCGCATCGTCCCACAGCTCCTGCGGGATGCCCCGGCGCTGCAGCTCCTGCCGTACCCGGCCGGGGCCGTAGCCCATGGCGGCATAGTGCCGGGCAATGGCGGCGGCGTAGGCCGACTCGTCCACGGCCCCCAACTCCTCCAGCCACTGGGCTGTATCCTCCGCCAGCTCCCGGTCGCCGCCCTTACGGGTCAGGTGCTCCATCACCTGCTTTTTCGACAGCATTCGGCTGCCGGTGAGTCGGGCGCCACGGGCCTTCATCTCCGACCGCTTGGCGGACTGCTCTACCTGCGCCAACAGCTGCTCCGGCAGCTCCAGACCGGGCCGCAGCCCGAAGACCAGCAGCTCCTGCTCCGTTACCCGCAGCAGGTCGCCCCCCTCCAGGAATACCAGTACCCGGTCCTTCCTGCGGCGGGAGGGCTCGATGCGATCAATCCGCATCGTCGAAGTCGTCGGCGGATACATCCACCGCACGGCCTGCGGCCCGTGCCGCCACCTTGGACTGATTGCTCATCAGCTTGTGGAAGTCACGGCGGATGTTGGCCTCCAGTGCGTCGGCCTCGTCGGGATGATCCCGCAGATATTGCTTGGCGGCATCACGGCCCTGACCCAGACGCACCTCGCCCATGTTGAACCAGGAGCCGCTCTTCTGCACCAGATCCAGCTTCACGCCCAGATCCAGCATCTCGCCCAGCTTGCTGATGCCCTCGCCGTACATGATATCGAACTCCGCCTCCCGGAAGGGGGGCGCCACCTTGTTCTTGACCACCTTGGCACGGGTGCGGTTGCCGATCATCTCGCCGCCGGACTTCAGCGTCTCGATGCGGCGCACGTCGATGCGGACGGAGGCGTAGAACTTCAGCGCCCGACCACCGGTGGTGACCTCCGGGTTACCGTACATGACGCCCACCTTTTCCCGCAGCTGGTTGATGAAGATGACCACGGTATTGGTCTTGGCGATGATGCCCGTCAGCTTCCGCAGCGCCTGACTCATGAGCCGGGCATGGAGCCCCACGAAGCTGTCACCCATCTCACCCTCGATCTCGGCACGGGGGACCAGAGCGGCCACGGAGTCCACCACCACCACGTCGATGGCCCCGGAGCGCACCAGCGCCTCGGTGATCTCCAGCGCCTGCTCACCGGTGTCCGGCTGGGAGATGAGCATATCCTCGATCTTCACCCCCAGCGCACGGGCATAGGTGGGATCCAGAGCGTGCTCGGCATCCACGAAGGCCACCTCGCCGCCCATTTTCTGGGCCTGCGCCAGAACGTGCAGGGCCAGCGTGGTCTTACCGGAGGACTCAGGCCCATAGATCTCGATGATGCGGCCACGGGGTACGCCGCCGATGCCCAGCGCCAGATCCAGCGCCAGAGAGCCGGTGGGGATGGCCTCCACATTGGGCTGCACATTGTCGCCGTAGCGCATGATAGAACCCTTGCCGTAGGTTTTTTCGATTTGCTGCATGGCGGTCTCCAGCGCCTTTTTCTTGTCGGAGACCACGGGAGCAGCTGTAGAGCTGTCTTTCTTCGCTGCCATGTTTCTTCCTCCTGTATCAATGAAAATTTTCGTGGTAAATGGGCAGAGGCCCATCGATCTACAAAGTCGTTTCGCCGGTCATCAGGCGTCGGCATAGACCTCCCGATAGCGCAGACCCGTCACCACACGGGGGATGCCCGCCGGATCCGGCAGGATCTCCAGCTCACCGAAGCCCTCGCCTCGCATGAGCCGCAGGACGTCGTCGGCCTGCCCGATGCCCACCTCGAAGGCCAGACGGCTCCCGGTGTGCAGCACGTCCCGCCAGCGGCGGCAGACGCTGCGGTAGAAGTCCAGCCCGTCGGTCCCGCCGTCCAGCGCCAGATGGGGCTCATAGTCCCGGACGGAGACGTCCAGTCCGGCGATGTCCCCGGAGGGAATGTAGGGGGGGTTGCACACCAGACAGTCAAAATCCCCCAGCCGGGGAGGCGGATCGGACAGAGCGTCCATCTTTAAGGACACCACCTGTCCGCTGAGACTGTTGCGGCGGATATTCTGGCGGCAGATCCGCAAGGCCCCCTCGTCCAGCTCCCCCAGCACCACCCGTGCGCCGGGGACCTGACTGGCGATGGCCAGACCGATGCAGCCGGAGCCGGCGCACAGATCCAGCACCCGGCACTCCGGCAGGGGCCGCAGCCACGCCACCACGTGGTCCACCAGCGTCTCCGTGTCCGGACGGGGGATCAGCACGCTTTCGGAGATGTCCAGCGGCAGCCCGTAGAACTCCCACTCCCCGATGAGGTAGGCCACCGGCTCCCCTGCCAGATGGCGGCACACCAGATCCTTCGCCCGCTCCTCGATGGCCGGAGGGACATACAGCTGCCCATCCTGCACCAGCTGACTGCGGGTCTTGCCGGAGGCGAAACACATCAGCTCACGGGCCTCCAGCGTGGCGGCCTCGATGCCTGCCCGGCGGAGAGTCTGCCGGATATCCATATACAAATTGTTGTAAGTAGTTGCCATAATACGCTCCGTTGTCATATTTTGAGCTTTTCAGGGGAGAACGGCCGGGAATTTCTCACCAGCAATCCTTGCCCTTCTCCTCCGGCAGCACCAGCTTCAGTGCCTCGATGGCCACCTCCAGCATGGAGTCGTCCGGCTCGTTGACGGTGAAATTCTGGAGCCACATACCGGGGGCAGACAGCACCCGTGTGAGGGCGTTGTCGTGCCGCCCCACCAGCCGGTTGAATTCATAGGTGATGCCCACCACCGGGATCAGCAGCAATAGATGCATCCCGATACGGACCCAGATGTTCTGCCAGTTGACGTAGCTGAAAACGATGCTGCTGCACAGGATGGACACGATGATGACCACAAAGAGGAAGCTGGTGCCGCAGCGGGGATGATGCTTGGGCTGGATGCGGGCGTTTTCCACCGTCAGCGGCAGGCCCGCCTCATAGCAGAAAATGGTCTTGTGTTCGGCACCGTGGTAGCAGAACACCCGGCGTACATCCTTCTGCTTGGAGCAGAGGATCAGATAGGCCAGAAAAATGGCCACCTTGATGACGCCCTCAATGAGATTATGGAGGGCAGCGTTCTGAGCGCGGAACAGCCCGGCCACGAAGGTGGGCAGCAGCATGAACAGCACCAGCGTCATACCCAGCGACAGCAGCACCGACACCCATACCAGCACATTTTGGAGCTTTTCTGCCGGAACGTGCTTTTCCAGCCACAGGTCCAGCTTGGAGGGCTGGGCGGCCTCGTCGTCGGGGAAGTAGTCCGCCGAGAACATCAGGGCCTTGACGCCCCGGATCATGGAGTCCAGAAAGGTCACGGCCCCCCGCAGGATGGGAAGGCCCAGAATGGGGTATTTGTCCTTAATAAGTGTCAGCTCCTCCACCTTGGTCACAAGGCCCTCCGGAGAGCGTACCACAATGGCCTGCTTTTCCGGGCCACGCATGAGGATGCCCTCAATAAGAGCCTGTCCGCCGATGGAGGTGCGGAATGTGCCGGGTTTGTGTTCCATAGACGATGTAAGTTCCTTTCCGTAAGTATAGCACTTGCTCGAATGAAATGCAACAACTGTTCTATTTCTATCGATGCTCCGTGTGGGGCGGAATGGGCAGGGTAATGGTCACCAGAGCGCCGCCGCCGTCGGCGTTGCCGATCTCGAAGGTGCCGCCGTGGCGGGTGATGATCTCATCGCACACCGCCAGACCGATGCCGCTGCCACGGGCCTTGGAGGAGCCCTTGTAGAATTTCTGCTTCACATAGGGCAGCTCCGCCGGGGGGATGCCGGGGCCGAAGTCCCGGATGCGGATGACATAGTTGTCCGCCTCCCGCCGCAGAGAGGCGATGATGCGCTTGCCGGAGCCACCGTGCTTGGCGGCGTTGTCCAGTACGTTGCACAGCACCTGCTTCAGCCGTTCCGGATCGCCGGGGATAGGATCGGTGTACAGCTCTCCGTCGTCGTCATACTCCAGACGGATGCCGTCCTGTCGGAACAGCTCCTGATAGGTGTAAACGGCGTCCTCAAACTCCGTCTGCAGGTCCACGTCCTCGATGCGGAGGGTAAAACGACCGTCCTGCATCTTGGAGAACTCCAGCAGCTCCTCCACCATGTTGGTGAGTCGGCGGGATTCCTTGAGGATAATGTGCAGACCCCGGCGCAGCTGAGCGGGATCGTCGTCCTCCAGCAGTGTCTCGCTCCAACCATTGATGGCCGTCAGGGGGGTGCGGAGCTCGTGGGACACGGAGGAGATGAACTCCGTCTGGATTTTCTCACTCTGGCTGATTTTCAGGGACATATCGTTGATGTTGTCCACCAGCTCCCCCATCTCATCGGTGTAGGGGTTGGGCAGCTGGATGCCGTAGCTGCCGCCGGAGATGCGCTTGGCGGCGTCCGTCACCTCAGCCACCGGGGCCACCACGCTGTTGATGAACAGCAGACTGGAGATCAGCACCAGACAGATGACCCCGGCGATGATGGCGCTGATGATGAGGATGGTCAGAAGGATCTGATGGTCGATCTGCCGGGTGGCGGTGACGTAGCGCATAAGGGCCACCGTGGAGCCGTTGAACTTCAGGGGTGTAGTGACGGCCATCACCGACTCGCCGGTGACGGGGTCCTTGCCGCTGAATACCTCGATGCTGCCGCTCTCCAGCGCCCGTGCGATCTCCGGGGTCTGGGGAGCCGTGCCTGCGGCCACGCCCTGAGTGGAGTTATCCACCCGGCCGTAGAGATTCAGGAATTGCAGCTCGATGCGGGTGCTGTCGAAGCTGGCGGCGTACAGCGAGGCGTTGCGGTAGTACTCACTGTAGCTGCTCATGCTGTAAGAGTTGAAGTAGTCGGCGCCGGCCTTGGCCTTGGCTTCCAGCGTGGAGCGGGCGGAGCCGTAGTAGTTGTTGGCCACGGTGGCCGAGGCCAGAATGGCCGCCAGCACCAGTATCAGGATCACAGGCCCCACGCTGTTGAGGATCCAGCGCTTGCGCAGACCCTGTATCCGCAGACGCTCCTTCATGGACCGTCACCTCCTTGCTGCGGGGCCATCAGGCGTCCCACTTGTAGCCGTAGCCCCATACGGTGCTGATGAAGGTGGGGTTGGTGGCGTTGTCCTCGATCTTCAGCCGCAGGCGGCGGATGTTCACGTCCACGATTTTCAGCTCACCGAAGTAATCCCGGCCCCACACCAGATCCAAAATCTCCTCACGGGACAGGGCCTTGCCGGGATTCTCCATGAACATCCGCATGATGGAGTACTCCACCTGCGTCAGCTTCACGGGCTTGCCGTTCTTTTCCAGCGTGCGGTTGCGGGTGTTCAGCAGGAAGGGGGGCTGGCTGATCTCGCCGGAGTGCTCCTCCATGCTGCCGCCGCTGCGGCGCATGAGGGCGTCCACCCGTGCCGTCAGCTCGGCGGGGGAGAAGGGCTTAGTGACGTAGTCGTCGGCTCCGGTCATCAGGCCCGTGACCTTGTCCATCTCCTGTGAGCGGGCGGTGAGCATGATGATGCCGATGCGGGAGTTGGTGGCCCGGATGCGGCGGCATACCTCGAAGCCGTCGATGCCGGGGAGCATCACATCCAGCAGCGCCACACGGATATCGCTGTGCTGCTGCAGCATCTCCAGCGCCTCCTCGCCGGTGCCTGCCTCGATGACCTCATAACCGGCACGGCGCAGATTGATGACGATAAAGCTGCGGATGCTGGATTCATCCTCCAGAACCAGAACTTTTTTCATAAGCTACTCCTTCTATGTCGTTAGTTGGCGTCCCAAGAGTGGACGATCAGGTTGAAATTATGACGCAGCGCTTCCTCATCCAGCGAATAGATCTCACTGAGGGTCTCGGCGGCGTAAATGGTGCCGGTGCGGCGCCTGAGCACCACCCGATTGCCCCGGAGGGCCCGCCGTTCCCGGTTTTCGCCGGTGAGGGCGCAGATACTCAGGGCCTTCTCCCCCTGCACCGACAGCGTTACCTGCGTCTCACCGATACCGGCGTCCGAGGCGAGAGCGGTGACATCGCCCGTCCAATCCTCCGGCAGGATGAAGTACCAGCCGCCGGACAGGCAGTGATAGGTGCGCTCCACAGTGACAAGACCGTCGGGCCGGTACTGCTCCCAAAAGACCATGCCGTCGGCCTGCTTGGTGTCGGAGACGGAGCTGTCGGGCCGGGGAAGCTCCGTGATGCCGTCGCCGTTGATGTCCTGCGGCGTCAGCTGACGATAGGGAGCCGTGGCGGTGGAGAGCCCCGTGCTGCGGTCCAGCGCAGCGTTGACGAGCCCGGCGTCCTCCTGCCAGACGAGGATATCCGTCACGGCGATGCCCTGGCTGTTGATGCCGGTGATGAACACCGCCGGGGTGTCCTGATCCAGCTTGCCGGTGATCACGCTGCCCTGATTCAGCTCCGCCATGGTGCTGGACAGGGTGCAGCGGTGGGAGACGGACAGCGCCCCCTCCTGCCAGCTGCAAAACTCCGCCACCGGCTGGTTGTCGCTGTTGGTTCGCAGCAGCAGAAGGCTGGGGATGCCGTCGCCGTTGAGCTCCTGAAAGGACAGGCGGGTGTAGTTGCTCTGCATCAGCTGCACCGGGCCGGGCCGCATATCGTAGACGGTGACGGTCTGGACGTCGGCGCTGATCTTCCATCCTACGATCAGCTCCTTCCGACCGTCGCCGGTGAGATCCTCATAGTAGATGGAGTCGATGGCGGTGCCGCTGCTCTCGATGATGGAGGCCAGCTCATAGCTGTCCTCACGGGAGTGGAACACGTAAATTTTCAGGGGCTTTTCACCGTTGCTGAGGCGGAAAAAGGCCAGCGCCTCGTCCCGCCCGTCGCCGTCGATGTCCACCATCTGGAGGGACTGGATGTTCCGCCCGGAGGTGGGAGCCATGTATTCATAGCCCTCCGACAGCAGCTGATCCAGCTGGCGGGAGAGGGTGGTGTATTCCGTGGGCAAGCGGGGCAGGGTGAACAGCTCCTCCATGGTGCTGTCCATCTGGCATCCGGCCAGCAGCAGGCAGGCCAGCAGCAACAGCCCCAACAGGGCCGGGCGTTTCAGATGTCGCATAGGTCCCCTCCTTATCAAACGACAATCATACTCTTATATCATAGCACAGTTCCTGTGAAAAGGGTAGTTTTTTTTGTTTTATCCGGGGAAAACTTCAAAAAGGCCGTTGACAACCGCCGCCGGGGGTGCTATATTCTGGGGTATAAAAAAGGCATAGACGAGGAAGCTGTCCGCAGAAGGTCACAGAGAGGGTCCCCCCGTGGTGCAAGGGATCTGACGGGAAGCGGAACGGTACCCCCTCCGAGCCGCTCGCCGAACGGAAACCAGTAGGCCGGGCCGGGTTCTCCCGTTACAGAGATCACGAGCGACGGAAAAATTTCCGTAAGCAGGGTGGAACCGTGGAGTAAAGCTATTTTACCTCACCCCTGAACCGTATCAGGGGCGGGGTTTTTTGTTGCCCGCCCCGACCAAGTAAGGAGGAAGCTATCATGAGCGAAGAAAACAAGTACACGTTTGAAAACGAGGAGTATCGCAAGACCTATTGGCACACCTGCTCCCACGTGCTGGCTCAGGCCGTCAAGCGCCTGTGGCCGGAGGTGAAGCTGGCCATCGGCCCGTCCATCGACGGCGGTTTTTACTACGATCTGGACGCACCCTTTGCCTTCACACAGGAGAATCTGGCCCAGATCGAGGCGGAGATGCGGAAGATCTGCAAGGAGAAGCTGAAGCTGGAGCGCTTCGAGCTGCCCCGTGAGGAGGCATTGAAGTTCATGGAGGAGCGGGAGGAGCCCTACAAGGTGGAGCTCATCAACGACCTGCCCGCCGACGCCCACATCTCCTTTTATAAGCAGGGCGAGTTCACCGATCTGTGCGCCGGCCCCCATCTGGATTCCACCGGCCGCATCAAGGGCAACGGCATCAAGCTGACGGCCTGCAACGCCGCCTATTGGCGGGGCGACAGCAGCCGCCAGACCCTCCAGCGCATCTACGGCGTGGCCTTCCCCAAGAAGGAGGAGCTGGACGCCTACCTGAAGGAGCGGGAGGAGGCTCTGAAGCGGGATCACAACAAGCTGGGCCGTGAGCTGGAGTACTTCACCACCGTGGACTGCATCGGTCAGGGTCTGCCCATCCTGCTGCCCAAGGGCGCACGGGTCATCCAGCAGCTGCAGCGCTGGGTGGAGGACACCGAGGAGAAGGCCGGCTACCTGCTGACCAAGACCCCCCTGATGGCCAAGCGGGACCTGTATAAAATTTCCGGCCACTGGGATCACTATCTGGACGGTATGTTCGTGCTGGGCGACCCCTATGACGAGACGAAGGAGTGCTTTGCCCTGCGGCCCATGACCTGCCCCTTCCAGTATCAGGTGTATCTGAACCGCCAGCGCTCCTACCGTGACCTGCCCATGCGGCTGGGCGAGACGTCCACCCTGTTCCGCAACGAGGATTCCGGCGAGATGCACGGCCTGATCCGTGTGCGCCAGTTCACCATCTCCGAGGGCCATCTGGTGCTGCGTCCCGATCAGCTGGAGGAGGAGTTCAAGGGCTGCTTGGCGCTGGCCAAGTACTGCCTCGGCACCGTGGGTCTGCTGGATAAGTGTACCTTCCGGTTCTCCCAGTGGGATCCCGCCAACCCCAACAACAAGTACGAGGGTACGGCGGAGCAGTGGGATCACGCCCAGAGCACCATGGAGAAGATTTTGAAGGATCTGGACGTTCACTACTCCATCGGCATCGACGAGGCCGCCTTCTATGGCCCCAAGCTGGATATCCAGTATAAGAACGTGTACGGCAAGGAGGATACGCTGGTCACCATCCAGATCGATATGCTGCTGGCCGAGCGCTTCGGGATGTACTACATCGACGAAAACGGCAATAAGGCCCTGCCGTATATCATCCACCGTACCTCTCTGGGCTGCTACGAGCGGACGCTGGCCTACCTCATCGAGGAGTATGCCGGTGCGCTGCCCACCTGGATGATGCCGGAGCAGGTGCGCCTGCTGCCCATTACCGATCGTGCCGCCGACTACTGCGCCCAGCAGGCCCAGCAGCTGCGGAGCGAGGGCTTCCGGGTGGAGGTGGACAGCCGCAACGAGAAGATCGGCAAGAAGATCCGTGAGGCCACACTGGAGAAGATCCCCTATATGCTGGTGGTGGGCGACCGGGATATGGAGGCGGGTACCGTCTCCGTCCGTACCCGTACCGGCGAGGATTTGGGTGCCATGACCGTGGCGGACTTCACCGCCATGCTCCACGAGGTGGTGGATCAGAAGCTGAAGAAGTAAGCCCCATCCGGGAATTTAGCGAAATGTGATAAAAAGAGCGGCGCGCCAGTGTGAAGTGCCCCCCAAAAGTTAGACAAAATAAGAATTAAGCGATCTGAACGGTCTGAATCCTGTACTGCACAGGGCTCAGGCCGTTTAGTTTTCATTTGATTCTGTGGTTATTGTATTACGCAAAGGAATGTCCGCAGGTAACGGCATCGTTCATCTGCGACGAATCTCTCCATTCGCATAACCTCCCGTTCCTTTCTGTAATCACAGCAGCAGGAGGAATAGCGGAAATCGAATGTGCGGATAGTAAAAAGCGCCGTCCCGGAATCACTTCCAAGACGGCGCTTTTCTGCTGCGGATCAGAGCGAACACTTTACGGCGAAACCGCCGCTGAAGAAATAGGTGTTCGTCCAATCCCTGTTTGATGGAGCAGGGGTCTCCAAGGATGAACACCCCTCTGATGCTCCGGTTTCACCCTCAAAGGCCATTTCGATAGGATAGGCGCTTGCTTGCCAGAGGCGATGCAATGGCGCGCAGAATGTGCCGGCTTACGATGTTTTTTTCTTCATCATAGACACTTTCTAAAAATCTTGGGTCAGCCCTTATCGGCGGACAGTGCCTTGTCGATTTGGGCTTGCAGTGCCTCCGCCTGCTTCGTTTCCGTAATAGCACCCACGATGGGGTCGCCCACGATATTGCCGTTGCGGTCGACCACATAGGTGGTGGGATAAGCAAAGATGTTGGCAGCAAACTTTCCCGCCTCACCATCTGAGTCAAAATACACATTCTGATAGGTGACGCCCTTCTTGGCCAGCACGTCCTTCGCCTCAGAAATCGCTGCCTCGTCGCCGCCCAGCGTGAAGGTGTTGACACCGATGAGTGCGCCGCCCTTCTCCGCGAGTTCCTTATTCAGCGCATCCAGCTCGGCAAGCTCTCCCACGCAGGGATTGCAGGTGGTGAACCAGAAATTCACAACGGTGACGGCGTTCTTGGAGAACAGGTCATCGCTCTTGACGGTGTTGCCGTTGAGGTCCTTGCCCTCGAAGGCGGGGAACTTCTGCGTCTTGCCGCTGTCGCCGGGTGTCGTGGGGCTGTCGGCAGGGATGCTGTCACCGTTGCCCGGGGCCTTGGGAGCCGCATCGGGGAACTTGGCCTCAATGGCGGCCAGGGTGCGCTCGATCTCCCGGATCTTCTCGCCGCCCTGGCGCAGGAGCTTCAGCTCGTCGGCGGTAAACTTGTCCTTGGCGGATTCAATGGTGTCCAGCAGGAAATCACCGTAGTTCTTGCCGTCCTCCTGCGTGGTCATGCCCTTGTCGGCGGACTGGAACACCTTCTCCCAAAGGGACTGGTTTTCCGTCAGAATGGCATTCTCCTGATCCATCAGGTCCTTGTACATAGCGGCCGCCTCCTGGGCGTTCTTGGGCTCGCCGTCGGGTTTTGTCGTGTCGTCGCTGCCCTGTTTGCCGCAGGCGGCCAGGGACAGCACCAGCAGTGCTGCCAGCAGCAGTGTGATGATTTTCTTTACGTTCATTTTGTTTCCTCCGTTTTTAATTTATCTGCAGGTTTTACAGGTTCTTTTTTGCCGTCTCCAAAGCCGTAGCGGAAGCTGACGGCGTTGGTAGGACAGGCGCGGATGCACATCCCGCAGCGGATGCACTCGGTATGGTTGGGCGTTTTTGTCACGTCCACATCCATTTTGCAGGCCTTGGCGCATTTCCCGCAGGAGACGCATTTGTTCCGATCCACCTTCATCTGGAAGAGGGACACCCGGTTGAACAGTGCGTAAAACGCTCCCAGCGGACAGAGCCACTTGCAGAAGGGGCGGTAGAATATCACGCTCAGCGTAATCACCGACAGCAGGATGCTGAATTTCCATGTAAACAGCTTTCCCAGCGCCGCCCGGATGCCGGAATTGGCAAGGGACAGCGGGATGGCTCCCTCCAGCACGCCTTGGGGGCAGAGGTATTTGCAGAAGAACGGGTTTCCCATGCCAACATCGTTCACAAGGAACGCCGGCAGCAGGAAAACCATCACCAGCAGGACAGCGTATTTCAGATATGTCAGCGGCTTCAGCTTCTTTGTGGAGAGCTTCTTCGTGGGAATTTTATGCAGCAGTTCCTGAAACCAGCCGAAGGGACACAGAAAACCGCAGATAAAGCGTCCCAGCAGGACTCCCAGCAAAATGAGAAAGCCTGTGATATAATAGGAAAAGCTGAACTTGGAAGAACCCACTACCGCCTGAAACGCCCCGATAGGACAAGCACCGGAGGCTGCCGGGCAGGAGTAGCAATTCAGCCCGGGTACACATACGGTTTTCCCTGCGCCTTGATACAGTTTGCCCTTGAGAAAGTTCGGCAGATGCAGGTTGGTCAATAAAGCTGCCCCCGCCTGTATCCAGCTGCGGAAGCGGGACAGTACCTGAGATACGCCGCGTTTTTTCTTACCCAATGCCCACACACTCCAGACATAATTTGATTGCTTTGCTCAGCACCGTCGCCGCCTCGCCCCGCCAGACGCCGAAGCACAGCATAGCGATACCCACAACCAGCAACATGGCCTGTGCCGCCGCCTTTTTTACATGGCTCAAATTTATCACCCCTTCACTTTTTCTGCCCCTATCATAGCGCAGGGGAGTTAAAGTCCCTGTTAAGAAGAAAAATTTAACACAAACCTTATCTGTTTTTGCTATAATTAAGAACAACGTGAACATGAAGAAATGTAAAAGGAGGGCTCTCATGCACCTTTTGGTTATTGAAGACGAACGCGCCTTGTGTGAAACCATCGTCCGCAGCCTGCGGCGGCTGGCCTACAGCGTGGACTACTGCTACG
>OCHB01001305.1_pt1 | contig 16946 bp, 13 predicted proteins | sample 1538731 | NCBI WGS metagenome assembly OCHB01 (sample SAMN04571721, study PRJEB22368) | human gut metagenome | biome: human gut; material: stool | host: Homo sapiens | place: Luxembourg | collected 2012-09-20 | reverse complement strand
CTTGTCTTACATACCTGATGAGTTTCTTAGTATTGAGTAGTCGGGGCAATATGCAGGGGACGGCGCCCTCGACGTCCCGTTTGCAAAGTTGATAAAGAATATGATGTTTCTGCGGACGACTTTTATGCCGTCCGCTTTTTTTGGGTATTGTGTAAAGGTTTACATATATCTTAATAAATTTATATACTACCAATATCAATTCATGAAATATTTACACTAAAATATGCTCAATCCATTAAAATACTCGCACAAATCACTTTTTTACTATTGCAATTTAGGCAAATATGCTATAAAATATACTTATAGGGGGAGGGACGGACTTCCCGATAAAATTTTCATTTTTTTATATTCTGAAAACTATTTTAAATTTACAGGAGGGTTTATTACATGAAATTTGCTGACGGTTTCTGGCTCAACCAGAGAGGCTACGAAGTAAACTATGCAAATCAGGCTTTCGAGATCGAAGAGATCGAAAACGGATTCCTCGTTGTGGCAACACCTTTCGTTGTATACAACAGAGCTATGATGCTCGGAAGTGCAAACCTTGAGATCGCTTACACTTCAACTCAGGAGAACTGCGTAAAGGTAAGCATCACACACCACAAGGGTCATGTTGACAATGGTCCGCACTTTGTTCTCGAGGACAAGGGCTTCAAGCCACAGGTAACTGTTACAGACAAGGAAGCCGTACTTGTTACAGGCGACACAAAGCTCGTTGTTTCTAAAGAAAACTGGAGCTTCACATACTATTATAAGGATAAGAAACTCACAAGTGGTGGCTGGAGATCGACAGGCGTTATTTTCGAGAGTGCTTACAAGCAGCAGGCAAGACTTCAGACACAGCTCGACGACACATTCTGGAGCTACCCTGCCGATCCTACAAGAACATACATCAGAGAGCAGTTTGACACTTCTGTTGGCGAATATTTCTACGGTTTCGGCGAAAAATTCACAACATTCACAAAGAACGGTCAGAATGTTGAGATATGGAACGCTGACGGAGGCACTTGCTCAGATCAGTCTTACAAGTCTATCCCATTCTATCTTTCTTCAAAGGGCTACGGTGTATTCGTAAACAGCACTGACAAGGTTTCATATGAGGTTTGCTCTGACACTGTTTCTAAGGTATCAATGACAGTTCCAGGTGAGAGCCTTGAATACTATGTATTCGGCGGTGCTAACCTCACTGACGTACTCAAGGGCTACACTGACCTTACAGGCAAGCCTTCACTGCCACCTGCATTCTCATTTGGTCTGTGGCTCACAACTTCATTTACAACAACATATGATGAGGAGACTATCACATCATTTATCGATGGCATGGCTGAGAGAGATATTCCTCTTCAGGTATTCCACTTTGACTGCTTCTGGATGAAGGGCTTTGAGTGGTGTAACTTTGAGTGGGACAAGTCACAGTTCCCTGACCCACCTGCAATGCTCAAGAGACTTCACGAAAACAAGGGTCTGAAAACTTGCGTATGGATCAACCCATATGTTGGTCAGCGTTCAAAGCTTTTTGATGAGGGTATGAAGAACGGCTACTTCATCAAGAAAACTGACGGCTCTGTATTCCAGTGTGATGAGTGGCAGCCTGGTATGGCTATTGTTGACTTCACTAATCCTGAGGCTTGCAAGTGGTATGCAGGATATCTGAGAAAGCTCTGCGAAATGGGTGTTGACACATTCAAGACAGACTTTGGTGAGAGAATACCTACAAGAGATGTTGTTTACTATGACGGCTCTGACCCTATCAAGATGCACAACTTCTACACATATCTTTATAATGAGTGCGTATTCAATGTACTGAAAGAATATTTTGGAGAGAACAAGGCTTGTCTGTTCGCACGTTCTGCTACAGCAGGCGGTCAGAAGTTCCCTGTTCACTGGGGCGGAGATTGCTCAGGCAACTACAACTCAATGGCTGAGGTTGTAAGAGGCTGTCTGTCACTTTGTATCTCAGGCTTCGGCTACACTTCACATGACATGGCAGGCTTTGAAGCTACTGCTACACCTGACATTTACAAGAGATGGGCTGCGTTCGGTATGTTCTCATCACATTCAAGACTACATGGTAACCAGTCATACAGAGTGCCATGGCTCTTCGATGAGGAATCCTGCGACGTTCTGCGCTTCTTCACAAAGCTCAAGGGCAAGCTCATGCCTTATCTGTGGGCTCAGGCTATCAAGACACACGAGGTCGGCGTGCCTGTAATGAGAGCAATGGTCATCGACTTTGCTGACGACCCAACTTGCCTGACGCTTGACAGACAGTATATGTTCGGCGACAACATTCTTGTTGCTCCTATCCTTAATGACGAGGGTATCGCTGAATACTATGTTCCAGAGGGCAAGTGGACAGATATTATCACCGGCAAGGTTCTTGAGGGCGGCAAGTGGTATAAGCACAAATGCTCATACTTTGAGATACCTGCTCTTGCTAAGCCAAACAGCATTATTGCATATGGCAACTTTGAAAGACAGATAGAGTATGATTATCTTGAGGGTACAACATTCACTATCTACGAGCTTGAAGACGGCAAGTCTGCTGTTTGCCCTATTTATGACACTGAGGCAAACAAGGTATTCGAGCTGACAGCTACAAGACACGGCAACAAGATCGAGTGCGAATACACTGACACAAAGGCAAGCTTCAAGATCGCTGTGGCTAACACAGACAAGACTGTTGAAATTGCTCCTAACTTCAGCGGCAAGGTAATCATTGAACTCTAATGACTAAATAAAATCATCGCTCCGAGAGATCGGGGCGATTTTTTTGCGTTCGCACATAAAATCGGGGCAAATGAGGGTAAAAATTCTGTATATTTGCTCTTGAAGAAAATATGAGATCGGGGTATAATATAGATAGTACGATTTGAGGAGTAATTTTATGAAATCAAGAATACGAAGTGCTATACCGAAAAAGATAATCGGCATAAATATCAGTTCGCAAAAGCGTGATATCATTGAAGATATTGCTAAAAGCGAAAATGCGGAGGCTGTTTTCTTTGACAATGAGATAATGGGACAGCAGGTGGGATATCTTTGCGGTTTCAAGGGCTTTGTCAGGTCTGAAAAAGAGGGCGAGGACATCACGGACGAGTGCCTTATTTTTTCGGGCATTGACGGCAGGAGCCTTGACCCTATACTGAAAATGCTTAGGGAAAAAGAAGCTACGGTGAAGTTAAAAGCCATTGTCACGGCACACAATCAAAGCTGGAACGTTGGCGAGCTTATAAAAGAGCTGAGGCGTGAACACATTTACATGAACGGAGGTGACAGAGATGAAAAGTAAATACAAGGCTATTATTTACATTATTCTGTCGGCTTTTTCGTTTGCATTCATGTTCGCATTTGTGCGGCTTTCAGGAAACTTACCGACGGTGCAAAAGACCTTTTTCAGAAACTTTGTGGCGTTGTTTTTCGCTATCGGAGTGCTAAAGAAAAATCACATACGCTTTCACATTGAGGGCAAAAAGAACAATGCGGTCATTTTTGTGAGGGCGCTTGCTGGCACGCTAGGAATGCTTGGAAACTTCTATGCCATAGATCATCTTGTGCTGTCTGACGCTTCCATGCTAAACAAAATGTCACCGTTTTTCGTTATCATTTTCTCTTTTATTTTCCTTAAAGAGCGGCTGACTTTCTTTCAGGGCTTCACTGTAATTTGTGCATTTATAGGAAGCTTGTTTATCATCAAGCCGAGTTTTCAGAATGTGGACTTCTTCCCTGCCCTTATCGGTTTTCTAGGAGGAATGGGAGCGGGACTTGCTTACGCTTGCGTAAGATACTTAGGACAGCATGGAGTAAATGGTGCGGTGATAGTTGCATACTTCTCGGGATTTTCCTGCTTGTTCACCCTGCCATTTCTAATATTAGATTTCCACCCTATGACGATTTTCCAAATACTTTGTTTATTGGGAGCTGGCGCAGGTGCGGCAGGCGGACAGTTCGCTATAACTGCGGCTTACACTCACGCTCCTGCAAGGGAGATATCGGTTTATGATTACTCGCAGTTGATTTTTACCACGATTTTGGGATATTTCCTTTTTGGAGATATTCCTGATGGCTGGAGCTTTCTTGGATATTTCATTATCATTGCAATGGCTGTGCTTGTTTTTCTTTACAACAACGTATGGCACAATGACAGCGAGGTCAAGGACTGACAAAAAGGTAAACAAAAAGAGCGTTTTTACTTTCTCGGTAAAAACGCTCTTTATTATTAATATTGTAGTTTAAGCTCCGCCTGCGATAAATCTCTTTAGATCCTGTGGGTTTACGCACTTTTCAAGCGCAACGTCCATGGAGATCGTTCTCGAACGAACGAGCTTTGCAAGCTCCTGATCCATGGTCTGCATTCCTGTTGCTTTACCTGTCTGCATAGCTGAACCGATAAGATGCACCTTATCGTCACGGATCATAGCTTTGATAGAGTCTGTTGCGTTGAGTATCTCACAGCAAGCTACACGGCTTGTGCCGTCGAATGTACGGCAAAGTGTCTGAGTACAGATACCTACGAGAACGGAAGCAAGCTGAGTTCTGATCTGATGCTGCTGGTGAGCAGGGAAAACGTCGATGATACGGTCGATAGTTGACGGTGCGGACGTTGTATGAAGTGTACTCATAACAAGATGTCCTGTTTCAGCGGCGGTAACAGCAGCTTCGATAGTCTCGAAGTCACGCATTTCTCCTACGAGGATAATGTCCGGGTCCTCACGGAGAGCAGCACGGAGAGCAAGTGAGAAGCTCGGTACGTCAGGTCCGATCTCTCTCTGGTTTACCATACATCTCTTATGAGCGTGCATATACTCGATAGGGTCCTCAATAGTGATGATATGAGCTGATTTATGGATATTTACATGGTCGATCATTGCGGCAAGAGTTGTTGACTTACCTGAACCGGTAGGGCCTGTTACAAGCACAAGTCCACGAGGTCTCATTGAGAACTCTGCAAGGATAGGTGGCAGGTCAAGGTCGGTAAGGGTCGGGATATCGTTTCTCAAAAGACGGAGAGCGATGGCCGTGTTTCCTCTCTGACGATACACGTTTACACGGTGACGGAAACCTCTCGAAGATACATATGTAAAGTCGGTATCAATATGGTCTTTGATAGACTGACGCTGCTTATCTGTACACATATCCTCGCATATTTTGAGAATTTCAATCTCGGTCATATCAGGATATGAGGAAAGCTTTCTCAGGTTACCGCCCTGTCTAACTATCGGCGGAATACCTACGGTGAAGTGCAGGTCGGAACAGCCAAGGGCTCTTGCTTCATCAAGAATTTTGTTAATGTCGATTGCCATTAGAATTTACCTCCATATATTTCTTTTTTATACAGCATATGTTACACGGATAAGTTCGTCCATTGAGGTCTTGCCTTGCTGAACAAGCTCTGAAACGTTGTCACGAAGCAGGTGACAGCCCTCTTTCTTTGCAAGCTCCTGAATTTCGTCAGCTTTTGCTCCCCTTGTGATAAGAGCCTGCATAGACGGTGTTGCGAGAAGGATCTCATGGATAGCGGTTCTTCCCTTATATCCTGTGTTATTGCACTTTGGACAGCCACATGGGTCGTACACCTGTACTGAATGGTCAAGACCCATAAGCTCATTTTCTTCCTCAGTTGACATTCTAGGCTTTTTGCACTCAGGGCAAAGCACCTTTGTAAGACGCTGAGCAACGATACCGATAAGTGAGGTTGCGACCATGTATGCCTCAACGCCCATATCCACAAGTCTTGTTACGGTAGAAGCGGCGTCATTGGTATGAAGTGTTGACAGAACAAGGTGTCCTGTAATAGCTGCACGGATAGCGATCTCAGCAGTTTCGGTATCACGCATTTCTCCGACCATTATGATGTCTGGGTCCTGACGGAGGATAGAACGAAGGGCTGCACCGAATGTCATGCCTGCCTTTTCGTTTATCTGGCACTGGTTTACGCCATCAATCTTTTTCTCGACTGGGTCTTCGACGGTAATAACATTGTTATTAGGCTTTGAGATCTCACCAAGCGCGGCATAAAGTGTGGTAGATTTACCTGAACCTGTAGGGCCTGTTACAAGGACAACTCCCTGCGGCACTTTAAGGCAAGACTCAAATCTCTTATAATTATACTCGGTCATACCCAGGTCGGTAATTTTTCTCAGGGACATATCGCCTGTTGCGAGGATACGGAGAACGACTTTCTCACCGTACACCATTGGAAGGTTAGATACACGGAGGTCAAGAGTTGTGCCGTCAACGACCTGTGACATACGACCGTCCTGTGGGATACGCTTTTCGGCAATATTCATGCCGCTCAAGATCTTGAAACGGGTAACAAGCGAAGTATGAAGTGCAGCGGAAAGAGTCATAAGCTCGATAAGGTCGCCGTTTACACGGATACGGATAACGGTTTTATCCTTGAATGGCTCGATATGTATATCCGTTGCGTCCTGACGCTGGGCGTTCTCGACGATAGCGGTAGCAAGTTTAACGATAGGAGCGTTCTCGATTCTCTCCTCGGAGATATCCTTGAGTTCTTCAAGGTTAAGCTCTTCCTCTTTTTGCTTTGTAGCTTCGTCAACAACGGAGTTAACCTGACCTTCTGAGTACATCTTACCGATAGCACGGTTGATAGATGACTTTGTGGCAAGGACAGGTGTTATGCTGCAGCCTGTGATAACACGGAGATCCTCGAAAATATAGAAGTTGATAGGGTCATTAGTTGCAACGGTCATACGCTTGCCTATTTTGCTGACTGCGATGACGTTATACTTTCTTGCAGTTGCCTCCGGTATCTTCTTGACGATATCAGGCATAAGCTCTGTATTATCAAGGTCGATATAAGACACATTCAGTCGCTCGGCGAGGACCTGACAGAACTGAACATCGGTAACGAGCTTCATGTCAATAATGACATCACCAAAAAGTCTTCCCTTTTGCTCCTTCTGTTTGGCAAGGACTTCCTGAAGCTGTTCTTCAGTTATAAGACCTTTCTGTACCAGATACTGACCGATAGGGCCGTTTCTCATATATATTACTCCAATCCTCCGCATTGATTTAGGGATCCGACGCTGCGGAAACGTCTGCTGCGGTGCAAAAACCGCAAAAAAATCATATTATCTATTGTAATCTTCATGAAAGTATGATAAAATTAATATATTAACTAATGAATCCAAAGGAGGATCACTGTGGATAATTTAACCTTATCATACATAATCATTTATGTATTTGTGTTCATTTTCGGAGCGTGCATAGGCAGTTTTCTTAACGTCTGCATATACCGATTGCCGAAAAATGAAAGTCTTATCAAGCGAAATTCTCACTGTATGACCTGCGGTGAGCCAATCAAACGGCGTGACCTGATACCGATAGTAAGCTGGTGCATACTTCGTGGAAAGTGTCGAAGCTGCGGTGCAAAGATATCGGCAAGATACACTATAGTTGAAACGCTGAATGCACTGCTCTACTTATGGGTATTCTACCATTTTAATGGGATTTTCAATCCGCTTCGTGCAGCACTTGTCTGTCTGTTATTCTCTGCTCTTATCGTTGTATTCTTCATGGACTGGGACACTCAGCTTATCAACACATATGTTGTGATATTCATAGGTTTGCTTGGTGTTGCGGAATACATCTTCTGCAAAGATCAGACGGAACTTACGCTTAAATCACACTTGATCGGATTTTTCATTGTGAGCGTGCCTTTGCTTATTATTTGTCTTATCACACATGAGAAAGCAATGGGCATGGGAGATGTATATCTCATGGCAGCCGCAGGGCTGTTTCTCGGAATGCAGGGTGCTTTGGTAGCGCTTCTTATCGGACTGATAACAGGTTCGATCGGCGGACTTATCCAGAAGCACCGCAGCGGTGATTCAGTATTTGCATTTGGTCCATATCTCTCCATAGGAATTGCTGTTGCAGCTTTGTACTCAGAGCAGATCGGTTCATGGTACATGGATTTTACTGGTCTTAACGAGATGATGAACGAAGCAATGCTGATAATAAGATAATTGCACAAATTCCGCAGTTTGATACTGCGGAATTTTTTTTGCTCAAAAAATCCTCTTAATAGAAGTTTTCTGTTAAGGGGATTTTTTCAGCAATCAGACCCGTGGAGGGTCTGATTGAGAAAAGGGGTTAACTCATTGTTACGCTGACAAATTTCAAGAAATCTTTTGAATCTGATTCTGACATTAGATTTTTAGTATATTTTATCTCAAAATAAAATTGTTTGTTACCATTGTTCTTGCCGAGTTCACATGGATATGTACAAATGACAGAGTCATCCACAATTTTATATGAACAGCCGTCTGCTTTAATTTCATAATCACTACTGTTTATAGTCCTATTAAACTTTATTGTAACTGTTACATCACCATTAAAGTCAGAACCACTGTTGCCTGTTCCATTAACAAAAGTATAATACATTCCAATTTTAGGCTTTACATAGTTACACTTCTTGTCATCTTGATAAGTATGATCACAAGCCTGATACTGCTGTTGACCAACTGAAAAGCTTAATATTGAAGGATCACTAGTTATACCTTCGGCAGGTGTAGTAGAAACTTCCTTAAACACGGCTACAAAAATTGTATCGGAAACAATAGGAGTAACAGTCATATCATTATTAGTTCCCTCAACTACCCATTTGTCAAATACCTTATTAGAGTCACTTGATACAGGTAATGTTGTGTTAGGATAAGATGCAAATTTACCATCTGATACATAAACGGTTGATCCACTTTCAACTGAGCCATTTACTTTAAACTCAACCTTGTGTTTATCTTGAACTACTGGGACAAAGACAGTTGTATTATCTGTTATAGAAACATCAGCAAGACCCATGCTATTATCATTTTTATATACCCATTTAACAAAGTCTTGTTTTACAGGATCAAAATCACTTGGAACACCAGGATCATTTGCAGTGTCACCGTCATAAACCTCTGAAGTCGTATAAATAGAATGGTCAATATTCTCAAAAGTTACTGTAAACTTATCTTTTGATGTAGATGGCGGATAAACGCAGGAGAATACCATATCCTTGTTTATTATTACGCCTGTCGTAAAGTCAGCAACATTATTCTTGCTGTCTACCCAATAAGGCGTGCCATAACCTGTTCTTGATGGCATAGAAGGTGGAGTTTGATAAACTGTACCCGCCTTGACCGACTTAGTATCTATCTGTTTACCACGAAGCGTTGAATCAGGGTCGCTTGCAGAGTAGATAAACTTTACACTGTATGTTTTTGAACTTGAAACTGTTGTCTTATCATAGAAAATATAAGTATATGTGTTTGAAGCGTCAAGGCTGTAATACTTTTCCTGCTGAGCTGTGCAACCTGCAGGAGCAGTAGTTGCCTGAGGATATGTGACATAATCAGGAGCTACAGAGAAATCTTTATAGTCATTAACATTGTATGAATCGCCTTCATCTATGTTAATATTTGTGAGATTTACTGCTGCATCCTTTTTATACTTTGTTTTCGTAAAAGTATAGCTTCCGTTCTCATATGTTGGCTGATAGGCTGTAAGAGAAACGTCGAGAGTATACATTTCCTCAATTTTGCTGATACTTGCACCGATATCAAACTTATAATTGTCGTAAAAATCAACGCCTCTTGCAACAGCAGAATTATTAAAGTTTAAGCCCTCTGTATTTACCTTACCTACATTGAGGATACAGCCTTTTGCACCCATTCTCTTTGCGGCTGTATCCGTGTCATTGCCTGAATAGTTTTTCAGACTATAGCCACGAAGATTATTATTGTCAATAACGATACAGTTTGAATAGGTCACACCGCTTGCACCGATAGTACCAGAGTTTGAAACATCAGGCACACCAATATAATCTTTAAGCACAAGAACATTGGTCGAATATCTAAGCTCATCATCAAGATAGTCTATAAGACCTGAACCTATGATATTGCTTTCCATTGTTGCATCAGCGTCATGATAAACATTATTTGCAGGTTTGATCATATTAAGGATAGCTCCGAGGATCACGCCGAAAATCGTTACCACAACGATAAGCTCAACAAGGGTAAAACCCTTGCGGTTTTTATTCATTTTCAAGATCCTCCCTCCTTATGGTGTTGATTGTGCATCGTCATATTCAGCCTGGTTTTTGTAATCAGAGCCACCCATATAATGGATAACTACATAACCTGTAGCTTTACCTGACGCATCTTTTTCAAGATAATGGTCAAAGGTCGCATCTGTGATCTTAAATGCAGCTGCATCGGCTGTTGGAGTGCTGCTGTAAAGATCAGATGACTGTGAGAAGCCGAAATAATCGCTTCCTGTTACGCCTGAAAGCACAACGCCAAACTGCTGATTTCCACCGTCACCGATAGGGATAAGAAGTGAATTTCCTGATGAGTTATTATTTACATCAAAGAACTTTCCGCCTGTAAGCTCAGGCGTAAGAGCATAGAAATTCATATCTGCCCCTGAATTGTTATAAAACTTTACCCAGTAAACGCTCTTTTCAGGATTAGGCGTAATGTTTATGTCCTTGCCCTGAAGAAATTTGAGCTGATAGCCTGCGTCTTCATCAATATTATTAAGCTTTGCTTTAAAACCATAGGCTGTAGTATTGAATTTTATGCCGCTTCCAAAGTCTGCCTCAAGGGCAAACTCATTTGTAGTTTTGCCGCTTGAAGAGAACTTGTTTACCTTCAACTCGTTCATATTGACGGTCTTGTTATCATTATACTGCTCGGCATTTACTGCCTGAGTATACATTTCATTGTTGCGGTAGTAGTTTTCAAGATTCTGTCTTTTTGCCGCTACAGCAACTGTAACAAGCATAGCTGACATACCTGACAAAAGTGCCATTGCTATGATGACCTCTACAAGAGTCATACCCTTTTTATTTTTGCTGTTCTTTTTCATGAGTATACTCCTTTCAATTAGTAGTGATCATATCTGTCAAGTTCGTATCCGTAAGCATAATCATCCTTGCCGCCCTTCGCATTCTGCATTACAGAAGTAGTTGAAGGCTTGGTGTATACATAGAACGCTGTATTGGCGTTACCAAAGCTGTTTGCGATAACTACACCGACTGCACAGCACTGAACGGTCATTTTTCCGCCTGCTGAGTCTGTTACCACAAGTCCGCCAAGACCGCTTGTTGCGATATTAACGATAGCCTGTGGTGAATAGAATGAGCCCTGGAAGAAGCTTTGATCTGTAGCGTTAAGTGTTGTGTTCTCACCAAACAGGAAGATGATGCTGCTGTTTTTCGGTCTGTAAGAGCCTGCAACATCTACAGATGTAGGGTTGAGAACAAAGCCGCTCTGTGGTAAGCCAGGGTTACCCTTTGTATTATTGAGAACAGAAGAATCAAACATACGAACGTAAGTATCATAATCAAATACCTTAAGTCCCTTAAAGCTATAGTTACAAGCACTAGAGCCTGAATGCTGTGACTTGCCTGTTACTGAGTCGATACCATTAAGTGTAATAGCACTGCCTGAGTCTGAAACAAAATAGCAGTTGTATTTTCTGTCACCTGTAGTCGTATCAATTATAGTTGAACGATTTCTAACAACTATTACAGGTGACCATTCTGCTCCAAGATTAAGACCATTCTGAAGTCTTATAACGATATCACCCGAAGAATCAGAAACATCAACGAGGATCCTTGAACCATTGCCATAATCATTGAACGAAAGATCTTTTGCCCATGTACAGCTTGATGTTATTCTCAATTTGTAGCGGCTTGTGGAGTCTTAGCTCCTGTTCCTGTAAGGTCTATTGGCTCAGTAAGCGTGTAGTCAACATTATTCCAATAGCTTGGATCGCTTGCAAAGGTATTGAAAGTTTTAGTGTTTGAGCCATCATAGAAAGCCTGATATTCATCAGAGATCGTTGTCACATTAGTATCATTGCTCATGAAGAAATCTTCCGGATAATATACATATGCATCAGCAGATACAGGTATCTGTGGCTTTGCGTCACGACCTGCTTTGCTAAGAACAGCTCCTTCATGAATATTTGAAGCCTGGCAGACAATCTTATCTTTACCCGTGATAGTGCCGGTAACATAAACAGAGCCTGTTACCTTAAGTGACTTTGTGACATTAAGATCACCCTCGACATAGAGAGAGCCATTGATCGTCTGACCAGCTGCACCAAATGTTGCATCGCCATTATAAGCACCTGCGCCCTTATAAACGTAGAAGTTACCATACTGTGTATAGTCATTTCCGCCGATGTTAGCTTCACAACAGAACAAATCGACATCAAAACCTGAAGAACCAACGTCCATATGGTTTGAAGTAGAGAGCTTCTGACCGATATTAACATAGTTATATCCGTCTGCTCTTGCCATTGTGGAGTTAATGTGGAATTCATTTGAAACATCAAGGTTTTCAGAAATTGTAACAGTTGAACCCTGCTTTTCATCTACAAGACTAGGCTTGAGCATGATAAGAGGCTGAGTTGAAACCTCCAAAGAACCATACATAAGATAAGAACCATAGATACTGGTATTGTTTGTAAATCTATAAATCTTACCAGTGGTATTATTGATACCAGCCATATCACCGATAACGTTAAGGTTATCGTAACCTGCGCCGCCGTTACCAACAAGCTCGATAGTATTTGTATACTCGGCAGGCTTTGGAACTGGGTGCGTGGAAATATGAGCTGCTACCTTCTCAGTTTTTCCCAGATAAGTAGTTTCACAGGTAACAACGATGTATTTGGCACTTGTGCCCTCTTGTGCTACAGTTATCTTGGTAGTACCGATATTATCACTTTTACCGTCTACGCCGTTATAGCTTACGTTAGTGGTAGTACCCTTACCGCTGTTGGCGCTTGCAAGCTTTTTAAGGTTTTCGATAGCCTTTTTCTGCTGAGCCTTTGCCGTAGGGTCATTGGTTGGAGCAGTATCAGTTTTTATCTGATTAATAAAGCTTTCAAGAGTAGATGAAGCTGTCAGATAAGCCTGTTTGCTCTTATAGTTATCATTTGTTTTTGTCCTATTTACCGAAACAAAAGAAACAGTTGCAGTCAAAAGTATTGACAGCATGAGCATGACAGCAACCGCTGTGAAAAGCACGACTCCGGGTTTGTTTCTTTGTTTCCTCTTCGGAGTATTCTTCATATTAACCACCTTTCTTAGTTTTATTATCACTTATGCTATACTTTTTTCATTTTACACAGGTTGATTACTTATATAAAATTTTTAATCATTATATAGCACTAATTGGCAGGATAAGAAATATTCCTTATCCTACCAAATAGTTTTCTCTTAGCTGGCAGAAGGATCAGCAAGCTTCTTCAAAACGTACATATTCAGTGTCATAGAGCCTGAGATCTCGCTCTCGTTGACATTTTCAATGCTAACATTCTCGATCACCATGCTCTTTTCGTTGTTTGTCGTCAGGTTGTCAGCAAAATTCTTGAAACCTGAAAGCGAGCTTTTGAACTGAATGTTAAGGCTATAGTAACCTATTGTCTGTGCAGCTGTTTCATTGGTATCAGCTGCATTTGCATCTGTGTTTGCGTCTGTGTTTGCGTCTGCAGCTGATGAATCAGTTTTGCTTGCATTATTGTATTCATCTACCTTAGTGTCAAAATCAGTAGCTGTTGCTGTTGACTCATAAGCAAAAGGCGAAAGAACTGTGCTGCCGTATGATGAAATAGTCATATTGGAGTTTTTGATCTTTACATCATCAACATTAAAAAGCTCACGAACCTTATCAGTAGCCTTGTATGCTACCTGATAATCATAGAAGTTAGCTGCGACCTGTGAGGTGCTTGTATAAAGTGTCTGAATCTCAGCGGCAAGGTTCTTATCCTTGTCTACCTGATCTTCAAGCTCGCTGAGCTGTACCTTTGCTGATTCCAGATCACTGCTTGCCTGACTACACTCATCAATGGCAGGCTTAATAAAGAGCATAAAACCTGCAACAATTATAAGCAGTACGAATACTACTATCAAAATCATTTTATCACGATAATTCAACTTCATAATTATTCACCCTCGCCCTCTTCTTTAAGATAAAGTGTCAGCGAATCAAGCGTTACGCCTGAGCTGCCGTCTTCACCGATCGAATATCCGTTGTATCCTACATCTTCCTGGAAGAGTCCTGTACCTACAAGGGCATCGATTGCTGTTTTTACATCTGACTGATCATCAAGCTCAACCTTAGTAAGTGTTACTGTACCAGCTTCAAGGTTATATGTAAAGCCTTCATACTTGAAAGAGCCAAGAGCTTCCTTGATATCGTCAAACATCTCACTTGACACGACCGGAAGTGTTTCAAGAGCTGCATTTGCTGATGTAACATAGTTTGAATAATCCTGCATGATCTTCATCTTATTGTGAAGTATCTGGTTCTGGGCGATCTTCTCATTGCAAACAGCTATCTTATCATTAGTCTTGTCTATATCTTTCTCGATAGAACTCTTCCTGAGATTAATAACAAGTGTTGCACCTGCGATAAGCACTGCGGCTGCCGCAGCGAAGATACCGCCTGTCATGAGCAGCGAACCCATTCCGCTGTTGCCGCCCTTACCTGTGGACTGATCGACTTCGAGGAGGTTGATCTTCTCTGTTGCCTTGTTTCTCTTATAGAGAGCACCGATAGCATTAGCGAATACTGTAAACTCGAAGTTCTCGAAACCTGTGATCTGAGCAGGCACACCGAGAACGGAAGCCTTTATATCAAGACCGTCAAGAGCGTCAACGAGTTTGATGTAGTCCTCGATAAAGCCATAGAGAATAACATTTTCAAGTCCTGAACCGCCTCTTGCCTTATTGAACTGCTCCATTCTGAAGATGTTCTCGTTAAGAGCTTCAGTGATATAATCGTCAGAATCATAATCTTCTTCTGAGATAGGAACGTATCTGGCGAATGCCATCTGTCCATTCTCAAAAAGTGTAAGACCAAGGAAGTTCTTATCGATCTGGCAAACCAACAGTGGCATTTTCTCCATGTTGGACTTGTCAGCAAGAACGATTCTTGCGATAGAGTTACATCCGATGTTAACAGATCTGAGGTTCATGCCCATAATGTTATAAAGCTTTCTGTAGCTTTCAACTATCGTACTAGGGCAAGCTGTTGCAAGTACCTTCACTGCACCAGGATTATCCTCACCTGCTTCACCTACTACTGTATATGAGATAGAATACTCATCTGTGATACCCATTTCCTGGCTCATATGGTTCTGTACCATAAGCAGGAACTCATTACCCTTTGCCTTTGGAACTACAAGCTCCTTGAATACGATGTTGCTCGATGAAAAAGTAACGATAGCGTCCTTATCCATCATATCCTCAGCCTTGATCTGAGTGAGCAGTAACTCAGACAGACCTGAAAGGTTGATGACCTCACCATTAAGAATCATATCCTCAGGAACGTCTACCTGCAAAGATCTCTCGATCCTTATCTTGTTAGAGGAGTTATCACCTTTAACAATGTTGATTTGTCTATCAGAAATATCAAATGATAGCATTTATTCCTTCACCTCTTAAATTATTTTTCAAAACAAATATCTTCCCTCTCCATTTTAAAGGAGAGGAGATATTTAAAATTAACGAACATAAAATGCAGACCCTTAGTTTTCCAGACCTGACAATGAACCGTAGAGCAGTGGGAAGATACCCGCAAGGCAAAGACCGATCGCAACACCCATGAATACGATGAGCAATGGTTCCATAAGTCCTACAAGTCTTGTAACGGCTGCGTCTGCTTCTTCCTCATAGTAGTCAGCAGTTTTCTCAAGGATCTCATCGAGAGCACCTGATTCCTCACCGACATAGATGATGGAAGTAAACATTCCTTCAAATATCTCTGTTTTTGCAAGTGACGCTGAAAGCGGTGCGCCCTGCTTAACTTCATCAACTACCTGAATGAACATCTTATCAACATAAGCATTTCCAAGTATTCTTGACGAACGTTCAAGACACTCTACCATTGGGATACCGCTTGAATAAAGTGATGAAAGAGTTCTTGCGAAACGACCCTCGTAGATCTTTACCATAAGCTTTCCGGCGGCAGGCATCTTTATCTTTATGTAGTCAAATTTAAGTCTGACTGACGGTACTTTCAAGGCGTATATCCAACCGAATATCAAAGCAACGACCACGATAAGAATGATATACCATTTTGCCTTGAAAAAGTCACTGAATGAGAAGAGAGCCTTAGAAAGTGCAGGCATCTGATCCTCTGGCATAAGACCTGCAAATATAGGCATGATGAACGTAAACATACCGATTACCATGACGATACAAAGAACGCCAAGTATGATAGGATAAGTCATCGCACTCTTTACCTTATTGTTCAACTTGTTTGAGTTTGCATAGTAATCGCTCAGACGCTGCATTGTCATATCGAGCGTACCTGAGGTCTCACCTGCGTCTACCATTGAGATGAAAAAGTCCGGAAAGCTTCCTCTTCTTGTATCGAGGGCCTCGGTAAAGCTCTGACCTTTCTGAACATCGTCATAAACGCTTCTCCAAACATCCTTTGCACCCTTATTCTCCTCTTCCTTATAGAGAATGTCGAGCGCTTTAACAATGGTAAGACCCGATGTCATCATTGCCGCAAGCTGACGGCAGCAGAAAGCAAGTTCCTTAGTATTGAACTTGTGCACAGATTGTTTGCCTGCACCGCCCAATGCTTCTGAATAACTTATACAGAAAAGACCTTGTTCGTGGATCTTGTCCAGTACTTCCTGTGCATCCTCAGCCTCATAGATACCCTTTATGGTTTTTCCCGAGGTATCCTTAGCAACATAGGAAAATTTCTTCATAATATGTAGATACACCTCCACTTATTTATACATTTTGTGCATTCATAACAAAAAACTTTAAAAATACACAAAACGCATTTTTATAATTATAACATTATTTTCATCTTTTCGCAAGTGATTGAGTGCTTTTTAAGCGTTAATTTGTTTACAAAATAATCTTCACAAATTTATCGAATTTGTACAAATAGAAT
>OCHB01001292.1_pt1 | contig 17252 bp, 10 predicted proteins | sample 1538731 | NCBI WGS metagenome assembly OCHB01 (sample SAMN04571721, study PRJEB22368) | human gut metagenome | biome: human gut; material: stool | host: Homo sapiens | place: Luxembourg | collected 2012-09-20 | reverse complement strand
GCCTGATGCTCACCCCGGACGGCCCCAAGGTCATCGAGTACAACTGCCGCTTCGGTGACCCCGAGACCCAGGTGGTGCTGCCCCTGCTGGAGGGCGACCTGCTGCACATCATGGAGGCCTGCACCAACGGCACCCTGGCCGACGAGGAGGTCAAGTTCTCGGACGGCGCAGCCGCCTGCGTCATTCTGGCCTCCGGCGGCTACCCGGTGGCCTATGAGAAGGGCAAGCCCATCTCCGGCCTGGTGGACGGTCAGCTGCCGGACGAAGAGAATGTGACGGTGTATCACTCCGGTACGGCCCTCACCGAGGACGGCACGCTCGTGACCAATGGCGGCCGTGTGCTGGGCGTGACCGCCACCGGCCCGCGCCTGACCAACGCCCTGAGCCACGCCTATGAGGCAGCCGAGAAGATCCATTTCGACAAGCTGCACAAGCGCAGCGACATCGGCCTGCGTGCGCTGAAGGCACTGGCAGAAAAGCAGTAAAAATGATTAAGGGGGAACTTACCCATGGTCTATCGTATTTATGTGGAAAAAAAGCCCGGCTTTGACGTCGAGGCAAACGGCCTGAAGAACGAGCTCACCGGCCTGCTGGGCATCCGGTCGCTCACCGGCCTGCGCCTGCTCAACCGCTACGACGTGGAGGGCATCGACGAGGTGCTGTTCCACCAGTGCGTCAGCACCGTGTTCAGCGAGCCGCCGGTGGACAACACCTATGCCCAGCTGCCGGAGCATGAGGGCACGGCATTTGCCGTGGAGTACCTGCCCGGCCAGTTCGACCAGCGTGCCGATTCCGCCGCCGAGTGCATCCAGCTCATCAGCCAGGGCGAGCGCCCGCTGGTGCGCTCTGCCCGCGTCTACCTGCTGGAAGGTGCCCTGACCGACGAGCAGCTGGCCGAGATCAAAAAATATGTCATCAACCCGGTGGAGGCCCGTGAGGCTTCGCTGGACAAGAAGGCTACCCTGAAAATGGAGTACCCCGTGCCCACCGCTGTGGCGGTGCTGGACGGCTTCAACCAGCTGGACGAAGAGGGCCTGAAAAAGTTCATCGACGAGAACGGCCTGGCCATGGATCTGGGCGACATCAAGTTCTGCCAGGAGTATTTCCGCTCCGAGCAGCGCGACCCCACCATCACCGAGATCAAGATGATCGACACCTACTGGTCCGATCACTGCCGCCACACCACCTTCGGCACCATTCTGGACGATGTGCAGATCGACGATGCCGTGGTGCAGAAGGCCTTTGACCGCTACATGGCCATGCGCGCCGATCTGGGCCGCGAGAACAAGCCCCGCTGCATGATGGACCTTGCCACCATCGGTGCCAAGGAGCTGAAGAAGCAGGGCATCCTGAAAAATCTGGACGAGTCCGACGAGATCAACGCCTGCACCGTCAAGATCAAGTGCGATGTGAACGGCAAGGACGAGGACTGGCTGTTCCTGTTCAAGAACGAGACCCACAACCACCCCACCGAGATCGAGCCCTTCGGCGGCGCAGCCACCTGCATCGGCGGTGCCATCCGTGACCCGCTGTCCGGCCGCAGCTACGTCTATCAGGCCATGCGTGTGACCGGTGCCGGTGACCCGCTGGTGCCCGTGAGCGAGACTTTGCCCGGCAAGCTGCCCCAGCGCAAGCTGGTGACCACCGCCGCCGCCGGTTATTCCTCCTACGGCAACCAGATCGGTCTGGCTACCGGTCAGGTGGATGAGATCTACCACCCCGGCTATGTGGCAAAGCGCATGGAGATCGGTGCGGTGGTGGGTGCCACCCCGGCTTCCCATGTGCGCCGCGAGTGCCCGGCTCCCGGGGATGTGATCGTGCTGCTGGGCGGCCGCACCGGCCGCGACGGCGTGGGCGGTGCCACCGGTTCCTCCAAGGCCCACAAGCTGGACAGCCTGGAGCACTGCGGTGCCGAGGTGCAGAAGGGCAATGCCCCCATCGAGCGCAAACTGCAGCGTCTGTTCCGCCGGGAGGACGCCTGCAAGATGATCAAGCGCTGCAACGACTTTGGCGCAGGCGGCGTGTCGGTGGCCATCGGCGAGCTGGCCGACGGCCTGTACATCGACCTGAACAAGGTCACCAAGAAGTACGATGGTCTGGACGGCACGGAGCTGGCCATCAGCGAGAGCCAGGAGCGCATGGCTGTGGCGCTTGCCCCGGAGGACGTGGACAAATTCATCGCCATCGCCAATGAAGAGAACCTCGAGGCTACCCCCGTGGCCAAGGTCACCGAGGAAAAGCGCCTGAACATGGTGTGGAACGGTGTGTCCATCGTGAACATCAGCCGCGAGTTCCTGAACTCCAACGGTGCCGAGAAGCACCAGAACGTCCATGTGGAAAAGGCCACGGTCTGGCAGCCCCAGTGGGAGGGCCTGACCTTCAGCCAGAAGATGAAGAACATGGTGGGTGACCTGAACGTCTGCAGCAAGAAGGGCCTTTCCGAGCGGTTCGACTCCACCATCGGTGCCGCTACCGTGCTCATGCCCTTCGGCGGTGCCTACCAGCTCACCCCGCAGAACGCCATGGTGGCAAAGCTGCCTGTGGACGGCGAGACCAGCACCTGCTCCGGCATGGCCTGGGGCTTCAACCCCTACCTGATGAGCGCCGACCAGTACAAGGGTGCCCGTCTGGCCGTGGTGGAAAGCGTGACCAAGCTGGTGGCCACCGGCTTCCGCTATGAGGACGCTTACCTCACCTTCCAGGAATACTTCGAGCGCCTGGGCACCGCCCCGGAGCGCTGGGGCAAGCCGCTGGCCGCCCTGCTGGGCGCACTGGATGCCCAGATGGGCCTGGGCATCGCCTCCATCGGCGGCAAGGACAGCATGTCCGGCTCCTTTGAGAAGCTGGATGTGCCTCCCACGCTGGTGTCCTTCGCCACTGCCATCGGCAAGGCAAACAAGGTGGTCTCCACCGAGTTCAAGAAGCCCGAGAGCACCGTGGTGCTGGTGCGGCCCATCACCGACCCGGAGACCGGCTGCCCCAACTTCTTCTCCCTGAAGGCCAACTACAAGGTCGTGGAGGACATGATCGAGAGCGGCATGGTGGCCTCTGCCTGCTCCGTGGGCTACGGCGGCATTGCCGAGGCCCTGTTCAAGATGGGTCTGGGCAACCACATCGGTTTCAAGATGCGGGCAGACCTGACCACCAACCAGATGTTCGAGCCCATGTACGGCTCCATCGTGCTGGAAATGGTGTCCGATGCACCCGCCGGCGAGATCCTGGGCGAGACCACCAAGGAATACACCTTCGAGGCCTGCGGCGAAACGCTGGACATGGCACAGCTGCAGGAGATCTGGGAGGCCAAGCTGGAGCCGGTGTACCCCTACCGCAAGGCAGGCCCCACCGTGGAGCCCATCACCGGCAGCCTGACCGCCCCCGCCGCACCCAAGATCGGTGTGGCAAAGCCCAAGGTCATCATCCCGGTGTTCCCCGGCACCAACTGTGAGTATGACACCGCAAAGGCCTTTGCCCGTGCCGGTGCCGACCCGGAGATCCTGGTCATCCGCAACCTGACCCCCGCCGACGTCACGGCCAGCTGCGAAGCACTGGTCAAGGCCATCGACAACAGCCAGATCGTGATGCTGCCCGGCGGCTTCTCCGGCGGCGACGAGCCGGACGGCAGCGCCAAGTTCATCGCCTCCTTCTTCCGCAGCCCGGCGGTCACCGAGGCAGTGCGCCGTCTGCTGCAGCAGCGCGACGGCCTGATGCTGGGCATCTGCAACGGCTTCCAGGCCCTGATCAAGCTGGGTCTGGTGCCTTACGGCGATATCCGCCCCATCACGGCCTATGACCCCACCCTGACCTTCAACACCATCGGCCGCCACCAGAGCATGCTGGTGCGCACCCGCATCGCCTCCACCGGCAGCCCCTGGCTGAGCAAGTGCGCCGTGGGCGACGAGCACACTGTGGCCATCAGCCACGGCGAAGGCCGTTTCGTGGCTCCGCAGGAGGTGCTGGACACCCTGATCAAGAACGGTCAGGTGGCCACTCAGTATGTGGACCTGACCGGCACGCCCACCATGGATCAGCGCTGCAACCCCAACGGTTCGGTGCTGGCCATCGAGGGCATCACCAGCCCGGACGGCCGTGTGTTCGGCAAGATGGGCCACTCGGAGCGCAGCGGCGAGTATCTGTACAAGAACGTCACCGGCGACAAGTACCAGCCGATCTTTGAGGGCGGCGTGGACTATTTCAAGGTTTGATGGTACAATCATAAAAAACCATCAGGAGGAAACAACCAATGTCTCAGCATGACCGTTATATCAGCCCGTTTTCCACCCGGTATGCCTCGGACGAGATGCAGTACATCTTCTCCGATGACAACAAGTTCCGCACCTGGCGCCGCCTGTGGGTGGCACTGGCACGGGCCGAGATGGACCAGGGCCTGACCAACATCACCCCCGACATGGTGGCCGAGCTGGAAGCCCATGTGGACGACATCAATTACGAAGTGGCCATTGAGCGCGAAAAGCTGGTGCGCCACGACGTGATGAGCCACGTTTATGCCTACGGCCAGCAGTGCCCCAAGGCAGCCGGCATCATCCATCTGGGTGCCACCAGCTGCTATGTGGGCGACAACACCGACATCATCGTCATGCGGCAGGGCCTGGAGCTGGTGCGCAAAAAGCTCATCGGCGTGCTGGCAAAGCTGGCCCGCTTTGCCGAGGAATACAAGGACATGCCCTGCATGGCCTACACCCACTGCCAGCCTGCCCAGCCCACCACCGTGGGCAAGCGTGCCACCCTGTGGGCCAACGAGCTGGTGATGGACCTGCAGGAGATCGACCACCGTCTGGCTACTCTGCAGCTGCGCGGCGTCAAGGGTACCACCGGCACCCAGGCATCCTTCATGGAGCTGTTCAAGGGCGATGCCGACAAGATCCGCGCGGTGGACGCTTCCATTGCTGAGGAGATGGGCTTTGACCCCAAGGCCGTCATCCCGGTGTCCGGCCAGACCTACAGCCGCAAGGTGGACGCCTTTGTGCTCAACGCACTGGCCGGCATCGGCCAGAGCTGCATGAAGTTTGCCACCGACCTGCGCCTGCTGGCCAACTTCAAGGAGATGGAAGAGCCCTTTGAGAAGAACCAGATCGGCTCTTCCGCCATGCCCTACAAGCGCAACCCCATGCGCTGCGAGCGTATCTGCGCCCTGAGCCGTTACCTGATGGTGGACGTGCTGAACCCCAGCTTCACCACCGGCACCCAGTGGTTCGAGCGCACCCTGGACGACAGCGCCAACAAGCGCGTGGCCATGGCCGAGGGCTTCCTGGCCACCGACGCCATCCTGAACATCATGCTCAACGTCACCGACGGCATCGTGGTGTACCCCAAGGTGGTGCGCAGCCGCCTGATGGCTGAGCTGCCCTTCATGGCCAGCGAGAACATCATGATGCAGGCCGTGGAGAAGGGCGGCAACCGTCAGGAGCTCCACGAGCGTCTGCGCCAGCACGCCATCGCCGCCGGCAAGCAGGTCAAGGAAGAAGGTCTGCCCAACGACATGGTGGACCGCATCGCCGCCGACCCGGCCTTTGGTCTGACCAAGGAGGAGATCGTGGCGGGCCTTGTGCCGGAGAACTTTGTGGGCCGCGCTCCCCAGCAGGTGGAGGAGTTCATTGCTCACATCCTCAAGCCCATCTTTGACGCCAACCCGGATGCTGTGGAACAGCACGCAAACCTGAGCGTCTAAACGTGATTTTACAGGAAAAGAGGCTGTTGCCGCAGGCAACGGCCTCTTTTCTGCACACAGAAGGAGTTTTCATGAGACTCGATAAATATTTAGCCGAGACGGCCCAATGCACCCGGAGCGAGGCGAAGGCACTGCTGGCGAAAGGCCGCGTCACGGTCAACGGCGCGGTCTGCAAGAAAGGGGACACCCAGCTGAAAGAGGCTGACGCCGTGGCGGTGGACGGCAAAGCGCTGGCCTACCGGCAGTTTGTCTACCTTATGCTCAACAAGCCCGAGGGCGTCGTCAGCGCCTCCACCGACAAGCGGGACACGACGGTCGTGGATCTGGTGGGGGATGCCTATCCCCGGCGGGAGCTGTTCCCGGCCGGGCGGCTGGACAAGACCAGCACCGGTTTCGTCCTGCTGACGGACGACGGCGGCTTTGCCCACGACATCCTCGCACCTAAACGCCATGTCTCCAAGACCTACACCGTCGTCATCGACACCCCGCTGACAGAAGAGATGAAGGCCGGCTTTGCCGCAGGCGTTACCCTTGCCGACGGCACGGCCCTTTCGCCGGCGGAAGTGTCCGCCCTCACCCCCGACGGGCTGACGGTCCGCGTCCTGCTCAGGCAGGGCGTGTATCATCAAATCAAGCGGATGTTCGGCGTCTACGGTGCGGGCGTCAACGCCCTGCACCGGGACGCCATCGGCGGGCTTGCGCTGGACGAGAGCCTTGCCCCGGGCCAGTGGCGGGAGCTGACAGCTGACGAGGTGGCGAAAATTACCACGGGGTAAAGGACTGCTTTTCACCCGGTTTTCAAAAAAGTATCACATTTTACCGGTAAAATAGTTCTCAGAACCACGCAGAAAGGCCCTTTTTGGCCCGAAAATGACCCCGAAAGATAATTTCAACAAGAAAGAAGAATTTTTTTTGGTGAAATATGTTGCAAAAGTAAATTCTTTTGTGTAAAATATAAAATGTAATGCGGCGAAATTGTTAAAAATCACAATCCCGCCCACCTGCGGTTTGCACAAGAGAGGAAAAGGGGTATCCATTTATGGCCAATAGAGTATTTCAGAGCGTGATCTACCAGATGAAGGACGCGATCGACCGCGTGGTCGGCGTTGTGGATGAGACCGGCGCTGTCATCTCCTGCTCGGAGCTGAATCTGATCGGCGAGGTGCGCGAGGGCTTTATGGCAGAGCGTCTGACGGCCGGTGACCGCTTCGTGCGGGATGGCTACACCTACCAGCAGTTCTCCAGCGCAAAGCATAACGATTATGCCGTTTTTGTGGAAGGTGCGGACGAGACTGCGGGCCAGTTTGCCGCTGTGCTGTCCATCAGCCTGCAGAGCATCAAGCAGTATCACGACGAGAAGTTCGACAAAGCCAACTTTATCAAGAACGTGGTGCTGGACAACATCCTGCCCGGCGACATCTACGCCAAGGCCCGTGAGCTCCACTTTGCCACCGACGTCTCCCGCGTGGTGTTCATCGTCCGCGTCACCAGCGGCGGCGACATTTCCGCTTACGACGTGGTGAGCAGCCTGTTCCCCGACAAGCAGAAGGACTTCGTCTTCAACATCAGCGAGACGGACACCGTCCTGGTCAAGGAGATCCGCAAGGGCATCGACCGCACCGATATGGAGAAGCTGGCCGCCAGTATCGTGGACACCCTGTCCGGCGAGCATTACATCAAGGCTGTCGTGGGCATCGGCACCCCCATCGCCAACGTGAAGGACCTGGCTACTTCCTTTAAGGAAGCACAGATCGCCATGGAGGTCAGCAAGGTGTTCGACACCGAGAAGCAGATCATCCGCTACGACAATCTGGGCATCGCACGTCTTATTTACCAGCTGCCCACCACGGTCTGCGAGATGTTCCTGCGCGAAGTGTTCAAGCAGGGCAGCATCGAGAGCCTGGACCAGGAGACCCTGTTCACCATCCAGCGCTTCTTCGAGAACAACCTGAACGTCTCCGAGACCAGCCGCGGCCTGTTCGTCCACCGCAACACGCTGGTGTACCGTCTGGAAAAGATCAAAAAGCTGACCGGTCTGGATCTGCGTGAGTTCGACGACGCTATCGTGTTCAAGGTAGCGCTCATGGTCAAGAAGTACCTGTCCAACAACCCGGCCAAATATTGATATTTCGTCTCAGCCGCTCCGGCTGCGGACGCCGAAACCGGCCGCTCGACCCCGATGCTGGCCGGTTTCTTTTGTAATGGTCTGGAACTTCTGTGCCAAATAAACTTTTCAGGAGCAAGATACTCATGATAGATTTTGAACATGTCACCAAGATATACAAACGGAGTGATACTCCCGCTCTGGAGGACATCGACTTCCATGTAGACGACGGCGAGTTCGTCTTTCTGGTGGGCCACTCCGGCGCCGGCAAGTCCACTCTGCTCAAGCTCATCCTCCGCGAAGAGCTGCCCACCGAGGGCCGCGTCATGGTGGACGGCAAGGACGTCGCCCGGCTGCGCCGGGGCAAAGTGCCTTTCCTTCGCCGCCAGATGGGCATCATCTTCCAGGATTTCCGCCTCATCCCCACCATGACGGTCTACGAGAATGTGGCGTTTGCCATGCATGTCACCAACATCGGCAAAAAAGACATCAAAGAGCGCGTCAACTACATGCTGGAGCTGGTGCATCTGGAAGATAAGGCAAAGGTCTACCCCGAGTTCCTCTCCGGCGGTGAGCAGCAGCGCGTGGCCGTGGCCCGCGCTCTGGCCCACAGCCCCCGCCTCGTCATTGCGGACGAGCCCACCGGCAACATCGACCCCGAGATGAGCCTTGAGATGATGGAACTGCTGGAACGCGTCAGCGAGATGGGCATCACGGTGCTTGTCGTCACCCACGAGCATGAACTGGTGCGCCGCTTCAACCGCCGCACCATCACCCTGAAGCATGGCCGCATCATCTCCGATGTTCCGGCCAGTTTCGGCGAGGAGGTACACGCATGAAAATCTCTACGTTTGGGTTCCTCACCCGGCGCGGCGTGCGCAACCTCGGCAAGCACTGGGCCATGACCATCGCCTGCATCGCCTCCCTCAGCGTCTGCATGACCCTGAACATCTTCGCCAGCCTCATTGAAGTCAATGTAGACAGCATGGTGAGTTATCTGGGCAGCCAGAACGAGATGGTGGTCTACGTGGACCCCGAGGCCGATGACGCCACCATCCAGTCTGTGGGCAATGCCCTCAGCGGCACCGCAGGTGTGAGCCGGGTGCAGTATATGTCCAAAGAAGACGTCCTCAACCAGTACAAGGGGTATATGTCCGACTATGCCGCCCTGCTGAACGAGTTCGAGAACGACAACCCTTTCAAGGCCAATTACCGCGTCTCCCTGTCTGATCTGAGCCAGATGGAGACCATCAGCAAGCAGTTCGAGAACATCAGCGGCGTCTACAGCGTCACGGCTCCCATCGAGATGACCAAGACCTTCGTGGAGATCCAGCAGGCCGTCACTAAGGTCGGGCGCGGTGTGGTGCTGGTGCTGATGGCTGTCAGCATCATCACGGTGGGTACCACCATCCGGCTGAGCGTCTTTGCCCGCCGCCGTGAAATCGAGATCATGAAGTATGTCGGCGCTACCAACGCCCTCGTCACCCTGCCTTTCGTCATCGAGGGCCTGACCATGGGCCTGCTCTCCGGCATTCTGACGGCAGCTGCCACCATCGGCGGCTATGCCTACATCGTTCAGCTGGCGCCCACGCTGGGCGGCCTGTGGCAGATGCTTATGGGTACGGCTCTGGTGCCGCTGGAAAATGTCTGGCCTACCATCCTGACCTACAGTCTCGCGAGCGGCGCTCTGGTGGGCGGTCTGGGCAGTATGTTCTCCATCCGCAAGCACCTGAACGTGTAAGGAGGGCCTACTGTGTACCACGACAAGCATTCCGCAGGCTTTGTTCTGCATCATCCGCCCCGCCACGCAAAGCCGTCGGGCCATTCGGCCATGATGCGCGCCGCTTGCGCCTTTCTGGCCGCCGCCTGCCTCGTGCTGAGCGTGACGGTCTATCCGGCCAGTGCGGCCACCAGCATGAGCTCGCTGCAGAACAAGCTGGACAAGATCTCTGCATCCATCAAGCAGCATAAGACGGAGCTGAACGACGCCAAAAAGAAGGAAGCTGCTGCCAAGGCCCTCGAGTCTGAGCTGAAGGAAAAAGTTTCGGTGCTCCAGAGCCAGATCAGCGTCCTCAAGAGCCAGATCTCCGAGGTGCAGAACAACATCGGCGTCAAAGAGCAGGAAATCACCGCCAAGCAGAATGAGATCGCCCGGAAAGAGCAGGAGATCGCCGACCAGTGGGACGATTTCAAGAGCCATATGGCCGCGATGCAGGAGCTGCGGGACGGCGGCAGCGTCGCCATGCTCCGGGCTGTGAGCGATCTGTACGAGCTTCTGACCTTCAATGAGGTCATGCAGGACATTTCGGTGAAGGATACCGAGATACTCGACAACATGAAGGCTGCGAAGGAAGCCCTTGTGGCCGACCGCACCCAGCTCGTGGAGGAGCGCACCCAGCTGCAAAACAAAAAGGCTGAGCTGGACGCCCAGAACAAGCAGATGCAGTCCAAGCAGAACGAGCTCAACAACAGCGTCAAGGAGGCCCGTCTGAGCGCCGCTGAGGCCCAGCAGGCCCAGAAGAACGCCCAGGCGGCCATCGAGTCGGACGAGATGAACTACGAGGCCGTCAAGAAGGAGATCCAGAAGCTCATCGCAGCGGCAGCGGCCAGCAAGCCCCAGCTGAGCTTCAGCGGCTTTATCTGCCCGCTCAAGAGCTATACCCGCATCTCCAGCGAGTACGGTTGGCGCAAAAACCCGGTCTCCGGCGTCAACAAGCTCCACGCCGGCATCGACTTTGCCGCCCCCGCAGGCACCCCCATCTACGCAGCCGCCAGCGGCTATGTGCAGGTGGCCGGCTGGTCCAGCGGCGGCTACGGCAACTATGTCATCATCTATCACGGCAAAATGACAGACGGCAACGCCTACTCCACCCTCTACGGCCATATGCGCTCGGTGGCAACGTCGGCGGGCAAGTATGTCAACCAGGGCGACCTCATCGGCTATGTGGGCTCCACCGGCAACTCTACCGGCAACCACCTCCATCTCGAGGTGTGGAAGGGCGGCTCCAAGGCCAATGCGGTCAATCCCCGCGGTTATATTCCGATAAGATAATACAACTGTAATTGAAGTCGAGGGGTCAAAGGAGGCCACAAGGCGAAATGAACGAGCAAAAACGCAAGCGTATCCTTCGGGTGGGCTGTCTGATTCTGGCAGGAGTGTTCCTGCTGTCGGTGCTGGGCAGTGTCATCCTGATGTTTTTGGTCTGAACTGGGGAGGACACTGAATGAATCGCAAAATTTCCGTAGGGATGACCGTGACCATCGTCATTCTGGCAATGACGGTCACTTTTTCCATCACGATGCTGATGGCGATGCGGCTGTTTGACCACACCGTTACCAGCGTGAAGGAAAAGGAGAGCATGTACAACAAGGTGGCCGAGGTAGACCGCTATGTGCGCGCCAACGACTACTACGACATCGACGAGACCATGCTGTACGACCGTCTGACTGCCGGTTATCTGCTGGGTACCGGCGACAAGTACGCCCGCTACTACACCGCCTCGGCCTACACCGACCTGCTCAACGCCCAGAGCGGCAAGCTGATGGGCATCGGCGTGGAGCTGGCCATCGACCAGTCCGGCTACGCCAAGGTCATCAAAGTGTATGACGAGTCTCCTGCCAAGGAGGCCGGCCTCCAGCGGGGCGATTACATCACCACCATCGACGGCGCAGACATCAAAAGTCTGAGCAGCGTGGAGGCTGTCCAGAACAAACTCCGGGGCGAGAGCGGCACGAGCGTCAATGTAGGCTGGCTGGACAGCGAGAACGCCCAGCACACCGCCGATCTGACCCACTCCGGCTTTACGGCCAACAGCGTCGATTCCGCGCTGGTGCAGGGCAATGTGGGCTATATCAAGATCTGGCAGTTCGACAACTCCACCCCCAGTGAGCTGGACTTTGCGCTCCGCAGTCTGACCGCCAGCGGCGCCCAGAGCTTCATCTTCGACCTGCGCGACAACGGCGGCGGCATCCTTGATGACGCCATCAGCTGCATCGAACTCGTCGCGCCGGAAGGCGTGCTGGCCTACGCTGAGGATAAGGCAGGCAACCGCACCCTGCTGGGCAGCAGCACCGGCGACTCGGTCATCAGCCAGCCCACCGTCTGCCTCGTGAACGAGAACACCGCCAGTGCGGCAGAACTCTTTGCGTCCAGCCTGCGCACCCTGTGCGGCACCCGCCTCGTGGGCAGCACCACGATGGGCAAAGGCACCATCCAGAGCAGCCCCCAGCGCCTCTCGGACGGCAGCGCTGTCGTGGTCACGGTGGCAAAGCTCATCTGCGGCGACGGCTCCTGCTTCGACGGCACCGGCCTGACCGTGGACGTGGAGCGCCCGCTGACTGCCGACGAGCAGGCCAGCTACTATGACTACACCCTCGACACGGACCCGCAGATACAGCGCGCCGTCAGCACCGCACAGCAGCTCACCGGTGTCACCACCGTGGGCGGCGTGAACGACGCTGACATCGCCGCCGACTCCGCCGCAGCCTCTTCGGAGGCTGCAGCCGAGAGCACCGCTTCCAGCGAGGCCGCAGGGGAGGCAGAGGCTTCCTCCGAGGCCAGTACAGAAGGGGAGCAGGAGGCTTCCAGCACGGAAAGCGCATCTTAAAAAAGGCTCTCCCTTTGGGAGAGCTGGCGCGTGAGCGCCTGAGAGGGCAAGGATGCTGAAATGGAACAGGGCAAGGCTATGATGGTCTTGCTCTGACAAAGGCCGCTGCCTATCGCTGTGCAGCGGCCATTTTTCTGCGGCCTTGTCCTCTCCGTCATCGCAAGCGATGCCACTGCCCGGGTTGCGGCTCCCAGCGTCTGCTTCGCTGTCGCTCACATCCTGCTGGCCGCGGCCCCAACAGCTTCTCCCTGTTTCCGCCGCTGGCGGCGGTCATCGCTGTTGCTCCCAAAGAGAGAGGCTTTGGCATGTACGTTACCAAATGACAACCGAAAAACAGAAAGGAAAACCACTATGCCGGAGCTGACCGACCTCTCCGTTATCCGCACCCTGTGCGAAAAATACGATTTCGCGCTCTCCAAGGGCTTTGGACAGAACTTCATCATCAATCCCGGCCTGCCGCCCAAGATCGTGGACGCCAGTGGCGTCGATAAGAGCTGGGGCGTGCTGGAGATCGGCCCCGGCATCGGCGTGCTGACCAAAGAGCTGGCCCAGCGCGCTGCCAAGGTGGTGTCCATCGAGGTGGACGAGCGCCTGCCGCCCCTGCTGGCCGAGACCATGGCGGGCGTGGATAACTTTAAGCTGGTATTGCAGGATGTTCTGAAAGTAGACCTCCGCGCCCTCATCGAGGAGGAGTTCCCCGGGATGCCGGTGGCTGTCTGCGCCAACCTGCCCTACTACATCACCAGCCCCATCGTCATGAAGCTGCTGGGCGACCGCCTGCCCATCCAGAACCTCACCGTCATGGTGCAGAAGGAGGCCGCCGACCGTCTGGCCGCTGCCCCCGGCACCCGGGCGTCCAGCGCCATCAGCTGTGCCGTGAGCTACTACGCCACCTCAAAACTGATGTTCACCGCCGCGCCGGGCAGCTTCTACCCGGCCCCGAAGGTCACCAGCGCCGTGGTGCGGATGGACATCCGCCCCACTCCCGCCGTACAGGTGGAGGACGAGGACGGCTACTTCGCCCTCATCCGTGCCGCTTTCGGCCAGCGCCGCAAGACCGCCGCCAACGCCATCGCCAGCGGCCTCGGACTGCCGAAAGATAAGGTCATCGCGGCCATTGAAGCGGCGGGCTTCGACGCCCGCATCCGCCCTGAGGCCCTGACCCTCGAGGACTTCGCTGCCGTACAGCGGGAGCTGAAGTAAGATTTTATCAGAATAAAACGCCAAGGCCCTCGCAGTTTGGAACAGAACTGCGGGGGCCTTGGTCGTTATGTGGAAGGAATGGAGGATGGTAATGTGCTTACCTCAGCAGTGCGGAGTGGTCTGCGCCGTCCACAGTGAAGGTGGCGGTGGAGCCGCTGTGGCTGAGGGTGAAAGGCGTATCGCCCGCACCGAGGGCTGCAACATCGGAGAGGGAGAGGGTAGAAGTGCAGCGTTTTGACGTTCTCGCCGTTCTCGTCGTCCTCTACGAGCTTCACGAGGCCCAGCTTGTTGTTTTATCCATGAGGTGGATGACCTCGTCCAGCAGCTTTTTGCCGTCGCGGCTTCGGATGGAATTGTCGGCGTCGGTGGCCGGGGTCGGACAAAGATATTGACAAGCGGGGAGGTTTCTGGTATTCTACTAAAGTACCCTGTGCAAACGATACTCGCTGGTGTGGCGCAATGGCAGCGCAACTGATTTGTAATCAGTGGGTTGCAGGTTCAACTCCTGTCACCAGCTCCAAAAAGTCCTACGATATACCGCTGAAAAGCGGCGTGTGTCGTGGGGCTTTTGCTTTTGTGTCTCCGACTGCATCGCCGCCATTCAGAAAAATCATGCCGCACGGCGGGGCGCAGGTATTGAAATCGGCTCATCACGCGATTATAATTGGTTCAGCTAAGCAAAGAACGTCCAAATGAAAGGGGATACCATGCCCGAATTTTCCACCATGCTGGACCTGCAGGCGCAGATGATGCTTCTGCTGGCCATCGGCGTTTTTCTGGCAAAGAAAAAGCTCATCACCGACCAGGGCCGCGCCTGTCTGACCGACCTGCTGCTCTTCATCATCCTGCCTGCAAACATCATCCAGTCGTTCCGCATCGAGTTCAACGCGGAAATTTTCCGCAGCACCCGGGACATCCTCATCCTGTCGATTTTATTGCAGGTGCTCTACGGCGTCGTCTGCGCGGTGTGCTACAACCGCTACCCCTTCGCGCGGAAGGCCGTCATGCAGTACGGCACGGTCTGCTCCAACGCGGGCTTCCTCGGAAGCCCGCTGGCGGAGGGGCTCTTCGGCGGGGTAGGGCTGCTGCTGACGTCGTTCTACCTCATCCCCCAGCGCATCGTGATGTGGTCGGTGGGGGTGTCCTACTTCATGCAGGATGCCGCCCCCGCCACGCCCGAGGAAAAGAAAAAGCACCGCCTCGCAGTGCTCCGCAAGACCATCACCCACCCCTGCATCGCGTCGGTGTTCGTGGGCATGGTCATCATGCTGACCCAGTGGCAGCTGCCCACCTTCCTCGGCAAGGCCGTCCAGTGTACCAGCAGCTGCAACATGACCATGTCGATGTTCCTCATCGGGGCCATCATCGGCAGCCGCGACCTTCACCCGCTGCTGGACAAGGACGCCATCATCTACTGCATCATCCGGCTCTTTCTGATGCCGCTGGTGGTGCTGGTGGGATGCCGCGCGGCCCATGTGGGCCAGCTGGCCACCGGCGTGGCCGTCGTTCTGGCCGGTATGCCGATGGGCGGCACCACCACCATCCTCGCCGAGAAGTACGGCGCAGACTCCACCTTCGCCAGCAAGTGTACGGCCATCTCCACGGTGCTGTCGCTCATCACGACGCCGCTGTGGTGTTTGGTGGTGTAATAAAAAGCAAGCGTCCTCGGAAAAATCCCGGGGACGCTTTTGTATAATTGGCAGGCTGTCCTTTGTACAACCTCTCAGTCTGCTTCGCAGACAAGGCCGGGTTGCGGCACCCAGCGTCTGCTGCGCTGCCGCTTGCATCCTGCTGGCCGCGGCCCCAACGGCGACTCCCTGTTTCCGCCGCTGGCGGCGGTCGTCGCCGTTGCCCCTGGTAGGGGAGCCTCTGGCGAAGAGGCGAAGCTTCACGAAATGCCAAGGCCTCCCCTCGGTAGGGGAGGTGGCATCGCGCAGCGATGACGGAGAGGTTTAATCCACTGCTACATACCCCGCCTTCTCGATGCACCTGCGTCCCTCGTCGGTGTCCAGCCAGTCGTAGACCTTCCGCTGGGGGCTGTCGGGGGCGGCGTCCGCGTGGACGACTGCGTAGAACTCGTTGCAGAGCGGGTAGCTCTCATCGGCGATGGTGTCATTCCCGGGGGTCACGCCGTCCACGGCCAGCAGACGGAGGCCGGGCTTCGAGTACATCTGGTCGATGTAGTAGTAGACCGAAAAGCCGATGGCGTTGGCGGAGTTGTTGTACTCGGCGATGCTGTCCACGAGGCCGCCCATGTCGGCGGGGGCAAGCTCGGTGGGCGCGGCCATCAGCTGGCCGTCGCCCTTGTCGATGAGCAGCTTTTTGAAGAGGGTCTGACTGCCCGAGTCCACGCCCCGCTGGAACGCCACGATGGGGGAGTCCGCGCCGCCCACGTCCTTCCAGTTGGTGATGCGGCCCGCATAAATATCCCGCAGCTGCTGCTGGGTCAGGCTCTGGACGGGATTCTCTTCGTTGACGATGAACACCAGCGCGTCCCGGCCAATGGCTTTCTGCTCGAGCTTTGCGTCGGCCTCGGCCAGCTCTTCCTTGACGTACTCGGGGGCCTCGTAGACGATGAGGAGCTGTGCGCCGTAGTCCTCGCTGTCGCTGCGGGACCAGAGGCCGAAGTTCTCCCACGCATAGGCCGTGGTGCTGACGGTGATGCTGGTCTGGGCCTCGAGAAGGTCCATGCCGGTGACATCAGCCTTCATCTGGGCCATCAGGGGGATGCAGGCCGTGGAGCCGTCGAGGCGGGGGAACTCGTCCTCGGTCAGGAAGGGGACGGGCGTGTCCGCATCGGGGACGGACGCTGCCGGAGAGTCGGCGGGGGAGTCCGTAGTGCCGGTCTTGCAGGCGGTGAGCATCGCCGCCCCGAAGCCGAGGCCCATCACGCGCAGGAAGCTGCGGCGGGAGATCATCTCTTTCATATCAAAATCCTCCGTGTCAGTACAGGTAGCCCCCGCCAGCGTCGTCGCTGGGGGAGGAGAAGATGCTTTCGCGGTAGAGCCACTGGCCGGTGGAGTCCATCAGGCCGTAGTCGAAGCCCTGCCGCGCAACAAAGCAGTCGTCGGGAAGGTCGTCCGGGCTGTAACAGCTGCCGAGGCGGCGGAGAAGCAGATTGCCCTCCATGTCCAGCACATCGTAGAGGCTGCTGCCGTCACGGCTGTCCCGGCAGGCTGTGAGCAGAGGGCCGCTGGCGGTGCTGGTGAGGTAGGAAGCGTAGGTATACTGCTGGGCCTCACCGGCGGACGACCAGAGCAGACCCTCTCCGCCGTAGGTCTGGGCGGCGATGGTGTTGTAGTTTTCGTCGTCGTACTGCAGCAGGGCGTAGCCGTCGGGCAGAGCCGTCACGCTGATATACTGCGCTTCTTCCACGGGCGCCGCCTCCACGTCGGTCAGGAGCGCGCCGGTGGTGCCGTCGTAGACCTTCAGGACGTTGTCCGCCGTCAGCACGGCGACATTGCCAAAGCGGTAGTCGGTGTCGTACCGCTGGACGGCGGTCTTTTCGCCGCTGGCGAGGTCGATGAGGGTGTAGGGGCTGTCCGGGTCATCGCTGCCGGAGAGGACGACGCAGCCGGGGGTGTAAGTGTTCACGGCCCAGTCGAAGCGGCCCAGCTCCACGGCCTCGCCGCCGTTCAAATCGTAGAGGACG
>OCHB01001276.1_pt1 | contig 17562 bp, 9 predicted proteins | sample 1538731 | NCBI WGS metagenome assembly OCHB01 (sample SAMN04571721, study PRJEB22368) | human gut metagenome | biome: human gut; material: stool | host: Homo sapiens | place: Luxembourg | collected 2012-09-20 | reverse complement strand
AAAGAGATGATGATTGTAAAGACAATTACGAAAAGCGATGAATTTAGTGTAGTGTTAATTCAATGGCTTTCATAAAAGATAAAGTAGTAAATGTGCAGTCAATCAGGAATTTAGAATAAACCGAAATAAAAGGTTCGATTCCTGGTGGCACCACTTTTTAAGAAGGCAAAACGATTAAATCTCTGAATTTCAAAGAAGTTCGGGGATTTTTCTTTTCCAAGAATAGGCAAAATTAGTGGGATTGAAGCAAACCATACGTCCTTATTCAAGGGACTGTTTTCAAAAGCCCGGAATGTTCCACTGCGAGGTGTTTACTTTGTTCTTTTACAGCACGTTGCACTATTTTACATAACAGGATTCTTGGTTCGATTTCCTAACTTTGTATCATTAAAAATTGAGCCGTATGGAAAGAAAAAGATTCAGCGTGTTGTTCTTCATCAAGCGTAGCAAACTGTTAAAAAACGGGGAAGCACCCGTGCGTGTGCGTGTCACTTATGACCGCCTATACGTGGAACTTCAACTAAAGCGGAGCGTAAAAGTCCCACTCTGGTCGCAGGAAAAAGAGAAATCGACAGGCAAAGACCGAAACTCCGTAGAACTTAACCATTACATTGACGCCCTGCGTGTGAAATTCTATCAGATTTACCAAGACTTGGAACTGGAGGGAAAGATTATCTCCGCACGTGCCATAGTGAACCGCTATCAGGGAAAGGACGAGACTTTCAAGACATTGTATAATGTATTCAAGGAACATAACGACAACTGCCGGAAGCTAATCGGGACAGACTATACCGACATCACCGTAAGACGTTACGACAATTGCCTTAAATACCTCATGGAACTGGTTAAACGGGATTACAAGGTAGATGATATGGGATTAAATTTGATTATAGGGAAAGGAGAAGAAGCGGTTTAATTGTGTCATACTGCTAAAGAATGACATACTAAAACTATTTTATCTCCCGTTAATTCTTTACATTTGCCACAAAATTATAGCGATTATGACAGAATGCAAGGATGAACACATATTAAATTCCATTGATTACCCGGAGGATTTGCGCAAGTTGTCCCCCGATAAATTGGGAGAGGTATGTGCAGAGTTGCGTCAATATATAATAGATGTACTATCGGAGAATCCGGGACATTTAGGGGCAAGTCTCGGTACAGTAGAGCTGACGGTTGCACTACACTATGTTTTTAATACTCCCTATGATCGTATTGTATGGGATGTGGGGCATCAGGCGTATGGTCATAAAATACTGACTGGACGTCGAGAGGCTTTTCATACGCTCCGAAAATTTAAAGGAATCAGTGGATTTCCTAATCCTCTGGAAAGCCCTTATGACGCATTTGTTGCCGGACATGCTTCAAATTCCATTTCGGCGGCTATGGGTATGTCGGTCGCTTCTGCGCTGAAAGGGGAAAAAGACAGGCATGTAATAGCTGTGATCGGTGATGGAGCCATGACGGGTGGTTTGGCATTTGAAGGTCTGAATAATGCGTCGGCTAATCCAAACAACCTACTTATCATTCTTAATGATAATGACATGGCTATAGATCACGCAGTCGGTGGATTGAGCCAGTATCTAGTGGATATCACAACCAGCCAGGCATATAATAAAATGCGTTATGATGTGTACCGCGGATTGCGGAAGATGAAACTGATCAATAATGACCGTCGGGGAAATATCCTTCGTTTTAACAATAGTCTGAAAGCATTGCTTACTCAACAACATAATCTGTTTGAGGGATTCAGCATCCGTTACTTTGGTCCGATCGACGGGCATGATGTCGGTTATATGATCAAGGTTCTGAATGATATAAAGGATATGGAAGGTCCGAAACTATTACATATCAAAACTAAAAAAGGCAAAGGATTCAAGCCTGCTGAAAAGTCGGCAACGGAATGGCATGCACCAGGGCTGTTCAATAAAGAAACAGGAGAACGGATCATTGTCCATAAGTTGAACGAACCCCAACTTTATCAGGATGTTTTCGGACATACCCTTGTCGAGCTGGCCGAACAGGACGAACGGATCGTGGGAGTCACTCCTGCTATGCCGACAGGTTGTTCTATGACTTATATGATGAAAGCGTTTCCGAAACGGGCGTTTGATGTCGGGATTGCCGAAGGGCATTCGGTAACTTTCTCTGCCGGACTTGCCAAAGAGGGAATGATCCCATTCTGCAATGTCTACTCTTCTTTCATGCAGCGGGCATACGATATGGTGATACACGATGTTGCACTTCAGAATCTTCATATGGTAATCTGTCTGGACCGTGCCGGTCTAGTAGGCGAAGACGGGGCGACCCATCACGGGGTGTTCGACCTCGCTTATCTGCGTCCAGTCCCGAACTTGGTTATTTCATCTCCTTTGAACGAACTGGATTTGAGGAATTTGATGTACACCGGGTATAAGGAATGTAACGGCCCTTTTGTGATCCGTTATCCACGCGGTAAGGGAGAGATGGCAGATTGGAGGAATGAGATGCGTATCCTTCCGATCGGGAAAGGCAAGAAACTTCGTGATGGGGATGATATTGCGATCTTGTCACTTGGACCTATTGGCAACGAAGTGATAAAGGCCATAAAGGAGGTTGAAAGTGATGGTATATCGATTGCCCATTATGATATGATTTTTTTTAAACCGATGGATGAAGAACTGCTGCATGAAGTCGGTAAGAGGTTCAGCCGTGTCATCACTGTTGAAAACGGCGTAATCAAAGGTGGACTGGGCAGTGCTGTTTTGGAATTTATGGCTGATAACGGATATGCTCCTCAGGTAAAACGGATTGGTGTGCCGGATGAGTTTGTCGAACATGGATCGATTCCCGAACTGTATAAGCTGTGTGGTATGGATGCCAAAAGTATTGCAGGAGAAATAAAAAAGATGGTTATCAGAGGATAATATATCCTTATAATTAATCTATTATATAAAATGAAAATTATTATAGCCGGAGCCGGTGAAGTAGGAACCCACCTGGCAAAAATGTTATCACAGGAGAAGCAGGATATTATCCTGATGGATCCGAATGAGGAACGTTTGAATTTCACGAATTCAAGCATGGAGATCCTTCCTATGGTGGGTAATCCGACATCCATTCGGGACCTGGAAGAAGCCGGTATCAGAAAGGCCGACCTGTTTGTCAGTGTCACGCCGGAAGAAACGACCAATGTGGCAGCCAGCATTCTGGCTTCTAAATTAGGAGCACATAAGACGTTGGCGCGTATCAACAATTACGAATATTTGCTCCCTAAAAACAAGGAACTGTTTGAAAAAATGGGGATCGATTCCATGATTTACCCGGAAATGCTGGCAGCCAAAGAAATTGTCACGGCTGTCAAACGCCCGTGGACTCGGCAATACTGGGAGTTGTTCGGAGGCACTCTGATTCTGATCGGTGTAAAGGTGCGCGATAATTCCCGACTTGTGAACAAACATCTGTCCGAATTACTGAACGAACAGAAACTCTATCATATCGTTGCCATCAAACGGCAGAACGAGACCATTATTCCCCGTGGTACGGATCGTATAGAATCGGGAGATATCGTTTTTTTTACAACGACTAAAAGCCATATCGAAGACGTCCGGTTGCATGCGGGCAAGCGAGACCCCGAAGTAAAGAAAGTCATTATTATGGGAGGAAGCCGTATTGCGATCCGTACCTGCCAGTACCTTCCGAACAATATCCGTGTAAAAGTAATCGAGACTAACAAAGAAAAGAGTCACCGTATAGCTGAGGTTGTCCCTGGAAATGTCTTGATCATCAATGGAGACGGACGCGATACCGATCTGTTGATGCAGGAAGGGATCAAAGATGCACAGGCATTTATCGCACTGACGGATAATTCGAGTACGAACATCTTGGCTTGTCTGGCTGCTAAACGCGCCGGAGTATTCAAGACTATCGCCAAGATCGAAAATATCGACTACATACCTTTAGCGGAGAGCATGGACATCGGCTCGGTTATCAATAAGAAACTGATTGCTGCCAGCCATATCTACCAATTCCTGTTGGATGCAGACGTGTCGAACGTGAAGTGTTTAACTTTTGCCAATGCAGATGTGGCGGAACTTGTTGCCCGTCCCGATTCGAAAATTACCCGTAAGCAGGTAAAAGATCTGAATCTTCCGAAAGATTTGACGTTGGGCGGATTGATTCGTGACGGTGAGCCTATGATGATCAAGGGTGATACACATATCCAAGCTTATGACCACGTTGTGGTGTTCTGTTTGGATACGGCTATGCGTAAATTGGAGGACTACTTTAATTAATTGTCAATGGACAACTCAGGGTTGTCTCTTTTCTCTGTTCAATGTGTCAATTGTTAATAGCATATTATGCTGAACATTCGTTTTATAATTAAGATGTTAGGGATGATGTTCATCCTTGAGACGTTGTTTATGCTGGCTGCAACGGCAGTCGCTTTCTTATATGAAGGAAATGACTTCTATCCGCTTCTTCAGTCGAGTGGTATCATGTTCGGAACGGGAGTCCTTTTTATGCTGATCGGACTACGAGCCAATGAACATACGGCCGGGCGCAGGGAAGGGATGCTGACTGTTACATTGACTTGGGCTCTTTTCTCCCTTTTGGGGATGTTACCATTCTATTTAGGTGGCTATATAGATAATGTGACGGATGCTTATTTCGAAACGATGTCCGGTTTTACGACGACAGGCTCTACCATATTGACCGATATCGAAGCACTTCCGCACGGGATATTGTTTTGGCGGAGCCTTACGCAATGGCAGGGCGGTATTGGAATGATCGTGTTTACTGTAGCGCTGATGCCTATTATCGGAGGTGGGGCTACCCAGATGTTCAATGCCGAGACTCCGGGTATCACGCACGAACGTTTCCGTCCGCGTGTTACCCAGGTGGCCAAGCGCCTGTGGGGAGTTTATTTGTTCCTGACCATTATCCTTATTGGTCTTTTATGGGCGGGTCCAATGGACTTGTATGACGCTGTCAATCATGCGCTCACTTGTATTTCTACAGGTGGCTATTCTACGAAAAATGCCAGTATCGCTTACTGGGACTCTGCCTATATCGAATATATAATTACGATTTTTATGTTTATCGGTGCGACCAATATTACTTTGATATATTTCTTTTTTAACGGTAGGCCCAAGAAGTTATTTGCGGATGAAGAAACACGCTGGTTTTTCTGGTTCGTACTGATTATTACGGCAATATCGACAGTCTGGATCATGTATAAAGGAATTGTGGACGATTTTGGTACAGCTTTTAGGCAAACGGTATTCCAGGTCGTGACATTAGTGTCTACATGTGGGTTTGCAACGGTCGATTATATTCCGTGGGGACCGTTTTTCTGGCTGTTAGCGCTAGTTCTGATGGTGGTATGTGGTTGTGCTGGCTCTACTTGTGGAGGTTTGAAAATGGGCCGTTTTGTGATTTTGACCAAGAACCTCTTTAATGAATTTAAGAAGCAGACGCATCCACATGCCATTATTCCGGTGCGAATGAACGGGCATGCTGTTTCTGGTGATATCGTCCACCGGGTATTGGCGTTCGCTTTTGCCTATATTGCTTTAATATTTGTCAGTTGTATGGTGCTGATGATCGATGGGGTAGGATTTGAGGAGACTATCGGGGCTACTATCTCTTCGATCAGTAACGTTGGACCGGGACTTGGTAGTCTGGGACCAGTCGGAAACTATGCTGATGTCCCGGCGGTATCGAAGTGGTTCTTGTCTTTTCTGATGATGGTCGGACGTTTGGAGATCTTTACGGTGTTGACAATCTTGTTGCCGGGGTTTTGGAAACAATAATACCAAAAAAGATAGTTCGGATATACGCTTTTGCCTAATTTTGCGTTATAATAGGTGCGAATCATAAAGACGTAAGATACATGATAGAATATATCAAGGGAGAGATAGTAGAACTAACACCGGCCAGGATGATCTTGGAATGTGCCGGAATCGGTTATGAACTGAATATCTCCTTGAATACATATACTTTTTATAATGGGAAACCGACCGGGAAGATTTACGTGTACGAAGTAATACGTGAAGATGCCCATTTGCTTTTTGGCTTTGCAGGAAAAGATGAGCGCGAACTGTTTCTGATGTTGACTTCCGTGTCGGGAGTCGGTCCCAATACTGCCCGGATGATCCTTTCTTCCCTGTCACCATCTGAATTGATCCGGGTGATTGCCGATAAGAACGAAACAGCTCTGACGTCAGTCAAAGGAATCGGATTGAAAACAGCTCAACGTATTCTAGTTGATCTCAAAAACAAGGTAAAGCCGATAGAGGGAATGACAGTGACAGGTGGCTCCTCTTCTGTCGCTGCCAGTGGTGCTGTCACAGAAGAAGCAGTGGCGGCATTGGTTATGCTTGGATTCCAGAAGGCCGCTTCGCAAAAGGCGGTTAACTCGATATTGAAAGGTTCGCCTGCACTGGCTGTCGAGCAGGTCATTAAAACAGCCCTAAGAATGCTTTAAGCAATGGATAATTGGCAATTGGCAATTTAGGAGAATTTGGAATTGTCGGTTGTCATTGTCTGTTGTCAATTGTCAATTAACATGAGAAGGACACTGAAATTTATACTCTGGATAACAATTCTACTGTTTGGTGCAGGTCTGTATTCTATGAATACGGATTTTCTGGCCTATGAGATGTCGTTGCCGGATACTAAACAGCCGGTCGTTCCGGATGATACGGTGCCGAAGGTGCGCACCCGCTTTCCGGTAGCCAAGACGGTCCCTGAAGAATATCAGGATCTTACCAAGCAGTCACCTGCTGACTTGAAGACGCCGGATAACGTGAAATCAGTGGTCGAATATGATATCAGAACCGGGACATATGTGGTCCGTACCAAGTTAGGTGATGCCGATCTGACTACTCCTATTTCGTTGACCCCTGAGGAATACCAGGATTATAGTTTCCAAAAATCCGTTCAATCCTACTATCGCCAGAAAAACGAGGAAGAATTTCAAAAGGCGGCTAATAAGCAGTTCAATTTAGCTGATATGCAGTTCAATATCGGTGCGGCGGAACGTATCTTTGGGCCGGGCGGTGTCCGGGTGAAAACGCAAGGTTCGGCTGAAGTGGAGCTAGGCTTGAAGCAGAATAAAACCAAAAATCCCTCTTTGCCGGAACGTGCTCGTAACCGTACCTTCTTTAATTTCGATGAGAATGTTCAATTGAATGTACAGGCATCGGTTGGCAGCAAAGTGAATTTCGATATGAACTATAATACCGAAACCTCTTTTGATTTCGACTCCAAAAAACTGAAATTAGCTTATACCGGGGAGGAAGATGAAATTATCAAGTCGCTGGAAGCCGGAAATGTAAGTATGACAACCAGTAACTCCCTAATCAACGGAGGAGCAGCCCTGTTCGGTATGAAAGCGGATCTCCAGTTCGGGAAGTTGCGAGTCAATGCGTTGTTTGCACAGCAGGAGTCGGAATCGAAAACGGTCAGTTCTAAAGGGGGCGTGCAGACAAAACCTTTCGAATTGACGATTGACCAGTATGACGAGAATCGTCACTTTTTCCTGTCACACTATTTTCGCGACCGCTATGATGAGGCGGTGAAGAACCTGAATACGATTTCCTCTCCCGTCACGATCAGCAAGGTGGAAGTTTGGGTGACAAACAAACGGGCTACTTATGACCAGGCGCGTAACGTGGTCGCTTTTGCCGATCTGGCCGAGCATGATAATATTTCGAATACGGCGGTCGTTTCTCCTTCGGGGGCGCTGTCTATCCCCTATAATAATACGAATACATTATATAATACCCTTAACCAACAATTTACCGGTGCTCGTGATATCAGCACGGTAAATCAGGCGTTGGGAGGAACTTTTGTTAACGGTACGGAATATGAAGAAGTGGAAAGCGCTCGTTTGCTGGATGCGTCCGAATATACGGTCAATACGAAGTTGGGGTATATCTCGCTGAAAACACAGTTGCAGGCAGATGAGGTATTGGCTGTCGCTTACAATTATACTTATTCGGATGGAAAGACTTATCAGGTTGGCGAGTTCTCGACTGACAACCCTTCATCGGCTGCCTCTTGCCTGTATGTGAAGTTGTTGAAAGGAATTACCATGTCGCCTGATATGCCTTTTTGGGACCTGATGATGAAAAATATCTATTCATTAGGAGCTTACTCTGTCCAAAAAGAGAAGTTCAAGTTGAATATCATGTATCAAAGCGATACAACCGGTACGTATGTCAACTATTTGCCGGAAGGGGCGATTGCCAACCAAATCTTGTTACGAGTGCTGAACCTAGATAGCTATGATTCCAACAATCAGCCGCATCCGGATGGTATATACGACTTTATTGAAGGTGTGACCGTCCTTGCCGATAATGGGAAAATTATTTTTCCAAGTGTGGAACCATTCGGCTCCTATCTGCGTAAAAAGATTAACAATGATGCGATTGCTGACAAATATGTATTCCAGGAACTCTACGACTCGACATTGACTGTCGCCAGACAGATTGCTGAAAAGAATAAGTTCAAACTGGAGGGGGAATACAAAGCCTCTTCGGGTGCCGAGATACAGTTGGGAGCTTCCAACGTAGCGCGAGGTTCAGTGAAAGTAACGGCTGGCGGAGCGATATTAACCGAGAATGTAGATTATACTGTTGACTATACTTCCGGCGTGGTGACGATCCTGAACGAAAGTATTATTTCTGCAGGCACGCCGGTCAGCGTCTCGCTGGAAAACCAGACAGCCTATAACATGCAGCGTAAGACCATGATGGGATTGGACTTGAACTATCAGTTCAACCCGAATCTGATGGTAGGCGCTACCATCATGCACATGTCCGAAATGCCGTTGACCACCAAGACGACGATGGGCGACGAAGCGATAAAGAATACGCTCTGGGGTGTCAATATGGCTTATAAGGGCGAGAGTCAGTGGCTTACCAATATGTTCGACAAGCTGCCGTTGCTGAACCTAAGCAAACCCAGCCAGATATCTTTCAATGCGGAGTTCGCTCATTTGATTGCCGGGCATTACGAAAACAAGAACACGGGTGGATATTCGTATCTGGATGACTTCGAGTCGACACAGAGCAATTTCGACCTCTCCGACCCTTATCCCTGGCAGTTGTCCAGTGTGCCTTATGACGATGGTACGCCCCAATTGTTCCCGGAAGCCGGGCTGACCAATAATATCGATTACGGGAAAAGTCGTGCTTTGCTTGCTTGGTACACGATCGACGGATTGTTCACGCGTAAAAATTCTTCTTTGCGTCCGAAATATATTACGACAAAAGATTTGTCCAACCATTATGTCCGTGCTATCGAGACGAGAGAGTTGTTCCCGCAACGGCAGCAAAGCATGAGTGAAAGTAATACGTTGACAGTTCTGAACATGGCTTACTATCCGCAGGAACGCGGACCGTATAACTTGGATGCCGATAATATTAATCCTGACGGAACATTGCAAAACCCGGAAAAGCGTTTCGGTGGAATGATGCGAAAGATAGACCAGAGTGACTTTGAGACGGCGAATGTCGAATATATCGAATTTTGGATGCTCGATCCGTTCATTTATGATCGTCAGACAACAGGGGGGGATCTGTATTTTAATTTGGGTGAGATATCGGAAGACATATTGAAGGATGAAAAGAAGTTCTTCGAAAACGGATTGCCAATCGATGGCGATACCTCTAAGGTCGATTATACTGTTTGGGGTAAGGTTCCAAAACAGCAGAGTACAGTTTATGCCTTCGACAATACGGCAGGTGCACGTCTGTTGCAGGATGTCGGCCTGAACGGTTTATCCTCGGATGAAGAAAAGGAATATCCGGCTTACCAGGATTATCTGAATAAATTACGCCAGAAATTGAATGCGGTAACCCTAACCGAGATGGAGAACGACCCGTTACAGCTGTCCCCTTTCTTTGATCCGGCCGGTGACAAGTTCCACTATTTTCGTGGTTCGGACTATGATTCTCAGGAGGTGGATATCTTAACACGTTACAAACGCTATAATGGAACGGAAGGAAACTCGAAAGATATCAACGATTCGGGCGAGCGCTACAGCACTTCTTCCAAGACCGTGCCTGATGTAGAAGACATCAATCAGGACAATACTCTGAATAAAAATGAAAAATATTTCGAATACAAAGTCAGGATAACTCCGCAGGATACGGTTGTCGGTGAAAACTTCATTGCGGATAAACGTACTTCATCAGTAAGATTGGCGGATGGTACGACAGAATCCGTTACCTGGTATCAATTTAAGATTCCGGTAAAACAATATCAGCGTCGTGTGGGGGCAATCAATGATTTCAAGACGATTCGTTTCATGCGTATGTATATGACAGGATTTAAGGAATCGGTCGTGTTGCGCTTCGGTACTCTGCAATTGGTACGCGGAGAATGGCGATCCTACGAGCAGGATTTGTCCGATCCGAAGATGCCGCCCGCAGTGAAGGGTAAATTGGAAGTCTCGACTGTCAATATCGAGGAAAACAGTGACAGGGATCCGGTCAGCTATACATTGCCCCCGGGCGTCAGCCGTGTACTGGATCCAAGCCAGCCTCAGATTCGTCAGGAGAACGAACAGGCGCTTTCTTTAAAGATAACGGACCTTGCCGCTCAAGATGCACGTGCCGTGTATAAGAATACGAATTATGATTTGCGGCAGTATAAGCGCTTGCAACTGTTTACACATGCCGAGGCTCCGAAATTGGATGTAAACGATCTTGCAGATGGCGATCTCGCTGTTTTTATCCGCCTGGGATCGGACTATAAGAATAACTATTACGAATATGAAGTACCGTTGAAGTTGACTCCGCACGGGGAGTATAACTATAACAATTCGGAACACCAGAAAATCGTTTGGCCGGCAGAAAACATGTTGAATTTCCGTTTGGAGATTCTGACGGATCTGAAACTGGAGCGTAACCGGGAAAAACGATCCGGTACGAATGGAGTGTCTTTCCAGACTGTCTATTCTGGTAGGGATCCGGACAACGATGGCAATACGATCCGTGTCAAAGGTAATCCGAGTCTTTCCGAAGTGAAGACAGTCATGATCGGTGTGCGTAACGTGCGTAATAAGTTGAAGAGCGGGGAAGTTTGGGTGAACGAATTGCGCCTGACCGACTTCAATGAAGAAGGTGGATGGGCTGCTAATGCGAATTTGAATGTTGCGCTTTCCGACTTGGGAACGGTGAATGTGGGCGGACGTATCGAAACGGCCGGCTTTGGTGCTCTTGACCAGTCTTTGAATGAACGCCGGATGGAGGACTTCAAACAGTATAACGTGGCGACCTCTATCGAATTGGGTAAACTGTTTCCGGAAAAGGCGCAAGTCAGCATCCCGTTCTATTATGCTTATTCGAAGGAAACATATGATCCGAAATACAATCCGCTGGATCAGGATGTCAAGTTGAAGGATGCTATCGACAAGGCGGAAACGAAAGCCGAGAAGGACTCGATTCGTAATTATTCTCAAGATAGGACGGTTATCAAGAGTGTTTCGTTTAATAATGTGCGTGTGAATATCAAGAGTAAGAACCCGATGCCTTACGATCCGGCAAACTTCACGCTCGGGTATTCGTACAGCATTAATGATAAGAAAAACCCGGAGACTGAATATGAAACGACAAAGGATTACCGTGCCAATTTCGCCTATAGCTATGTGCCTTATGTCAAGCCGATCAAGCCATTCGATAAGTTATTGAAGAAAAACAACGGCTATACGCGCTATGCCAAACAACTGGCGTTTAATGTGGCCCCGTCTATCAACTTCCAGACGGCCATGATGCGTAATTATTACGAAATAAAATTACGCGACCTGACAGGAGCGGCAACAGGTGTCCCCAACGATATACCAGTGACATTCAGCCAGAACTTCTATTGGGACCGTGCTTTCAGTTTGAACTGGGCTTTTACGAATAACCTGAACATAACGTTCAGTTCCGGTACGAATGCCCGTATCGAAGAACCGTATGTGCAGGTGAATAAGGAACTGAACCCGGACGGTTACCAGTTATGGAAAGATTCCGTGAAGAAGAGCATCGCTGACCTGGGAACCCCGATGAAGTATGACCAGCAGTTTATGGCGACCTGGCAGTTGCCGTTGCAGCTGATCCCGGTTCTGGATTGGACCAATGCTTCTTTGAGCTACAATGCTACTTACAACTGGGATCGTGGAGCGACGGTAAGCGAAGATATCGAGATGGGTAATACGATCAAGAACCAGCGTCAGTTCGATTTGCAGGCGAACTTGAACCTGTTATCTCTCTACAACAAAAACAAATATTTGAAGAAGATCAACCAGAAGTTTAACAATACCCGGACTACGGCTAAAAAAACGGAGAAGAAGAAAAAGCCGAAATTGGAAAAAGAAATTGTCTTGAGTCCGGACAGCGCTACGGTTGTCGAGCATGGAATGTTTACGAAAAAGGTGCAAATCACGGCCAGAAGAACGGACGGGCGTGTCTACAAAGTCAAGTTCAAGCCGATCAACTTCGCACAAGTTAAGATTTTGAACCAAGACACGGTGCGCTTGAAGTTGACGATCATACCGGGACCGGCCCCTACTGAGGATTTTCTTTACAAGGCGGTTGAACACAGTGCCCGCTTTTTGATGATGGTGCGCCGTTTCAATATTCAGTTTACGAACTCTGCCGGTATGATGCTGCCCGGTTTCCGTCCGGAGATCGGTGATATCTTTGGCCAGGGACGTTCTTCATTCGGACTTTCCCCGGGGATCGGTTTTGCGTTCGGTGACGTGCGTCGTAGCTATATAGACGAGGCATATGAAAAAGGCTGGCTGATTACGGATACCGAGAGAGACGTGAATGCCGCAGTCATGACCAGTACGAAAAATCTGAATATACGGGCGAACCTCGAACCGATCACTGGATTGAAGATCGACTTGACGGCTCTTCGCAACGATACGCGTAATACGGAAATACAATTTATGTATGAAGGTATGCCGGAGATTATGGGGGGAAACTTTACCATGACGACAATCGCGCTGGGAAGCGCATTCGGAGGCAGTGGCAATGCTATGAATAACTATTCTTCGAAAGCCTTTGACAAGTTGTTGGCAAACCGCGAGATCATTGCCCAACGTATCGAAAGCAAGTATTCCGGCTTGAAATATCCGGATGTGGGCTTTATCCATGATAAAGGCTTGGGAGGAATGCCTTATAATCCGGGAACAGATAATGTGAACGGCGTCAACCGGAATTCGGCGGATGTCCTGATTCCTGCATTTCTGGCCGCTTATACCGGTAAGGACCCGAAGAAGGTAGGCTTGACGGCTTTCCCTTCGTTGAAGAGCATGTTGCCTAACTGGCGCGTTACTTACGACGGCTTGATCAAGATTCCGGCTGTCAAGAAATATTTCAAGAGCTTGACGTTGAGTCACCAGTACCGTTGTTCTTATTCGGTAGGTGCTTTCACATCCTTCTTGAATTGGGTGGATGCCGGGCAGGACGGACTGGGATATATCCAGTCGATTCTGAACGATAACCCGACACCATCGTCTCCTTATTCGATTTCGTCTGTCAGCCTTACCGAAGCGTTTAGTCCTTTGTTGGGTGCAGATGCGACGCTGTTGAATAACGTGACGGTTCGGGCGGACTATTCGACTACCCGCAATTTAAGCCTGAACACGACATCCTACCAATTGGTCGAAGCACTTTCCAAGAAAGTGACGATCGGTTTGGGTTACAAATATGCCGAGTTCAACAAGGTTTTGAAGATGAAGAAAACGCGTGATTTCAGCAATGACCTCACCGTTCGCCTCGATTTCTCGTTCAACAAGATGCAGTCGTTGATTCGTAAAATCGACACGCAACTGACGCAGGCTACTAGCGGTAACATCGCAAAGACAATCTCCTTCTCGGCTGATTACGGTTTGAGCCGTGCGTTGACGGTCCGTGCATTCTATGATATTCAGATCAATGAACCGTTGATATCGAGTGCATCTTATCCGACTTCAAACTCAAACTACGGTATCAGTTTGCGGTTCTCTCTTGCACAATAATCCAGTTTCTCTATCACTCTATCACACTTTGTTTTGTAAGCATTGACAAACATGGTGTGCAAGGAGTGATACATACCGGATTCCTGTATCACACTTGTATCACTACCTGCCGTTGAAACGGGTAGCCGGTATTGTTTATAAAAACGCAGGGAACCGTGCCGATATACATCTGTGTGGAGATAGTTTCATCAACATAAAGGTACTTTTTTACTAAAACAAGTAGGAAAAGAACGAAAAGCAAGCAGAAAAGTTTGGAAACATGCCCATCTTCCGCCTTTCTACACCCGGATGTTACCGCTCTCCACACCCGGATGTCCGGAATGGCTACACCCGGATGTCCGGAACTCGTACTTCTTACCAATCAATCTTTTGAATACCTTTGCTTTGGAGGAAAGTATTCGCCTTGCTGAAGTGTTTGCAGCCGAAGAAACCATGGTCAGCAGAGCGTGGAGACGGATGCACGGTTGTCAGCACCAAGTGTTTATGGGTGTCGATAAGGGCGATCTTCTCTTTTGCATAACTTCCCCACAGCATGAATACCAGATTCTCACGTCCATCGCTCAATTTCTTTATCACTGCATCTGTAAAAGTTTCCCATCCCATATTCCGATGTGAGCCGGTTTCGTGAGCCCGTACAGTCAGGACCGAGTTCATAGGAAACACGCCTTGCTCTACCCAACGGTCCAGATTGCCGGATGTGGGGATCGGTTTGCCTAAGTCTTGGTGTATTTCTTTGAATATGTTGGCCAGTGATCCAGGAATGGGAACTCCTTGCGGGACGGAGAAGCAGACTCCGTAGTATTGCCCCGGATTGGGATAAGGGTCTTGTCCAAGTATAACAACCTTCACTTTCTCGAATGGACAGGCATTAAAAATATGGAAGATCTGGTGTCCGGGAGGAAGCACATGGGCGCTTCTGTATTCGTTCTTGACAAATGTGACCAACTGCTCAAAGTATGGTTTATCAAATTCTTCCTGAAGGCGTTTTCGCCAGCTTTCTTCTATTTTGACATTCATGGCATAGCATGTTAATTGGGACAATGCAAAAGTATATAATTTACAAGAGATTATCAAGAAGACAACAAAGATACGACGGATATCTTATCCGGATATTGACTTAATTCTACAATAAATGTGTATAGTCATAAACTCCCTGAAAATATTTCAGAATAAACGCAAACTTATCTTTCAAAGAGATTCAAATTGTATCTTCTTTTTGAAATAAACAAATAAAAAACTGACAGCCACCGATAAGTTAACTATATTTGTCAGCAGATAAGAAGTTACATGCAAAAAAATGACAAAATAAAACTTAATTCCTACCTGGCTCCCCTTTCCTTTTTATATGGAATTGGGATATGGTTGCGAAATCGACTTTTTGATTGGGGTATTTTACATTCCGAACAATATTCTATTCCTGTGATCTGCATAGGAAACTTATCTGTAGGAGGAACGGGTAAAACTCCCCATACAGAATATATCATACGTTTACTGAAAGATAAATATCGCATTGCAGTATTAAGCCGAGGGTACAAAAGAAAAACATCGGGGTTTATTCTTGCTGATTCTGAAAGTTCCAGTTTGGAGATCGGAGATGAACCTTTTCAAATGAAAAATAAATTTCCGGATATACTTGTCGCTGTCGACGCTAATCGCCGCCGGGGGATTCAAAATCTTTTATCCCTCCCTGAAAAAGACAGACCTGAAGTAATTTTGTTAGATGATGCATATCAACATAGATATGTGCACCCTTCCCTTTCGATCGTGTTGAGTGACTACCATCGTTTATTTTATAATGATAAACTAATGCCTACCGGACACCTGAGAGAACCGATAAGTAATATAAACCGAACAGATATCGTGGTTGTTACTAAATGCGACGAAGATATGAAGCCGATCGATTTTCGTGTTATTGAAGAAAATATGAAGTTGCGGGCTCACCAGTTACTTTTTTTTACCAGCATCGTTTATGGAGAAGTTAAACCTGTATTCCCCTCGGAAGCTCGTTTCTTAAACCATAAAAATATTGGAAAAGAAGATGATATATTGTTGATATCAGGTATTGCAGTTCCCACTCCATTTATTCGTGAGGCAGAAAAGTATTCAAATAAAGTGTTGCCGGTCGTTTTTCCTGATCATCATACGTTTAGCAAGTCAGATTTCAAGAAATTGGATGTGATATTCGAAAAGATGACTTCACCGGGAAAATTGATCTTAGTAACAGAAAAAGATGCAGCACGTTTAAAAAACAGTCCTCTTGTTCCGGAAAGTTGGAAGAAATATTTATATTATCTACCGATTGTAATCAGGTTTTACAATGAGCAGAGTTTTAATGAGACAATAGAAAAACATATTATCACATTTCCCAAAAATAATATTTTACAAAACAAATATGAGTAACAGGACAGAAATATCAACATTAGGCGAATTCGGTTTGATTCGCCACCTAACTAACAGGATTGAAATAAAGAATAATAGTACGATAAAGGGCGTAGGCGATGATGCGGCAATTCTCTCCTATGAGGATAAACAAGTGCTTGTCACTACCGATCTATTATTGGAAGGTATTCATTTCGACTTGACTTATGTACCTTTAAAACATCTCGGATATAAATCGGCTGTTGTAAATTTCTCCGATATTTATGCCATGAACGGCCAGCCTAAGCAGATCACTGTATCACTTGGCATCTCCAAACGTTTTTCTGTTGAGGATGTAGAAGATTTTTATGCTGGGCTAAAGTTGGCCTGTGATGTGTATGGAGTCGATATTGTCGGAGGAGACACTTCTGCTTCTTTAACAGGGCTTTGCATCAGTATCACTTGTATTGGGGAAGGAGAAAGAGATAAAGTTGTCCTTCGCAGTGGAGCCCAAGAAACGGATTTGATATGTGTTTCTGGGGATTTAGGAGCTGCTTATATGGGATTGCAATTATTAGAACGCGAAAAAAGGATATTTAAAGGTGAAAAAGATTTCACACCGGATTTTACAGGCAAAGAATATCTGTTGGAACGTCAATTGAAGCCGGAAGCTCGTAAAGATATTATAGAGATGCTTCGTCATGCGGGGATTATCCCTACAGCAATGATGGACATATCAGACGGTCTGTCTTCCGAACTTTTGCATATTTCAAAAGAAAGTAATGTCGGATGTCGCGTATATGAAGATAGAATTCCTATCGATTATCAAACGGCTGCAATGGCTGAACAATTTAATATGAATTTGGTAACTGCAGCTTTAAATGGCGGTGAAGACTATGAATTACTTTTCACTGTTCCTCTCACTGATCATGATAAAGTATCTGAAATGAAAGGTGTTAAAGTAATCGGTCATATTACAAAACCCGATCTCGGTAATTACTTGGTAGGTCGTGATGGAGGCGAAGTCGAACTAAAAGCACAAGGCTGGAATTCTTTGGAAGAATAAAAAATCAGTAAAAAGTAGCTCTACCTATTGCAAGACTCAAAAAAGATTCATATCTTTGCACCCGTTAAACAAAACAACGGTGCCATAGCTCAGTTGGTAGAGCAAAGGACTGAAAATCCTTGTGTCCCCGGTT
>OCHB01001272.1_pt1 | contig 17593 bp, 20 predicted proteins | sample 1538731 | NCBI WGS metagenome assembly OCHB01 (sample SAMN04571721, study PRJEB22368) | human gut metagenome | biome: human gut; material: stool | host: Homo sapiens | place: Luxembourg | collected 2012-09-20 | reverse complement strand
CAGGCCCGCACCATCCGCATCCCCGTCCACATGGTGGAGACCATCAACAAGGTCATCCGGGTGTCCCGGCAGCTGATGCAGGAGCTGGGCCACGACCCCTCGCCGGAGGAGATCTCCGAGGAGATGGGGATGCCCGTAGACAAGGTGCGGGAAATCCTGAAGATCGCACAGGAGCCGGTGTCGCTGGAGACACCCATCGGCGAGGAGGAGGACTCCCATCTGGGGGATTTCATCCCCGACGAGGGGGTGTCCGAGCCCAGCGAGGCCGCCAGCTTCACCCTGCTGAAGGAGCAGCTGGTGGACGTGCTCAGCACCCTGACGCCCCGTGAGGAGAAGGTGCTGAAGCTACGCTTCGGCATTGAGGACGGACGCACCCGCACGCTGGAGGAGGTGGGCAAGGAGTTCAACGTCACCCGTGAGCGCATCCGCCAGATCGAGGCCAAGGCCCTGCGGAAGCTCCGCCACCCCTCCCGCAGCAAGAAGCTGAAGGATTTCCTGAACTGAGGTGAGCGGGCATGATCGTTTCCTTTGATCGTCTGCCGGAGCAACTGGTGTCCGGCTTCAAGGGCGGGGACGGCGTGGTGTCTGTCCGGGCCTATGACGATGACATGGGCCGCATTTTGCAGCTGACGGTGCCAGTGGGTGGCAGCATCGGCCCCCACACCCACACCGACAACTGCGAGGTGATGTGCATCGTCTCCGGCACGGGGCTGTGCCATGACGACGGCACGGAGGTGACCCTGACCCCCGGTATGTGGCACTACTGTCCCCAAGGCCACAGCCACAGCGTCCGCAACACCGGCGAAGAGCCGCTGGTGATCCGTGCGGTGCTGCCCAAGGGCAGATAATGGGGATTTAGACGAAATCCGGCGGAAATGCTCTGGGAATTTTGGAACAATCGGGGAAATCCCGGAAAAGACTTGACAAGAGGGGATGGGAGGGGTACAATGCCACCATCCCAAGAATGCTTGAGGAAAGGACGGACGGCACCATGAAGAAGCTGCGTACCAACATGATGATGCTGGGGATGTGCATGGGCTCCATGTGCATGCGTCGCTGCGCCAATTCGGTCGTCCGCTTTCCGGCATCTGTTCTGTGACCCGTCACCGGGTGAACCAAGCTAACGAACAGCGGAAGGTCGCATGACCTCCCGCTGTTTTTATTTTGCCGAAAAGGAGCTGATCCCTTTGATCCTGCTGACCCAGCGAATGTGTCCTCCGGACACGGTATCTATTATGAATTGCACAGGCAAGAGGGACTGCCGAAGTGTCCCGATACAATAATCAACTATTCAAGAGAGAAGATTAAGGAGAAATCATCATGAAACATTCCGTATTTGCAAAGATCGCCACGCTGGCTTTGGCGCTGGTACTGGTTCTGAGTCTGGCCGCCTGCGGCAAAAAGTCCGACAGCGGCGTGAAAATTCTGGTCCCCAACGACACCACCAACGAAGCCCGTGCGCTGCTGCTGCTGCAGGAGAACGGCATCATCACCCTGAAGGACGGTGCTGGCATCACCGCCACCAAGAACGACATTGTGGATAACCCCTACAACGTGGAGATCGTGGAGGCCGAGGCTGCTCAGCTGCCCTCCCTGCTGGCGGATGCCGAGTACGCCGTCATCAACAGCAACTACGCCATCAACGCCGGTCTGAATCCCGTGAAGGATTCCCTGCTCATCGAGGGCTCCGCTTCCGCCTATGCCAACATTCTGGCCGTGAAGGAGGGTGCCGAGAACACCGACGCCGTTAAGGCGCTGAAGGCTGCTCTGGAGAGCCAGCAGGTGGTGGACTACATCAACCAGAAGTACGACGGCTCTGTGGTGTCCGTGGTCACCAATCCCACCGATGGCTATGATGCCTCTGTGAACTATGATGCTCTGAACGGCACCACCATCTCCGTCGCCGCCTCCCCCACGCCCCACGCCGAAATTCTGGAGGTCGCAAAGCAGATCCTGGCAGCCAAGGGCGTGACGCTGGACATTCAGGTCTACAACGACTATGTGGTACCCAATACCGTGGTGGATGACGGCACCGTCACCGCCAACTACTTCCAGCACCTGCCCTATCTGGAGGACTTCAACGCTCAGAACAACACCCACATCGTGTCCGTGGGCGGCATCCACGTGGAGCCCATGGGCCTGTACGGCGGCAAGCAGACCACGCTGGACGCCATCAGCGGTAAGTAAGAGAGAGGAGGGGAGACGTCTGTGATCGAATTAAAACACGTCAGCAAGACCTTTGACTCCGATTCTGGAGGGGTAGATGCGTTGAAGGACGTCTCCCTGACCATTGAGGACGGGGACATCTACGGCATCATCGGCATGAGCGGTGCCGGTAAGAGCACGCTGGTGCGGTGTATCAATCTGCTGGAAAGACCCACGGCGGGCGAGGTGGTGGTGAACGGCCAGCGGCTGGACACCATGACTCCGGCTCAGCTGCGGGCGGCCCGGCGGGAGATCACCATGATCTTCCAGCGGTTTAATCTGCTGATGCAGCGCACCTGCCTGCAAAATGTATGCTTCCCCATGGAGCTGTCCGGGGTGAAGAAGGCGGATGCCGTTCGCCGGGCCAAGGAGCTGCTGGAGCTGGTGGGCCTGCCGGATAAGGCGCAGGCCTACCCGGCGCAGCTATCCGGCGGCCAGCAGCAGCGCATCGCCATTGCCCGTGCGCTGGCTACCCAGCCCAAGGTGCTGCTGTGCGACGAGGCCACCAGTGCTCTGGATCCCAACACCACGCACCAGATCCTGGAACTGATCCGGGACATCAATCAGAAGCTGGGCATCACCGTGGTGGTCATCACCCACCAGATGAGCGTGGTCAAGACCATCTGTAATCATGTGGCCATTCTGGACGGCGGCGAGGTGGCGGAGAAGGGACTGGTGTCCGAGGTGTTCGCCGCTCCCAAGTCCGCCGCAGGACGGCGGCTGGTGTTCCCCGGCGGCGCCGATGCGCTGGTGTCCGACCCGCAGGCGGTGCGCCGGGTGCGGCTGACCTTCCGGGACAGCGTCACCACCGGCACGCCGCTGGTGGCGAGACTGGCCTCCGAGGAGGGCATCCTCTGTACGGTGATTTCCGCCTCCACCCAGAAGCTGTCGGAGGAGGTCTACGGCAGTATGCTGCTGGGCATCCCCAGCGGCCAGTTCCAGCGGGCCATGGATTATATCGGTACCATGAGCAACATTCGGGTAGAGGAGGTAGACGGCCATGTACAGTGATCTGTTTTCGGCAAGCTCCGTGCAGGATCTGATGGCGGTGCTGCCCAGCCTGCCCTATGCCATTTGGGAGACGTTCTATGTGACGGTGCTCAGCACCCTGTTGTCGCTGGCGCTGGGGCTGCCGCTGGGCGTTCTGCTGGTGGCGGGGGAGAAGAACGGCGTGCTGCCGCTGCCCCGCTGGCTGCTGCAGGTGCTCAACGTCATCATCAACCTCCTGCGCTCGGTTCCTTTCCTGATCCTGATGATCATGGTGTTCCCCCTGTCCCGGCTCATCATCGGCACGGCGGTGGGTACCACAGCCACCATCGTTCCTCTGGTGGTGGCGGCCTTCCCATTTGTGGCCCGTCTGGTGGAGAGCAGTCTCCGTGAGGTGGACCCCAACATCATCGAGGCGGCACAGAGTATGGGTGCTACACCCTTGCAGATCATCTGCAAGGTCATGATTCCGGAGAGTGTGCCGTCCCTGATCCAGAACGTCACCATCGCCCTGACCACCATTCTGGGCTACTCCGCCATGAGCGGTATCATTGGCGGCGGCGGTCTGGGCAAGATCGCCATCGACTACGGCTACTACCGCTACAAGTATCTGGTGATGCTGGTGGCGGTGGTGATCCTGATCCTGCTGGTGCAGTTGTTCCAGAGTCTGGGTACGTGGCTGGCCCGCCGCAGCGATAAGCGGCTGAAAAGGTGAAAAATTGCATAAAGTATGAAAAAGACGACCGTGGTACATCGTACCACGGTCGTCTTTTTCATCATGTCGAGACATCAGCCCCGCATTTTTGCCTCGATGGCCTTGCCGGTGGGGGTGTCCGCCAGACCACCCAGCGCTGTTTCCCGGAACTCCACGGGGATGCGGCGGCCCACCTCGCCCATGGTGTCGATGACCTCGTCCACGGGGATGCGGCTCTCAATGCCCGCCAGCGCCATATCCGCCGCACTGACGGCGTTGACGGCGCCGACGACATTGCGCTTGACGCAAGGAACCTCCACCAGACCCGCCACCGGGTCGCAGATCAGGCCCAGCAGATTCTTCAGGGCCATGGCCACAGCGTGGCAGATCTGCTGGCCGCTGCCGCCCCGGAGGGCCACCAGAGCCCCCGCCGCCATGGCACTGGCGGTGCCGATCTCCGCCTGACAGCCGCCGGCAGCACCGGCGATGCAGGCCCGATAGGCGATGACGGCACCGATACCGCTGGCTACATACAGTGCCTCCAGAATCTGGCGCTGGTTTAACTCCTCATACTTACACAGGGGCAGCAGCACTGCCGGCAGCACGCCGCAAGCGCCTGCCGTGGGGGCCGCCACGATGCGGCGCATACAGGCGTTGGACTCCGCCATGCTGAGGGCCTCTGCGATGACCTCACTGACGTAGCCACCGGACATGGCCTTGCCCCGGATGGCGTACTGGCGCATTTTCAGACCGTCGCCCCCCACCAGCCCGCTGACGCTGCGGCGGTCGCCGGTATAGCTGTCGGAGGCGTCTACCATGGCCTGCCATGTGGTGAGCATCTTGGCCAGAGAGGATTCCCGGCTCACCTGCCGCTCCTCCATGTCCGCTGCCAGCACCACCTCCCAGAACTCCTTGCCCTCCTGCTCCATGCAGTGCAGGATATCCGCCATCGAATCAAGAGACATGGTCCTCATCCTCCTTATCATAGTAGGTCACCGACAGGATGCCCGGCAGCTCTGCCAGAAAGCTCACCTGATGGGGCTTGATGTGCTGATCCGTTTCGATGACCATCAGGGCGTCACCGCCCCGCTTGTGGCGGCACAGGCTCATATTGGCCACGTTGATCCGCAGCTGGCTGAGGATGGTGGTGACGGCGGCCAGAGCACCGTTTTCATCGTGGTTGCGGACCACCAGCGTGTTGTAGTCTCCGGTGAAGCTGACGTCGATGCCGTCCAGCTTGTTCACCACGATGCGGCCGCCGCCGATGGAGGCGGCCTGCAGCTCCAGCTGCTTGCCGTGGGCGTCCCGGACCTCGATGACCGCCGTGTTGGGGTGGGCGTCCCGCAGGTCGATCTTATCCACGGTGAAGTGCAGACCCGCCTTCTCCGCCTCCTGAAAGGCGAAGGGGATCCGCATATCGTCGGGGTTCATGCCCAGCAGACCCGCCACCAGCGCCCGATCGGTGCCGTGGCCGGAGCCGGTCTCGGCAAAGGAGCCGTGGAGGTGAATCCTGGCCTCCATCGGCTCACCGCCCAGCAGTGTACGGGCCATCTTGCCGATGCGGGCCGCTCCGGCGGTGTGGGAGCTGGAGGGACCCACCATCACCGGGCCTAAAATATCGAAAATGTCCATGTAACATGGCCTCCTGTCGTGATATGTACCATACGTTCGGTATCATACCACATCCCAATGCAAAAAGCGAGAGGGTTTCAGAAAAATTTTCAGCTTTGGGCAGGGTATATCATTTTTCTTGTTTTTTCGCCCGGTACGGAGTATGATGGAGACAGTATCATGCAGAGAGGAGCACTGCCTATGAAGATCGCACTGGTGGATGATGATCCCAGGGCTCTGGCGCAGCTGGAGCAGTATCTCACCGAGCAGCTGGGCCGGGAGACGGAGATCTCCCACTACGGCAGTGGGGAAGCGCTGCTGGCGGACTGGCGGCCCGGCGCCTTCGAACTGGTGGTGCTGGATATCTACATGGGCGGCGCCACAGGCATGGAGGTGGCCCGGCGGCTGCGGGCCGGAGACGGACAGGTGCGGCTGGCCTTCGCCACCTCCAGCAACGACTTCGCCAGCGAGAGCTATGAGGTGGGGGCCTGCTACTATCTGCGAAAGCCCTTCCGGCCGGAGGGAGTCCGGGCCATGCTGGAGCGGCTGGATCTGGAGGCGCTGGAGCGCTCCCGCCGGCTGCGGCTGCCGGACGGCAGTCAGGTGGTGCTGCGGAGCATCCGCTACGCCGCCTCCGACGGCCACCGGGTGACGCTGCACTGCAAGGATGGGGACCGTACCCTGCGGACCTCCTTTGCTGCCGTGGAGCCGCTGCTGTGCGCCTATCCGTGCTTCTGCGGCATCTGCCGGGGCGTGGTGGTGAACTTCCACGAGGTGGCCGGCCGGCAGGAGGACGTGTTCCTGCTGAAGGACGGCACCCGTCTGCCCATCAGCCGCCGGAGGTTACGGGAGGTGCAGGAGGCATACTCCGCCTTCCGCTTTGACCGGCTGCGAAAGGACGGTGTCGACTGATGCCGCCGCTGTATCGGATGCTGGAGGTCTGCGTTTATTCGCTGACGAACTTTCTGCCCTTTCTGGCCATGGCCCTCTATCCCTTCCGGCGGAGGCTGCGGTTTTCTCCGGCGGTGGCGGCGGCGCTGGTGGCAGTGCTGACGCTGCTGCAAATGGGACTGGGCCTGTGCGCTGCCTTCTTCACGCCGGGGCGGGGCAGCCTTCTCAGCGCCGTCAGCACGGGGCTGTACGCCGTGTTCTACTTTCTGGCGGTGCGGGCCTATCCCGGCAAGACGCTGTTTACCCTGCTGATGATCTCTAATCTGGCCAATCTGGTGGTGATCGCCGCCAAGTGCCTGGAGGGACAGCTGTTCCCGACGCTGGCGGTGCAGTCCTACCGCTGGTCCTTCGCCCTGATGATGCTGGCGGTGGAGGCGGTGCTGTTCCTGCCGCTGCTGCTGTATGTCCGGAAGGTCTATACGCCCGCCGTGGAGCAGGAGACATCGGGGCTGGCATGGCGCTATCTGTGGCTCATCCCCGCCACCTTCTATCTTATCTGGTACTACGTCATTTACGGCAACACCAACCTGACGGGGCTGGAGATCGCCCTGCGGCCCAGCAGCACCATCGTGCTGCTTTTCATCAACACCGGGGCAGCGCTGGTGTACTATGTGGTGGCCCGACTGGTGCTGGAGCAGGAGAAGCTGGTTGCCCTGCAGCAGAAGAACTATGCGCTGGCCATGCAGAGCCTGCAATACGAGAACCTGCAGGAACGTATTGCCGAGGCCCGGCAGGCCAAGCACGATGTGCGCCACCACATCGCGCTGCTGCAGGATTGCCTCCGGCGGAAGGACTACGACGCCATGCAGGCGTATCTGGATCGGTATCAGGAGACGCTGCCCGACGCCCGGCAGCTGCAATTCTGCGGCAATGCCGCCGTCAATGCCGTACTGTCCTACTTTGCCCAGCAGGCGGCGGCCCAGCAGGTGGAGTTCTCCGTGAAGGCCCAGCTGCCGGAGTATACCGGCGTCGCTGACCCGGATCTGGCGGTGCTGTTCGGCAATCTGCTTGAAAACGCCCTCACCGCCTGTATGCAGGAGGCATCGCCCCGCATTGTGGTCCGCATTACCGCCGATGCCCACACCCTCTGCGCCGCCGTGGACAACACTTTCACCGGCGCAGTGCGCCGCACCACCGGCGGATTCCTCTCCACCAAGCACGCCGGACTGGGGCTGGGGACGGCCTCCGTCCGCAGCATCGCTGAGAAGTACCACGGCGTGTGCCGACTGGAGCCGAGAGACGGAATGTTCTGCGCCTCCGTGCTGCTGGAGCTGCCACAGGAGAAGCTGTGAAAAAAGACCGCCGGGATGTCTTACGGAGACATCCCGGCGGTCTTTTTGTATGTCCGTTTATTCCGCCACTACCGGCGCATCCAGCCAGTAGATGACGTAGCACTCCTGCATTTCCCCCATGAAGAAGAAAATGTTCTCCCCCATCTGGATATGCTCCCCGAAGGCCAGATCCGGCACGAACAGACGGCCGCTGGTGCGGCCATGCCCCTTGATGGTGAAGCCCTCCGGTGTGGGATGCTTCCGCAGCTCGTTGGCGGCCTCCTCCAGCCCCGGAAAGTGCAGCGTCCGCTCCAACTCCGCCAGCTGCGTGGCCCCATTGATGTACACCAGATTGTTTTCATCCTTGAACCAGTTGATACGCATACGTACCTCCTAAGATGTAGTGTCTCCAGTATACCACAGCTTTTCACCTTTGTCAGCAAAAATTCCCGTCATGGGCCGTGGGCTTCTGTTCCCCTGCGTTCTGCCATGGGAAAAATTCACAAAAAATGGTAAAAAACCATTGAAATTTTTATCGTTCGATTATATAATCAAAGAGAAATCAGGCAGAGATGCTCCGCAAAGACGAAAGGAAGCGTATACAAAATGCTGACGGACAAGGAGCTGGCCGCTGTGCCGGAGGAGCTCCTGGAGGATCTGCTGCGCTATTCGGAATACGGCTGGCGGGAGAGACGCATTGCCACGCTGCTGGCCCGCCGCTATCCGGTGGCGCTGACGGAGGCGGACGTGCGGAAGCTGCGCCGTCTGGGGCAGAAGAAGCTGCGCCAAGCCTGAATCGGCAGAGGGAGGCCCCGCAGGGCCTCCTTCTGCTGCGGATGTATAGCTGCTGAACAGGCCCCCCGGAGGGGGCGGCTGGGCCGCCTCCTCCGGGGGGTTTGCGTATGGCCTGCGTTACAGGTTCTTCTCGTAGGACTCGATCATCTTCTTGACCATCTGGCCGCCCACGGAACCGGCCTCACGGGAGGTCAGGTGGCCGTTGTAGCCCTCCTTCAGGTTCACGCCCACCTCTTGCGGTGTGTATTCACCTCAAAGATTTGATGTTTTTGACGGCGAAAAGCCGAAACATCGAAAAGAAAACGAAATACGACATAAAAAGAAAATTTGGTCGGAACCACTCATTTACATTGGTCAGATACAAAGGTGCAATGAATATTCTTCGGATGCATCTGAATTTTTAGTTTACCTGTAGAGAAAATACAGCCTACTCGTTATAGGATGCAATTACTTGCTGTGCGCGTTCATTCTCCTGCTGAAGCTTATGTTTATCCTCAGCGGTTTTGTCAGATATACGATATGCGTCAACCGCAAATTCCAGAATGCGAAAAGCTTCGGCGTATGCTTTTCGCAAATATTTGAGACTAAGTGCGTTGCGGAAGGTAGAGGCAATAAACGAGATAATTAGCAATACTGCAATGGGGTATGTCTCTGCGCCGGGAGTTAAGGCAATGTATGCGCTGAGGCCGGTTGCTGCAATTTCCAAAATGATAAGGATATAGTCTGCGGCAACACAAATGGCATAACATATCCGTAAAACATAGCCCTTTTTTGAATATATGAGGTACTCAGAATCGTTTGTTTCTGAGGAGCTTACTCCGGTCTTAGGGCGCTTGGATATACGCCAAAAGGCAATACCGATAAGGACGAGTGCAACTACCACAACAGAAACACTCGAAATAAGAAAAGTACGCACGATTCCTACTGCTAACATATGAATCCCTCCCAGTTTAAGTTAGTTATAGTATCAATTCTATTGCATTTTTAATGGTTACGCAACGAGGAATTCTATAGTCTATAGTGAGAGTGAACGATGGAATGGTGGATGAGGTTGAAACTAAATAAGGAAATTACCAATACGGTGAATAAAAAAGAGGCGGTGTGAATCGCCTCTTTTCCTATAGAATAAATGGAAAGGAGGAACGCCCATGGCTGTATTCAGAGTGGAGAAAACGCGGAACTATACCGTGATGTCCAACCAGCACCTGCGGGACAAAAGACTGTCGCTGAAGGCAAAGGGACTGCTGTCCCTGATGCTGTCGCTGCCGGAGGACTGGGACTACACCACCAAGGGGTTGGCGCGTATCTGCAAGGACGGTGTGGACAGCATCTGTACCACGGTGCGGGAGCTGGAAGGCACGGGGTACATCGTGCGGAAGCGGGAACGCCGCGCAGACGGAACGCTGGGCAGCATCGAATACACCATTTTGGAGCAGTCGCGGCAGGCAGATGCTCCTAAACGGGAAAATCCCGTTCAGGCGGAAAAATCTGCCGATGCACCTAAACGGGCTTTTCCAGAACAGGTAAAACCTGAACAGGAAAAGCCCGCCCAATTAAATATACAAGAACAAAGTAAAGAGAAACAAAATACGGATGTTCTTACATCCTTCCCTTCCTTCTGGCGCGAGGATAGATCTACGCAGAAGGACAGAATGGAACGGAGGAAGATATACAGCGAGCAGATCAGGGAAAACATCAGCTACGATTACCTGTCAAATTATACCAACGCCGACCGCGAGCGATTGGATGAGCTGGTGAGCCTGATGCTGGATACCGTGTGCTCTACCAAGTCCTCCATTCACGTGGCGGGAGAGGAGCTGCCAGCGGAGGTAGTGCGTTCAAGGCTGCTGAAGCTGACCGGAGCACATCTGCTGTATGTACTGGATCGGATCAACGAGAACACCACCGAGGTGCGCCATGTGAAGCCATATCTGCTGACTGCACTGTATAACGCGCCGTTGACCATGGATAACCACTACGCGCTGATGGTGGGCCATGACCTCAGCGGCGGAAACGGGTAGAACAGAATACTGTCAGAGCAAGAGCCGAAAGGCTCTTTTTTGTTGCACGAAATGGAGGTGTGCTTTTGAAAACCATCGCACTGGCAAATCAGAAGGGCGGCGTGGGGAAAACCACCACAGCTGCCAGCTTGGGTGTCGGCCTTGCCCAGCAGGGCAAGAAAGTCCTGTTGGTGGACGCCGACGCCCAGGGCAATCTCACCCAAATGCTGGGCTGGCGGCAGCCGGACGAGCTTTCTCCCACACTGGCCGACCTGATGAGTAAGACCGTCAACGAGGAACCCATCGCACCCGGCGAGGGTATCCTGCACCATGCGTCCGGTATCGATCTTGTTCCCGCCAACATTGAGCTGTCGGGACTGGAGGTAACGCTGGTGAACATCATGAGCCGGGAGACGGTGCTGCGGCAGTATCTGTCCACGGCGGCACCGGCCTATGACTACGCCATCATCGACTGTATGCCCTCGCTGGGGATGTTGACCATCAACGCACTGACCGCGGCGGACAGCGTTATCATTCCGGTGCAGGGGCAGTATCTGGCCGCCAAAGGGCTGGAACAGCTCATGCGTACCATTGCCCGCGTCAAACGGCAGATCAATCCCCACCTGACGGTGGACGGTATCCTGCTGACCATGATGGACAGCCGTACCACGCTGGCTAAGGGAATTAGTGAGCAGTTACGCAGGAACTACGGCAGCCGAGTATTCGCCAGCGAGATACCCCGTTCTATCCGCGTGGCGGAGATCAGCGTCACAGGAACCAGCATTTATGAGCATGACCCAGAGGGGAAAGCGGCACAGGCGTATGCCGCGCTGACGAAGGAGGTGTTGCAGCTTGGCCCGCAAATTAAACGGCATAGAGCTGACCCGGTACGATGATCTGTTCAAAACAGACGCAGAGCGGGAAGCCGACCAGCAGGAGCGGGTACAGATCGTGCCGGCGGAGCAGGTGTTCCCCTATGCGCGGCAGCCGTATTCCGTAGACCGGCCCAGTGCCGATCTGGTGCGGCTGATGGACAGCATCGAGCGCACCGGCATTGCCGAGCCGCTGATCGTCCGTCCCCGCAGCGAGGGCGGGTATGAGATCATCTCCGGCCACCGGCGCGATTACTGCGCCAAGGTGGTGGGACTGGATACCCGTCCGGTCATCGTGCGCAATTATAGTGACGAGGACGCGGACATTCTGGTGGTGGACTACAACATCAACCGAGAAAACCTGCTGCCCAGCGAGAAGGCCAAGGCGTATAAGCTGAAGCTGGACGCCATGAAGCGGAGCGCAGGACGACCCGCAAAAAATTCTGCCCAAGTTGGGCAGAATTTTCAGGGGCGCTTTTCGGTGGAGATTTTGGCGGAGCAAGCAAACGAGAGCCGTATGCAAATTCAACGCTATATCCGCCTGACGAACCTCATCCCGCCGCTGATGGAGGCGGTGGACGCGGGAAAGCTGAAATTCGTTCCAGCAGCCGACTACATCTCCCACCTGACCGAGAAAGAACAGACCTACCTCCAGTTCCTCATGGAACGGGACGAGGTATCGCCCTCCGTGGATCAGGCCCAGCGGCTCAAGCAGATCAGCGCGGAGGGCAAGCTGGAGAACAACATCATCGACCTCATCATGCGGGAGGAAAAGCCGCTGGAGCGGAAGGTGACGCTGCGGAACGACCGCCTGCAAAAGTATTTTCCCGCTAATTATACGCCCAAGCAGATGGAGGAGGTCATCATCAAGCTGCTGGAAGGCTGGCGTCGCCGCAGACAGCAGGAGCAGGAGAGATGAGGAGGTTGGTTATGCGAAGGAATGAATTGCCCGATTTCTGCTTATCCACCCTGCCCTCTACAGGGCAGCTCATCGTTCTCAAGAGGGGTGAGCGCGGTTACTACGCCTCCGACTGGGACACCGGAAAGCGGGAGGAAAATCAGAACATCGCTCGAGAGCATAATCGGCGGCGGGGCATTTCTGACATACAGGAGGCCGCCATGAGCGCAGGTTCCATGTTCGGCTGGAGCCTGCCGGGGGCAGACCCGCAGTGGTATTTGGACAATGCCAGATATAGGAACGCGACGACGGCGAAGGGGCATATCAAAGACCCTGTTATGAGTATCTACTATCCGGTGGACGATTTTCTGCTGCGATATGAGGTCATGGGGAAAGAAAAACTATATCTGCCGGTATCGGCGCTTCCGAGGGAGCTGCTGGGCGCAAGGTCACAGTTTGTCATGCAGCCGGATCTGGTCTGCGGTGTACCCGCCATGCCGGTGAAGGCGCAGCAGGCACAGAACGGCAGCTACACCATGGAGCTGGAAAGCGGTAGCTATGTCATTGGTGAGATCATCAACGCAGACTATAAGATTACGGCGCGGGTGTGCGTGGGAAACGCCGAATTTGCTTTGGGCGAACACCCGAAAGCGCCTGCCCCGTTTGTTACCTGGCAGCGCAATTGCAAGAACGACGAAGATGGGCCGCCCAACTTCTTCTGGGGACATTACGGAGCAGACCGTGCGGCGATGATCGAGGACTTCTGTGAAAGAGCAGGAAGCGAGTATCAGGAGCAAAAAGAGTACCGGCAGAACAAGGAGCACAAGACAAAACAGAGATTATCAAAGGACAAGGAAAGGTAAGACGATATGGCTGACAAAGAAACTGCGCGGATGGCTGGTGACTATGAGATCATGCAATCCTTTCGCATGGGTGGTACGACAATGTTGATCGGCTATAATCCGGGAGATACCACCTACATGACCTGCTATCAGGATTACGACTTTTTGGGCAATGAGCGCTTTTCGGAGGCCATTGGCAGTGAGAGCTATGTTGAGATAATGGGCGTGTTCTTGCAGCGCTTGCAGAAACAGACAGAGAGGGTGAGAGCATTTCAAGTGGAGCGTGCAATGCCTGTAACTGTTTTAGGACGGGAATATTGCCTGCCATGCTCGGATGAATCCTTGGAAGGAAAACTGGTGATCATCCGCCCCGCCAGTCTTGCGCCGGAGTATCGCACTGCGGACTGCCAGCTCGGATATGCGCTGGGTGGTTTTGGCTGTTCTCCCAGCTCCCACGGACGCGCAGTTTATTTTGAAGAACTGTATTCTGGCAAAAGATGCCGGTGGGACAGAACGGATATTCTCGGTGTCGCTGACCGTGAAAAGCTGCTCGATTGGGCCAAAGAAAAAGCGGAAGAGTACGAGCAGCACCGTACTGCACAGAAAAAGGAGCGAGGTGAAGAAAGATGACAGACCGTGAGCCGGTAAATATCATGGGCGTTATCGCCTTTCCGGAGTCGGATAAGAGCAAACGCCGGATTCGCTTTATTGATGCGGAGTACAATACGTTGTTCTACATCCCAGACGGGGGCAGTATCGTCATGACGCGGCTGGATGGCGGCAGCGTGATACGGCTTTGTACCTATATCGACGACTACCACACGTTGGTCGGCAGTAATGTCTATCATATTTGCGAGTTTGCGGAAATAGCACAGCGGACAGGCACGGTGTATGAGCCGCTTGATCCAATACAGCAGCCAGCGGACGCGGGCTGCTATGAGATATATCAGATTGACAACGTGGCTAAGGTGGACTACGCCTTTATGCGATATGAGCGTGCCAAAGGAAAACTGCGTGCTGCCCATTACCGCAAAGCCTTTGCCGGGGTGTTGGCCCCCAACATGACGCTGGAGGAGTTATATCGGAAGCACAATGCGGATACGCGGCCTTTCTACCGACAAATGCGCTCTCTATCTGAGAGCGATGTGATCGTAGTCAAGCGCGGCAGCAAGAGAAATGCTTACTATGTGGATGCTGTGGGCTTTCAGGAAGTGCCGAGCTTCTTGAAGGGACTGCAAAAGCTGAAAGAACGGGGCGAAGCACGGTAATCGAGATCCAATACTCCCAACATTTTTGAGGAAGGAGGCAATGCCTTGGCAAGTAAATTTCAATTTATCACGGAGTTATATAGCCGCACACTGACAAAGCTGACCGGCGATTATGAGAGCTGGACGGGCTTTTTGCGCTCGGCCTGCTATAACTATAAATGCCCGTTCGACGAGCAAGTCCTGATCTATGCCCAGCGGCCTGACGCCACGGCGGTGCTGGAGTTGGAAAAATGGAACCGGCAGTTTGGCCGGTGGGTCAATGCCGGAGCTACCGGCATTGCTGTCATGGACGAAGCCCACGGCAAAGGGTGGCTGAAGCACTACTTTGACATCACGGACACCCATGCCACACGCATCTCGCGGCCCGTTCCCATCTGGTCGATGGAACCGGCCTACACGGAGCCGGTCATCGAGACGCTGGAGGCCACCTTTGGTACACTGGCCGAAAAGGATAATTTGCCGGATGCCATACTGTCTGCCAGCCGCAACGCTGTGGCGGATAATATGCAGGACTATCTGCGGGATCTGCTGGACTGCCGGGATGGCAGTATGCTGGAGGAACTGGACGCGCTGAATGTAGAGGTCACATACAGGCGGGCGCTGCAAAGCAGCGTTGCCTATATGCTGCTGACCCGGCTTTCTCTGCCTGACGCAGCCTACATACTGCCGGAGGATTTTGAGGGTATTTATTCCTTTGATACCCCCACAACGATCAATGCACTGGGCATCGCCACCAGCGATATTGCGGAGATGGGCCTTCGGGAGATTAGCCGCACGGTGATGCAGGCGCGGCGAGAGCAATTTTTTGCAAAGGATGCACAAATCGGCTATGATGCTGTCAAAGAGCAAAATAACGCCGAGAAAGAAAGGAGCGCAGAACATGGAAGTGACCTACAGAGTGCAGGAGGGCTATCGCCTGCCGAACCTGCTGCTGCCCCAAGAGCCGGAGACGCATCTGGGCAAGTACGCGGAGCTGCGGAGGCAGTACATCAAGAAGCATCGCAGGGTGCTGTATACGAATCTCAAGACCAGCGGGCAGCTGGCGGCACATCTGGCGGAGATCGAGGAGACAGCGCAGCGGATGGTGACGCAGGCCGTGGCGCAGATGGCAAAAACCGAGGGCGTGACGGAGGAACTGAAAGCCGCCGATCCCCAGCGCTGGACGGGGCTGATGAACAACCTGAAGCACAGCGCGGAGGAACTGGTGCTCAGCGACCTGATCTACAACTGACGCAAGAGGCCGAAAACGCCGGGAGCGCAGAGCTTCCGGCGTTTTTGGATGAACATCTCATTGAAGCGATCCTGTTGGACGATGGCGGGCGCAAGCATACCCGGCAGGAGATTTTTGCGTTTTTTCAGACCAATAGGGATATTGCGACGCGCACGGAATTTCTGAAGAACAGCTACAACGATATATGGGTGGAGGTGCTGGCCGGCGCGGACAAAGTCCGGGTGGGCTACCACGCCGAAAAAGACGGACTCTTGATGTGGGAGGGCAGCTATCTCTCCCACACAGCGGAGTCCGTTTTTTCATGGGGCGTGGTCACGGAGATGACCGAAAACCTCATTGAGCGCGGCGCGTATAAGATCAAGCTGGGCTTGCAGAATGCGCCGGTAATGGCAGAGCAGATGTCCTTTTTCGGCACGGAGGACAGCACGGCAGTCTATGAAGTACCGGAGACGCAGCGAACGGGTGAGTTGTTCCCCACCCGCCCAGTGCCGCAGACGGTCATCGACCAGACGCTATACACGGCGGGCAACAGCCGCGGCAGTGCGGAGCGGATCGCGGTGTTCTATATGCGGCAGCGTTCGGAAGTGGAATGTGTGGCGTTTTTGCGCCGTGAGTTCAGCACGAAGAATGGGCGCGGCATTGAATATGAGGGTAAGAAATATGCCGTGTGGTTCATGGAGGACGGTATCCATCTGGCGCAAGGGGATAGCGTTCGTACCGGTCACTGCCGTACCACGGTGACGTGGGAGCAGGCGTCGGTGCGAATATTGGAGTTGCTGGAGCGCGGCACTTATCTGTCTGCTGCTGAACTGACATAGGCTCAGGACAAAGTGCTGCATGAAGCGATGGGCGCTCTTTTGCTCACCGCCCGTGACCTCGGCGAAAAGGGCCTTGCACGAGGCTTGTTTCCGGATACGCTGGCCATCCACCAGCAGCGCAAAAGCTACCCGGAACTGAGCAAAGATATGGTGGACTTTGCCGGGCGCAATGGAGGCCTTGCCGCCTTAGCCGAGGAATACCACACTTTTCTGAGCGCATACGAGCAGGATCGCAGCATCATGCGGTTTCGCGTAAGCGACTATAACACGCACCGGATCGGGCTTGTGCTGGACGGGCTTGATCTGCCGGAACGCAGCTTCACGGCGCAGCCGGATTTTGTGCGCCGGTGCAAAATGTTCATTACGCAGGATGAGATCGACCAGTTCTTTCTTGCGGATTCCGTGGACAGCCAACTGGCGGTGTATTCCTTCTTCTGTTACCCCCACGCAAAAGAGGAACAGCAGAAATTCATCAAAAATTGTTTTGGTGAGTACAGCGGCGGCGGGCGCGACGGATATGACTATACGAGAAGTTCTAAGGGACTGACCTATCAGCGGGAATATGCCGGTGAGCGGTACGGTGAGGTCACGCTGACCATCCCCAATGTGGTCAAGGAGTATGAAAGGCTTATCGCGCAGAAACGCTTCCCCGGCGAGGATGCCGTGGCAAAAATACCGCAGTATGAGCTGCGAGAGCTGGCAAGGACGATATATTTCGGCTTTTCCGACGCACCGGACGATGTGTCGAGACCGTACCCCAAGGGTGTGGACTACTATGATGCCGTTCCCGTCATTGAGGAGCAGTTGGCGGATAAGGCAAAAGCGGCGGAAATGCTGGAAGCCCTGACATCCTATTTGGAAGGCATGGACGAGGGCGACCGGCACTATGATTCCTGCCAGCAGGCGAAGGAGCAGCTTTCCGAATATGTTAACGGCATATTTAGTTTGTTCAACCACTGGCATGACCAAGAGTTGCCGGAGCCAGAGCAGAAAGAAGTACCCACGGAAGAGCCTACACCTGCGGCAGAACCGGCACAGGAGCAAGAAATATCCCCGCTGCCGCAGGTACAGCAGAGAGAGGAGGAAGCACCGCAGGGACAGGCGGCGATGCCGCCCGCGTTTACCTTGCCGAGAAAAAAAGAACGGCTGG
>OCHB01001252.1_pt1 | contig 17854 bp, 17 predicted proteins | sample 1538731 | NCBI WGS metagenome assembly OCHB01 (sample SAMN04571721, study PRJEB22368) | human gut metagenome | biome: human gut; material: stool | host: Homo sapiens | place: Luxembourg | collected 2012-09-20 | reverse complement strand
ATAACACGGAAGCGGAAGGGGGTACCCCCTTCCGCTTCCGTGTTTTTCACAGTATATTAAACCTAGGATTGCTTCTTGATTCGCTGAATCGGGTCGGTTGCTGTTGGAAGTTTATTACAGTACAGGCCATAGAAATCGTCCCGAGCGAGGGTGTCCAGCCACACCGCGGAGGGGCAGCAGACCCGCTCGCCCTCTTGGCTGCTGTGCAGTTGGGTGCAGGCCGGAAAGAGGATCAGATCCCCGTTGGACACATAGAAATCGCACAGCTCCCGGCACAAGATCTCCTCTGCCACCCGCCGGGCCGCCCACTCGGGGGCAGAGGTCCGCGCGCACAGATAGGACGGGATCAGCACCGGCCCCTCTTGGGGCGTGCGGAGGAAGGTGCTCTGCCCATCCGCCCGCAGTGCGTAGAGAGAGGGCACCAGGGCGGTACGGGCCTGTCCCTGGCGCACAGTTTGAAATGCTCCGATGGGCATATCCGTTACAAAGCTGCGGTCCAGCAGGCCGGAGGCTGCCTCCCGGCCCCATGTTTCCCAGACAACCTTTACTACCGTCTTGACGGCAGAGTTGTTGATCCCGCCGAAGGCCAGCCCGTCCCAGTCCGGCAGCCGCATCTGCTCGCATATCCCCAGCTCGCGGGTATAGTAGACCAGAGGGATGGCCGCCGCGGGCAGGAGTTTGTCGCCCCGCCGCACGGCGTCCAGAGCAGGACTTTCCCGCAGGGAGACCCAATCTGCCGCCGGGTACAGCTCCGGTTCCATCTTGGAAAAAATGGCCCGATCCTCGAACACCTCCAGATCCGCCGAAACGATGAGGTCTGGGAGCACCGCATCCGGCCGGGCCAGATACTCCGACATATGCTCCGGGTATCCCAAGCCGAAAAAACGAACCTCCAGCTCAATGTCTTCCCGGTGCAGCCGCCCGGCCAGCTCCTGCAAAAACGCCTTTTCCTGGCGGTGCAGGACGCAGATGTGGTTCCAATAAAGCAGAATGTGTGTCATGCCAGATGATCTCCTCTCCGAAGCGATGCCTGATAGGTTTGTTGCCGGCGGTACAGCTCGCCTAATTCCATATAGAGTGCGGCCTCCTGTGGGCTGCGCTCCACCACTGCAGCCACCGCGCCGCCCCCCATGACGATGCGCCGCCGGGACATCAAGGCGGTGTGCGGGTCATGGGTGACCACCAGCACCAACTTGTCATGACGCTGAAGCAGGCCCAGCGCCCGCTCTTTGTCGATGCCGGCGTTCTCAATCTCGTCGATGAGGACAATGGGGCTGTCGCAGAGCAGGGCGATGTCGGCGATCATCAGCGCCCGGGACTGGCCGCCGCTGAGCTGGTTCAGGCTCTGGCCCAGGGCAACAGGCTCCGGGGTGATCTCATTGGCCAGGGCCAGCACCTCCACCGGCGGGGTCTCCTTCCCCCTGCACTGGGCATGGAGGGCCAGGAACTCTTCCACCGAGGCGTCCAGCACGAAGCGCATATTCTGCCCCAAGTGGGCCACCAGTTGGGAAGACAAGGACTGGCGGCGTTCCGCCGGGATCTCCACGCCGTCCAGGAGCACCCGGCGGCGGGTGACCGAGTCCCCATGGGCCAGCTGCTCTACATCCTTGATGAACCGGGACTTCCCGGAGCCGGTGTTGCCCACGATGGTACACAGTTCGCCCCGCTCCAGGGTGATGCCCTGGAAGGGTTCCGGCTTCCCGGTCTTGTCCCGGCCGGGAAGAATGGTCACAGACTGCATACTTCCGCCTCCTCAAAGTTGATCTTGCCCACCACGCCCTGCTGGAATGCGCTGCCCACACGCTGCTCTCCCACGCAGTAGGAGCAGACCCCGCTGGGCATGGTGTGCCGCAGAATGTCCCCCTCAAAGCTGCCGCACGCAGGCCGGTCCAGCAGCCACCGGGCCAAAAGGTCGGTTCCATAGCCCGCCAGACCGTCCACCGGAAAAAGCGCCGCTCCGGGGTTGATCTGCCGGATCTGCCAGGAGATGATCTCCAGTTCCGCCTGGGAGACCATGTCGATCTTGGTGAGCACCACAAAGTCCGCCTGGGTGAGCATTGGGCCAAGCTGTCCCGACGCCCGGCAGCTGGCGGTGCAGTCCAGCACACATCCGGCCGTCATGTGCTGCGTGGCCGGGGAACAGCGGTGGCAAAGTCCGGCAGTCTCGATGACCAGGGTGTCCCGCTTCAATCGGTCCGCCCAGTCCCAGAGCTCCGGCAGGTTGGAGACAAGAAAATGATCCGGGCAGATGTCCCCGCTCAGACCCGTCACACAGGGTAGCCCCATGCGCTGAAAGAGCGCCCCGTCCCCGGTCTTCAGGCAATCGATCTTGCAGACGCAGGGAGCGGTGCCGCCCTCTTCCAGCAGGGGAAGCAGGGCCTTCAGCGCCGAGGTCTTCCCCACGGCGGAAGCCCCGGAAAACAGATAGACATGGCGCGGCACGGCAGTTCCTCCTCGTATTGAAATCGGTTAGCCATAACTTACCACAGGAAACACAAGTTTGTCAGTACCAAGTGAGACTCCGGCAATCTCGATTGATACTTGACGGACGCCTCCGAACCCGGTAAAATATACGCCAGAGGTTAGCAGTAACTAACCAGAGAGGAGGGGTATTTTGGAGCAGGTGGAACTGGAACGGAGGCTGGCACAGTCGCCTCTTCTGGCAGGGGTCTCCCTGCCGGCGGAGCAGGCGCGCGTCCAGTCATTTCCGGCGGGCCATATCCTCAGCGACCGGCCCGGCGGCGTGCCCTCCGTAGGGCTGATCCTGTCCGGGCGGGTAGAGGTCTACTCCGTGGCCCTGGACGGCAAAGATGTCCAGCTCAGCACGCTCCCTGCCGGGGAGTGCTTCGGTGTCTGCAATCTGCTGGCCGGCGCTGAACTGGAAACGGTCCTGCGCTGCGGGGAGGAAACCGAAGTTCTTTATATCCCTAAACCCGTACTGCTGGCGTGTATGGAGCGGGACGCCGGATTGTCCCTCCGGTACGCGGAGCTGTGCAACCAAAAGCTCCAGTTTCTGCTCCGGCGCATCGAACTGCTCACCATGCAGTCCTGCCGTGGGCGGGTCATCGCCCATCTGTTGGCCGGTCAGGACAGGAACGGGTGTGTGAAGCCCACCGGCTCCCGGGAGGACCTCGCACGCCAGCTGGGCGTCAGCCGGGCGGCGCTGTTCCGGGAACTGGCGGCCCTTCAATCCATGGGCGTCCTGCGGTCAGAGGGAAATCTCCTCACCGTGCTGGATACGCCCGCGCTGGAAAAGCTGCTCTACCACCCCTCCCGCACCAAATGATCAGGAAAGGAAGTACCGTACCAATGAAAAAACTGCTCTCTCTGTTTTGCACACTGTCCCTGTCTGCCGCACTTCTGGCCGGATGCTCCGGCGGAAACGGCAACACCAATGCAGCGGCGGATGGTGCGGAGTCCACTTCTCCGACCTTAACGGAGCCGGAAACTACGTCCCAGCAGGAGACGGCTGCTCCGGTGGATGTCAATGTGATGGCCCTCAAGGGGCCTACTGCCATGGGCATGGTGGAATTCATGAGCCAGGCAGACACGGGCGAACTCACCGACAACAACTATCACTTCAGCATCACCGCGGCCACCGATGAGGTCTCCGCCGCTCTGGCCCAAGGGACTACGGATCTTGCTGCGGTCCCGGCCAATCTGGCTTCCGTCCTCTATAACAACACCGAGGGCGGCGTGCAGGTGCTGGCCATCAACACCCTGGGTGTGCTTTACATTGTAGAGAGCGGCGATACCGTCCACTCTGTGGAGGATCTGCGGGGCAAGACCATCTACGCCAGCGGAAAGGGCAATACGCCGGAGTATGCCCTCAACTATGTGCTGACCCAGAACGGCATTGACCCGGCCTCCGATGTGACTATCGAGTGGAAGAGCGAACAGGCTGAGTGCCTGTCGGCCCTTATGGCGGAGGAGAACACCATCGCCATGCTGCCTCAGCCCTTCGTCACCACCGCTCAGACAAAGAGCGAAAATATCCGTGTGGCGCTGGATCTGACCGAGGAGTGGGACGAGATCCAGGCGGAGAGCGACGCCCCCTCCACGCTGGTCACCGGTGTGGTGGTTGGCCGCACGGAGTTTGTAGCGGAGCACCCTGAAGCGGTCTCCGCGTTCCTGGAGCACTACCGGGCGTCGGTGGAGTATGTGAACGCCAATGTGGATGAAGCCGCACAGCTCGTAGGCCAGTATGAGATCGTCGCCGCAGAAGTGGCACAGAAGGCCCTGCCGGAGTGCAATATTGTCTTTATCGAGGGTGTGGAGATGAAGGACAGCCTCTCCGGGTATCTTTCCGTCCTGTTTGAGCAGAACCCCAAATCTGTGGGCGGTGCCCTGCCCGATGATGCCTTCTACTACAGCCGCTGAGTTTTCATGAGACGCCCTCGAACCATACGCGCCTGGGCGGTGCTCGTCTGGCTTGCCCTTTGGCAGCTGGGCGCTATGGCGATCGACCAGCAGATCATCCTGGTTTCTCCGCTGCGGGTGCTGTCCCGGCTCTGGGAGTTGATCCCCACACCGGATTTCTGGGGGAGCATCGCCTACTCCCTGGTGCGGATCACCGCAGGCTTCCTTCTGGGGGTGGCGGCGGGCACGGTGCTGGCGGCCCTCTCCGCGCGGTTTCGCCGGGTGGAGGAGCTGCTGGCCCCCGCCATGCTGGCCATCAAGTCCATCCCGGTGGCCTCGTTCATCATCCTGGCCCTGATCCTGTTTTCCTCCCGGAATCTGGCGGTACCCATCTCATTTCTGATCGTCCTGCCTGTACTCTATTCCAATGTCCTGGGCGGCATCCGGGCTGCTGACTCACAGCTGATGGAGATGGCCCGTGTATTCCGCATCCCGGTGGGGCGGAGCATCCGCTATGTGTATTTGCCCCAGGTGATGCCCTATTTCCTGTCGGCCTGCGGCTCCGCTCTGGGCCTGTGCTGGAAGTCAGGGATTGCCGCGGAGGTCATCGGTATGCCGGAGGGCTCTATCGGCGAGCAGCTCCAGCAGGCCAAGGTCTATCTGGATACCCCGGACCTGTTTGCCTGGACTCTGGTGATTGTGCTGGTGAGCCTGGCCTTTGAGCGGGCGTTCCTGGCGCTGCTGCGGCGGGGCGCCAGAGCGATGGAGAGGATGTGAGCCATGGAGGACATTGTGATCCGAAACCTGTGCAAGTCCTTTGCTGGAAAGCCGGTACTGCGGGATTTCTCCGCCGTACTCCCGGTCGGGCAGGTGACCGGCCTCATGGCCCCGTCCGGGGCGGGCAAGACCACTTTGCTGCGTATCCTGATGGGGCTGGAGCGGCCGGACGGCGGCACCATAGACGGCCTTGCCGGCCTGCGGCTCAGCGCGGTCTTTCAGGAGGACCGGCTCTGTGACAATCTGGACCCGTCCGCAAATATCCGCCTGATCAATCCGACCCTGGGACGGAGAGAAACGGAGGACGCCTTGGCGGCGGTGGGGCTGGCCGGCTGTCTGCGGCAGCCAGCCCGGGAACTCTCCGGCGGAATGCGCCGCCGGGTGGCGATCTTGCGGGCACTGCTGGCGGAATACGACCTGCTCTTCCTGGATGAGCCGTTCAAGGGTCTGGACCGGGAGACCAAAGAAACCGTGATGGCGGACACACGCCGGCGCTGCGCTGGACGGACAGTGCTCCTGGTCACCCATGATGTTGCGGAGCTGGATGCCATGGGCGCGGTTGTACGGCTTGATTTGAGTACATGAGCGCCTATCCGCAAACAGGGAGACCCCGCACCTCAAGGTGCAGGGTCTCCCTTTGCATTTATTTTCAAGACAAATAGTACAAGAACGAACGAAGGCGCGACCGGGCAGCCTCATCCCAGTCGTGATCCATGGCCAGGTGGAAGTGCGGTACGCCGTCCAGCGCACCGGTCATCTCCAAGATCGCGGTGGTATTTTCATATCTGGGCGCCATGGTCAGCACCCCGGCGCACCGTCCGCCTAACTCCAGCCCTTTAGCCAAACGATGCCGGCCATTGGCTCCGGAAAATCCGGGCAGAAGGCGGTCTGCGGAGGAGCGCAGAGACTCCAGTTCAGGGGAAAAACTGCTGCGGGGGCCCAGCAGACGGCCGAGTACTTCCACGCGGCCCGCCCACTCCCGGCAGGCCGAGCTTCCCGCATCCCGCCAGAGGAACCACAGATATTCGCTCAGCGGCGCCCGGAGCAGCCGCCAGCCCTCCTGTTCCAGTGTATCGGGGACGCCGTCATGAAGGGTGAAGAGGGTGAACGGCTCACCCACGATCCCAAGCGTCCGTCCCTCCGGCGGAATGGCGCCGATGTGCGCCGCAAGGGTTTCCAGCTCTGCCCAGCCTGGCACACCCGCCGGAGCCAGTGCGTCCCGCTGTTCCGGCGGAGCGCACAGCAGGAGATCTCCGACGAGGAACGCCCGGAACAGCAGATCCGGCTCCGGGCAGCGCTCCGGAAGCGTCTCCAGTTCCGGCGCGATGACCTTCACGCGGCAAAGCCCCTGGCGTTCCAATACCGTCTCCACGCCCCAGGGGTATTGCCCGTCTGCCTCCGCGCCCTGGGTGGAGGGAAGAAGCACCTGAAACGGGCCGCTCTCCGCTTCTGCCGCCGTCAGGACGCCGCCCAGCAGGGCCGGGAATGGCAAATACTCCTTGGAGCTGGTCTCCGCCCTCCCCAGCGGCAGGGTGGTACTGTCGAGCCGCAGGGTGCGCGTCTCCGTTTCCCAGGCCGCCTCACAATATGCGCGGAGATAAGCGGTAAACGGCGGAAGGTCAGGCACGAGCAGCGGCCCTCCGGTTCTCTCCGGCACGGCGGCCACCGCAGTAGGGCGGTGTACCACGGAGGTGAGGGAAAAGCCCGCCGGAAGCGGCTGGGCAGGGCGGCCCTCCAGGCTCTGAAGAAACGCCTCGATCCGTGTGATCACGCCCACGGGAGAGAAATGCTCGTCCACCTCGATCTGCAGATAGGGCTTGTCTCCCATTTCCTTCCGAAACAGATAGGAAAGCATGGTGTCCGGGCCGCAGCCGTGGTTAGTCAGATAGACGGCATACAGGTTTGGATGATGGGCCACGAGCTTGGCCCCGGACAGGATGTGCTGACCAAAGGGCCAGTACAGATTGGGGTAGTCCTCCGACAGATCCAGGTCGTGGGCGGGCAAGTGGGACAGGGTGATGACCTTATGCCCGCGCTCCAGCAGCAGCCGGGGAATACCCATGTTGAGCACCGGATCGGAAAGGCCGTAGTTCCGGGTAATGAGTACCAGCACCTTGTCGTCCGGTCTGAGGGACGCCAGCAGTTCCTGCCCCTGCTTCTCCACCGCCGCGGTATGCCGCCGCACCGCCTTGGCCCCGGATAGCAGGGCGGGCAGACAGCGCGGCTTTGGTATTCCCAGCTGCTTCCCGACGCCCAGCATGGCGGAGGCCATTGCCTCCTGTCCAAAGTCCAGGTCGAACACCGGGTTGAGCAGGGCGATCCCCCGCCGCTCCAGATCCAGGGCATTGGCCGCCAGCCGGGGCGCGGTCTGCATATAGACACAGCCATAATTGTGCTCTACATGGGAGGACTCGTGCTTCATGGTGTGGACAGAGGGCATGAAGATATAGTCCACGCCCTGTTCCGCCAGCCATGCCATGTGGCCGTGGAGCAGCTTCACCGGGTAACAGGTCTCCGCCTGGGCAGTCTGCTGGGCCAGCCGGATGATCTCCTCATTTGTGGGCGGAGAGAGCAGGACATTGAATCCCAAGTTCCGGAAAAATGCATTTGCCATGGGGAAGAATTTGTGGATCACCAGCGCATAGGGGACGCCCACCATCTTTTTCCCTGGGACCCGGATGGGGTCATACCCCTCCAGCAGCAGCGCCCCCGCCCGCTGGTAGAAGGCGATGTTCTCCGCCACCCCTGGCCCGGCGGCGTGTTCCGCCCCGGCCGCTGTGTCAAATCCGTGGAAGCAGGACGGGCCGCGGACTGACTCCAGCGCCAGCAGGGCCGCTCCATAGGCGCCGCTGATGGGGAAACAGGGTGAAACTGTGAGCCGCTCCCCCAATTCCTGCTGAAAGGCGGCCACGATCCCGGGATTGTAGGCAACACCGCCCTGAAGCACCACGCGGCTTCCGACAGGCTTGGCCCCAACGACCTTGTGGAGGTAGTTGCGGACAATGGACCGGCACAGGCCAGCCGCCACCTCTGCCTGGGAGGCGCCCCGGGAGAGTGCGGACTGGATGGCTGTCTCGATAAACACCGCTCTCCCAGCTCCACCGCGCTGGGCGCGCTGAGGGCCAGAGGGCCGAACTCCGCCAATGGGATACCCATGCGCGCGGCCTGCTCTTCTACAAAGGAGCCGGTTCCGGCGGCGCAGATCCTGTTCATCTGAAAGTCGGCCACCTGTCCGCCCCGTAGGGAGATATACTTGGAGTCCTGCCCTCCGATCTCAAAGACCGTATCCACATCCGGCGACCAGTGGACAGCCGCCCGAGCTTGGGCGGTAATCTCATCCCGCACGGCGTCTGCCCCGATGAGGCGGCCAATGCGCTCCCGGCCGGAGCCGGTGACGCCCACTGCCAGGAAGGACACCGGCCCAAAGCGTTCATGGATGACATCCAGGCCCCGGCGCACCGCCCCCTCCGGGTCCCCGGCTGTGCGGAGATACTGGTAGTCGATCAGCGTACCGTCCCGGCCGGTGAGCACCAGATCCGTGCTGGTGGACCCCACATCAATCCCCAGGACACACCCATCCGGCGGGATGGTACCGGTGGCCGCGGGGACAGACGGAGGTGTACCGGGAAGTACGCGCAGCGCCGGCTGACGGCACAGCCGATCCCCACCTTCCAGCGCCCCGCCGCATAAACTGGCCAGCAGTTCCCCCATAGAGCAGGTGGCGGTCTCCATGGCTGCCTCCGCGGCTCCCGCGGCGCCGGCGTAAGGGAATTTCTCCGGCAGGATCAGCTCTGCTTCCGTCAATCCGAAGACCTCCCGCACAGCCTGGATCACACCCTGATTATGCCCGATGCCGCCGCACAGGGCCACGGGCTTTTCCACGGGAAGCCCCCGGACGATCACCGCCTTGTAGTTGCGCACCATGGCGTAGCAAAGGCCCAGGAGGATGTCCGGTGTGGGCACCCCCTCCTGCTGCCGATGGATGATGTCCGTTTTGGCGAAGACCGCGCAGCGGCCGGAGAGCCTTGGGATGGAGCGGGCCTGCCCCACCAGGCGGGAGTAGTCCTCCAGTTTCAGTCCCAGCCGGGACATCTGATCCTCAAAGAAGGAGCCGGTACCTCCGGCGCAGTGTTCATTTACCGCAAACCGGGGCGGGGTGTTCTGATCCAAGCCGGTGAGGAAGCGGGCGCTCTGGCTGCCGATTTCAATGGCGGAGCGGGCTTCCGGGGCCAACAGCCGGACGCCGAGGTGGATGGCTGGGATCTCCCCCAGCACGGCCAGGGCATCGCACCCCTCTTTCAGCCGGTCGCCCGCGTTTCCGGTGATGACCACCGGGCAGCCGCAGGCCCCCGGGTCCGCGGCTAAAAGCGCCCCCAGCAGACGGCGGGCGCTCTGAACCACCGCTCCATAGTGGAAAGCCGTTTTTTCCCAAAGGAACTTTCCCTCCGGGGAAAGCAGGACGAGCTTCAATGTGGCGTTTCCACAATCTAATCCGATTCCGTTCATCGTCATCCTCCCATTCCGCGCTCGTTGACATTTGCCAGGCAAAGCGCTATAATGCGGTTAGCATTTACTAACCATAGCAGTTTACAGCACAGTTGTCGATTGCCACGGCAACATGGAGGTATCTCATGAACCCAATTACTACGGTGATGCGTCAGTGCCGCCTGTTTGACGGCATCCCGGAAGAGAAATATCAAAATGTACTGGCCTGCCTTCGGGGAGAAACCAAATTGTTTCGTAAGGATGCCATCCTCCTCCAGATCGGCGAGTGCCAGAAGCGGCCCGGCGTTGTGATGGATGGGACGCTGCGGATCTCCCTGTATAGTGAGGACGGCAATCTGGTCACCATCGAGCGGCTGGGGCGGGGGCAGGTATTTGGGGAGACTCTGGTGTGCTCCATGGCGGAGGACAGTCCCATCCAGATCGACGCGCTGACCGATGTGCAGGTGCTCTATCTGGATTTTGACCCGCTGCTTCTTCAGCAGGAATGCGCTTGCCCGCACAAAGCCCAGGTCACCGCCAACCTGCTCCGTGAAATGGGGCGGAGCGCCCTTTTTCTCAATCAGAAAATGCGGATCTTGGCCCAGAACCGGCTCCGCAACCGGATCAAGCTTTATCTCCAGATGCTCCCTGTCAAGCCCGGCGGCGAACTCCATCTGGACATGGGGCGGGGCGAACTGGCCGACTATCTGTGTGTAGACCGCAGCGCCCTCTCCCGGGAACTGGGGCGTATGCAGAAAGAGGGGATTCTCGCCTTTCAGGGCCAACAGGTGCGTATTCTGGATCAGAGTTTTCTCAGCGTATAAATTTTGCCTGTCCGTTGCCATGGCAACGGACAGGCTTTTTTGCGGGTGCTATCATATCGCTGCAACAGGTTAGCTGTTGCTAACCAAAATTCTTGAAAGGAGAGTCGCACATGAAACGCGCTCTTGCATCCCTGGTAGCATCTGCGATGCTGCTGTTTGCCCTGGCTGGCTGCTCCAACGGAAATAATCCGGCCGAAAATCCCGCCGCATCCCCCACATCCCCGCCGGCCAGTTCCACGCAGGCCGCCGAGCCGGTGACCATCTCAGTGGGTGTGCCTACCGCGCCCCCGGCGCTTCCCGTCCTGCACATGATGGAGGCCGGACTGCTGGGAGAGAATGTGACCATCGACCTGAATGTGTGGAACTCCCCCGAGGAGCTGCTGGCCATGGTTCAGGGCGGGGAGCACGACCTGTACGCCTTCCCGCTCACTGTGGTTTCCACACTCTACAACAAGGGCCTGGATGTGCGCCTGATGAATGTGAATACCTGGGGCGTCACGTATTTCATGACCACGGATCCTGCGTTTGAAACCTGGGCCGATCTGGCCGGCAAGACCGTCTATATCCCCCTCCAGTCCTCTCCTCCGGACGCTCTGACCCAGTATTTCCTGAATGAAGCCGGGCTGACGGTGGGCGAGGATGTGGAGATCGTCTACGCCAGCACCGCAGAGGTAGCCGCCCTGCTGGCCTCCGGCGAGGCGGAATACGCCACCCTGATCGAGCCGCAGGTCACATCTGCGATGAGCCAGAACAGCGAAGTACGCCGGGCGCTCAGCTTTGAAGAGGAGTGGCAGCGGGTCACCGGCACCGACACCATGATCCCCAACGCCGGCTTCGGCACCACCCAGGGCTTCATTGACGAAAACCCGGAGCTGACAGAGCAGTTCCAGGCCGCCTACGCCGAGAGTGTCCAGTGGGTGCTGGATCACCCCGCCGAGGCCGCCGCTCTGGCCGAGGAGCACCTGGGCATGAAGGCCGCCGTGGTGGAGGCCGCGATCCCCAATATGGGCCTGACCTTCAAAAGCGCCCAGGACGCCTGGGGAGAACTGGATACATTCTATAACCTGCTCAACGACTTTGACCCCTCGATGATCGGCGGAAAACTCCCCGACGACGGGTTATACTATGCGGGGTAAGGCGGCCCTCTGGCTCCGCCGCGCCCTGGGCGTGGGCCTGCTGCTGGGTGTCTGGCAGCTGGCCTCGCTCTGTTTCTCCCCTCTGGTGCTCCCTCCCGTTCCACAGGTCGCGGGCACGCTGGCGTGGCTGATCCGGGAGCCGGACTTCTGGCCCACCGTCGGTACCACCCTGCTGCGCCTGGCGCTCGGCCTTGGGATCGGGATTGCGGTGGGTTCCATTCTGGGTCTGCTGTTCGGCCTGTGCCCCAAACTGGAGGATGTGGGGGCGCCGTTCATCCATGTGCTCCAGTCGGTGCCGCCGGTATGCTGGGTTGTGCTGGCTCTGGTATGGTTTGGGTTTAACGGCTGGCCCTGTGTATTCATTGTGGCCGCATCCACCATTCCAACGGTGGTGATCAACCTGAGCCACGGCGTGCGGGGCGTAGACCCGGAACTTCTGGAGATGGCGAGGCTCTACCGCTTTTCCCGCCGGAAAGTCCTGCTTCATGTGACGCTGCCCTCTATCCGCCCCTATTTCCTCTCCGCGTTAGAGATCGTCGTGGGCGGCGGGTGGAAACTGGCGGTGATGGGAGAGGTCCTCACCACGAACAGCGGGATCGGCGGCGCCATCACCACCGCGCGGCTGAATATTCAGCCCGATGCGATCATCGCGTGGGCATTCCTGCTGGTGGCAGGGTGCTTTATTACGCAGAAGCTGGTGTGCCTGCTTCTGTCCAGGAGAGGGGGAGCCCCATGCTGAGACTGAGCGGGATCTGCAAACGCTTTGAGGATCTGCCCGTACTCTCAAACCTGTCCCTCACCCTGTCCCGGGGCGAGATCGTCGCCTTGATTGGCCCCTCCGGCTGCGGGAAAACCACGCTGCTGAACATCATTTCCGGCCTGACGGCGCCGGACGCCGGTACGGTGGAGGGTGCGGACGGCAGGCTGAGCTATATGTTTCAGAGCGCCCGGCTGCTTCCTTGGCGCACGGTGGAGGAAAACATCCGGCTGGTGCGGGAGGAAGCGCCCGCCGGGGAAGTGCGCTCCCTCATCACCGCTGTGGGGCTGGAGGGGTTTGAACGCTATTATCCCGGCCAACTCTCCGGCGGCATGGCCCGCCGGCTGGCCCTGGCTCGCTGCGCGGCTCTGGGGAGCCATTTCAGGGGCTGGACTACGGAATCCGCATGGAGATGCTGTCCATGCTGTTATCCATCTGGCAGCGGGAGCGGCCCGGGGTGCTTTTTGTCACACATGAAATCGACGAAGCGCTCACTGTGGCGACCCGCATCGCCGTGCTCGCTCCGCGCCCCACTGCAATCTGCCAGTGGTTTGACCTCCCCGGCCCGGAGGGGCGGGACGCCTCCGCCCCTGAACTGGCCCGGCTGCGCCAAGAGATCATCCGGCGGATCACCGGTTAGAACCGGTCTGGTTGCCACGGCAATGGCGTCCCACAAGGAAATGTGATATATTAGCTTTTAGAACACGGAAGGAGGCTCAGAAATGGACATTCTCCGCAATCTGCCGGTTCAGCAGCCGGCGGCTCTGAGGGAACTCATCTCCATCCAGCCGGGGCGCGTGGTGAGCATGGCCCTTTCCCGCAGCGAGCACTGCCAAATGACGCTGCTGGCTTTTGGGGACGGAGAGAGCATCAGTGAGGAGCGCTACTTCGGCGACACGGTCTATTATGTGCTGGAGGGTGATATGCCTCTGCGCCTGGAGGGACACGAGGTCCGCCTGGGCGCAGGGGATTGTCTGGCTGTCCCGGCGCAGACCACCCACGCCATTGGCGGGAGCGGCCCCTTCAAACTGCTGCAAATTACCATCCAATCAAACTGAGGAGGATCTGTATGGAACCGTTGATCAAAAACCTGCCCCATGCACGGCCCTTTCCCCTGAAGGATCAGGTCGGGTACGAGCCCGGTAAAGTCGTCAGCCTGACCCTGGCCCAGCGGCCTGGTGTGGGGATGACGCTGTTCGCCTTTGATGCGGGCGAGGCCATCAGTACCCACGCCGCCCCCGGGGACGCCATGGCCACCATCCTGGAGGGCACCGCTCAGATCACCATTGACGGTGTCCCGCACACGCTGAACGCCGGGGAGGCTGTCATCATGCCGGCCGGCATCCCCCATGCGGTCCAGGCCGTAACCCCATTCAAAATGTACCTGGTAGTTGCGAAACAGTGACCCTTTCCCGTCCAACGCTCCGTGGACAAACCCAGGCAGGGGTACGACAAATCACAGCATAAGACACAGCCCCGTCTGGCCTTGTTCATACGGTCAGACGGGGCTGTGTTCATGCTTTTGCCGGCGGCAGCAGACTGGTCATGCTGCGCAGGCTGATGCCCAGAGTGGACAGGTTATGGAGCGTGGCGGAGGTGGCCGGTGCCAGGACGCCCAAGGCACCCAAGGCGATGAGACCACCGTTGAAGCCGATGACAAAGCGGTAATTGGACTGGATGCGGTTCATCAGGGCCATGGACAGCCGCCGCAGCTGCACCAGCTCGAACAGGTCGTTTGCCGCGATGGTGATGTCCGCGATCTCCCGGGCGATGGCGGCACCGTCGCTGATTGCGATACCAACATTGGCAGCGGACAGAGCCGGGGAATCGTTGACCCCGTCGCCGATCATGACCACCGTGCGGCCTTGCGAACGCTCGGCCTGCACAAAGTGGGCCTTATCCTCCGGCAGCACCTCAGCCCGGTACTCGTCCACCCCTACCTGGGCGGCGATGGCCGCCGCGGTGCGCTCACTGTCGCCGGTGAGCATGACGATCTTGCCCACTCCCAGGCTGTGGAGGGCAGCTACCGCATCCGCAGCCTCGGCGCGCAGCGGGTCGGAGATGCAGATAACCGCGGCCAGCACGCCGCCAACCGCCAGATACAGATGGCTGTACTGCTTGGGCAGGGTGTCGAAGGCGGCCTGCTCTCCCGGCGGGACAGTGCAGCCCTCATCCTCAAAGACGAAGTGGGCGCTGCCAATGATGACCCGCCTGCCGTCTACCGTACTGGCGATGCCGTGGGCCACCAGGTACTCCACCTGGGAGTGCATCTCCTCATGGGCCAAATCCCGCTCCCTGGCGGCCTGAACCACGGCGTTGGCCATGGAGTGGGGGAAATGCTCCTCCAGGCAGGCGGCCAGCCGGAGCATTTCCAGCTCCTTGTTCCCACCGAATGGGACCACCTGAGCCACCACGGGGTTGGCATGGGTCAGGGTACCCGTCTTGTCAAAAACAATGGTATCCGCCTGGGCCACAGCTTCCAGGTACTTTCCACCTTTCACGGTCACATGGAAGCGGCTGGCCTCGCTCATGGCGGAGAGAACCGCCAGGGGCATGGACAGTTTCAGAGCGCAGGAGAAGTCCACCATCAGCACGGACAGGGCGCGGGTGACATTGCGGGTGAGCAGATAGACCAGCACACTCCCCGCCAGCGTGTAGGGTACCAGTCGATCAGCCAGATGCGCTGCGTGATTTTCCGCTGTGGACTTGAGCTGCTCCGACTCCTCAATCATGGCCACGATCTTGTCATAGCGGCCCTTGCCGGACTGCTGGGTGACCGTAAGGACGCACTCGCCCTCCTCCACCACCGTTCCGGCATAGACGCTGCTCCCAGGCCGCTTGGGGACGGGGATGGACTCGCCGGTGAGGGACGCCTGGTTGAGCATGACCTCGCCCTCCGCAATGGTGCCGTCCAGGGGAATCATGCCGCCCATGCGGATGACCACCTGATCTCCGGCCTGTACCTGGTGGAGCGGGACCAGTTCCTCTCCGCTTTCGGTTTTCATCCAGACCCGGTCGATATTCAGGGACATGCTCCTGGCCAAGTTTTCCACGGACTTTTTGTGGGTCCACTCCTCCAGAAGCTCGCCCAGCCGCAGCAGGAACATCACGGAACTGGCCGTGTCGAAGTCCCGCCGTACCATGGACAGGCAGACGGAGATTCCATCCAACAACTCCACATGGAGCTGTCTCCGCAGCAGACACCGAAGCGCCCGGAACAGATAAGGAGCCGACCGAATAACTGTGTAGACCGCACGAAGCGGAGCCGGGAAGAACAGGGATCGGACGGCCTTAAACGCCACCATACCCACCAGTTTTTCCTCATAGGCACGGTTGAGCGCCCGGCTGCTGTGGACCGGGACCAGCTCCGCCAGCGCATGATCCTGATAGGAGAAGCCAGCGAGAATCCTCAGTAAATCCTTCCGATCCCCCTGATACTCGATCACTGCGCAACGAGTTCTTTCATGGACAGACGCACACTCCACCTGCGGCAGAGTCAGCAGCCACGCCTCCAGCATATCGGCCTGCTCCAGCGTCATGCGCTGCTGCACAGCCTGAACACGGATTCGCCCGCGGCATTCGTGTTTGATTTGAAATTTCATGATTGCCTCCACAGAACAAGAGGGACCGCCCCCGGCGGCCCCTCTCTCATTTCTTGCGCGTTACGCTTCAGAGCACTCCACGCTGGTGGCCTCCTCCGCTTTCGCACGCTGCTCGTTGATCTCCTTAGCGGAAGCCAGGATGTCAGCAGCATTCTCCTGAACGGAAGTGACCGTTTCCATCACGGACTCCTGCACACGCAGTGCGGCCGCGGTCATGTGGGTATAGGCCTTCTTCGCATCCTTGCTGGACAGCAGCTTGAAGCCGGCAGAGCCGAACAGCACCCCGCCCACAAACAGGGCGGCTCCTTTATGGAAATTCATCATTATGGTGTTCACCTCACATTCAGCGGTGCCGGTACCCGGTAATGAAAGTCATGACCATGCAGATAACAGCGCCCCAGGCCCAGAAACGGTGGTGCTTCATTGGATAGTCCCTCCCTCGCCAGACATGGCACCTTATTTCGGTCGCTTATAATAACATAAGAATTTGAGGTTTTTCTATCTGTTCTGGTCAGGAACCGTTGTAAATGGATTTTTATTTGCGTTCCGGCGGAATTGGGCGGGCGGCATATGGTAACGCCGCTTAAAGGCGATTCCAAATTGGCTGACGCTGGAATAGCCCACCACCGTGGAGATCTGGAGTACGGACTGGGTCGTAGTCGTGAGGAGCTCCGCGGCCCGGGCCATGCGCTGCTCCAGAAGATACTGGTGGACTGGGACCCCATAAACCTGGCGGAAACAGGACTTCAACGCTGTGCCGGAAATTCGGAACTGCTGAGACAGGCTCCGAACTGTCAACCGCTCGTCCAGGTGTCCCACCATGTATTTCTGGATCTCGCGTATGGTCTCGATCTGGCTTTGGGTATGGTAATCGCACTGCGGTGTCAGGGCCAGCCCCTCCCGCTGCGCGTGGAGCAGGAACAGGACTTCCAGCGCCTTGATAACATAGTAGTCCCCGATATGTCCCAGCTGCATATAGTCCAAGGCAGAAAACAGAGCTTCGCTCCAGAGTGCCGCTCTCAACATACAGGGATCATTCCAGGCGCGGGAGATGGACTCTCCCAGGTCGGAGTGCATGGCACGCAGGGTCGACCATGCGGTTTTCGCTTCCATCCGAACAAGGGTGCCGTAGAATGGCTCTGAAGCAAACCGTCCCCGGTACGCTTCTGTGCGGACCGGGAGAAACAGCACCTGATCGGTGCTGAGGCTAAGACGCCGGTGGCCGGCCCATTCCAAAAAAAGCCCGCCTTTGCGGCAGAATAGGATCTCCAGCGCCTCAGACTCCTGAATAAACAGGAACTCTTCCGAGGGGGGTACCCCTTCCAGCCGGAAGATAGCCGCCTGCTCCGCGGGCAACTGGGTAACGGTCCAGCCGTCCCAGGATAAAAGTGCGTCCAGCATGGCGCTTACTTTCGGAAGGAGAACAGGCCCTTCTTCTCATAAGGGGCTGACTGGATGGAAAGGACCTGATAGCCTGTGGCGGAGATCGCACCGCGCAGGGCGTCCTCGTCCAATCTATTCTCACACAGAATCTGCGTCTGCCCTTTGCTGTGAGACGAGGTGACCTTTTTAACGGGAAATGCCTTGCGGATCGCGTCGTTGACATGGGCTTCACACATAGAGCAGGCCATTCCTTCCACCACGATGGTATATTGGAGCATAACAGTTTCCTCCTCATTTTGTTAGTTTTAGCTAACCTCTCAGCAAAATGAAACGCCAAAGAAACAGTTTTCAGGTACCTTCGCGTATCTGAACTCCTGATTTTGGCGCCCAGAAGTTAGTTCTTGCTAACCCAATAATAGCATAAATCTCAAGATTCTGCAAGTCTTTTGGTGGGCGAAGCAATCATAAGTGTGCGTTTTACAGCCAATCTATCCTGGCAAAAAGCGCAACTGTTCAAGAGATGAAAAAGGT
>OCHB01001206.1_pt1 | contig 18648 bp, 10 predicted proteins | sample 1538731 | NCBI WGS metagenome assembly OCHB01 (sample SAMN04571721, study PRJEB22368) | human gut metagenome | biome: human gut; material: stool | host: Homo sapiens | place: Luxembourg | collected 2012-09-20 | reverse complement strand
GGCGTAGGATATTTGAGAGGAGCTGTCCTTAGTACGAGAGGACCGGGATGGACTGACCTCTGGTGTACCGGTTGAACCGCCAGGTTCACGGCCGGGTAGCCAAGTCGGGAAGGGATAAACGCTGAAGGCATCTAAGCGTGAAGCCCCCCTCAAGATGAGATATCCCATTCGAAAGAAGTAAGACCCCTTGAAGACGACGAGGTAGATAGGGCAGAGGTGGAAGTGCCGTAAGGCATGGAGCTGACTGTTACTAATCGGTCGAGGGCTTGACCTGAATGGTTGTGTTCACAAAAAATGGAATGATAGATGTGTAGTGTATGCGGTTTTGAAGGTATATCGGAAAGGCCATCGGAGAGATCCGGTGGCTTTTTGTAATTATTTTCCGCAAAATACTTGTTTTTCGAAAAAGATTGTGTTATAGTAACGATTGTCAGGAAAAGATTCCTGAGGTATTCCTCGATAGCTCAATGGTAGAGCATTCGGCTGTTAACCGAAGGGTTGTTGGTTCGAGCCCAACTCGGGGAGCTAAGATGAAGAAGCGATACAGAAATGAGAAATCATGACTGTATCGCTTTTTTGATGTCTGTAGCCATTAAGAAACGCCATCTAACATTTTGACGGTTTTCCATAACATTTCTTCCTGTTCATGGAAGAAAGATTTCGTTATAATAAAATCAGACAGATCACGGAACATGTGCAGAGTCAGGAGTCGTGTCAAGGCGGAACTTTTTCCGATAGGCACTTGGCGTCATGCCCTGCTTCTGGCGGAAGGCTTTGGTAAAAACTTCGGCATTCCGGTAACCACAGGAAAAAGCGACCGTTTCGATGGAGAGATCCGTATACGATAAAAGCTCGAGCGCACGCGTGATCCGGCAGGAAGAAAGATAGTCCTGCGGTGAGGTATGGAGATATTTCTGAAACAGGGTATAAAGGTAACTCCGGTTGATGCATACATATCTGGCAATATCCGAGACAAGAATTTCATTGGAATAATTATTTCGGATAAACTCAACAGCTTTTTCCACGTAAAGATTGCCGCTCTCCCGTGCAGAAGGATCGGCAAGCGTGATTTCGCGGGAAAGAATTGAGAAAAACTGGTACAGACAGCCTTCCAGAAGATACTGGTCCGAGGTGTCATAGGTATTGTGCTTCTGCATCTGAAACAGGAGGGACTGCAGTTCACCGGAAAAGTTGCACTGGTAGACAGGGTGCTCCTCGGAAAGACCGAGTTCCTGTACATAAGAGGCAGCTTTTTCGCCGTCAAAACCGATCCAGAGATAGGTCCAGGGATCATCCGCATCGGCTTCATAGTAGGTGCGGACATTTGGCATCAGGAAAAAGCCCTGTCCGGCGGTTAAACGGTAAGTACGGTTTCCGATGGTAAAAGTGCCTTTCCCGGAAATAATGTAGTGGATCACATAATTGGGGCGTACAGCCGGGCCGTAGCTGTGCAGTGGCTGGCAGGCTTCGTAGCCGCAGAAGCAGAGATAAAGATCCGAAAATTTATGCTTTGGGACAGGAAGTGTCCAGGAAGTTTCCATAAGTATACCTCACAAAATGAATCATCAGAAAAGCTGGAATGTCACAAAGGATGAGATTCCGAAATATCAGTAAAATTATATCGTGTTTTGCAGGATACTGCAAGATGCCGCAGGAGGAGGAAATCATGGCAATCAAAGTAAGTGAAAATGGACGGTTATTTACCCTCCAGACAAAAGACAGCAGTTACCAGATGTTCGCAGATGACAAAAATGTGCTTCTGCATCTCTACTATGGAGAAAAAATCGGTGAGGAAAATCTTTCCGGTCTGATTTTCTGTACAGATATGGGATTTGCAGGAAATCCGGAGGAGGCAGGCCCTAACCGGAAATATTCTCTTGATGCACTTCCGCAGGAAATTCCGGGAAGTGGTGTCGGTGATTTCCGTGATGATATGATTGAGATCCGCCACGCGGACGGCAGCTTTGCAGCAGATTTTCGTTTCGATTCGTTCGAAATTCTGGATCATTCCTATGCCATTCCCGGAATGCCGGCGCTGTACGATACAGAGGAAGAAAAAGGTGAGACTCTTGTTATTACAATGACGGAGAAGGCTTCCGATATTGTTCTGAAGCTGTTTTACGGTGTATTTGAAAAGGAAAATGTGATTACGAGAGCGGCAAGACTCGAAAATCACGGAGAAACGGCGATTGAGCTGGAAAAAATGCTGTCTTTCAGCATGGATTTGATGTATGAAAATTATGAGATGATCTATTTCTCGGGTCGTCATGCGATGGAGCGCACGGCAGAGCGGATTCCGGTGCAGCATGCAAAAGTCGAGATCGGCAGCACCCGCGGTACATCGAGCCATCATTACAATCCGGCTGTGATCCTCTGCGAGGAGGGTGCGGGTGAGACACACGGTTCCTGCATCGGCGCATGCCTCGTTTACAGCGGAAACTTTGTTGCGGCAGCACAGAAGGATCAGAAAAATCAGACCCGTTTTCAGATGGGTATTCATCCGACCAATTTCTGCTTCCATCTGGAAAAAGGAGAGGCGTTCGATACCCCGCAGGCAATCTTAAGCTATTCCGGAACCGGCCTTACCAAACTGTCACAGCAGTATCATGAGATCATCCGCGAGCATATCTGCCGCGGCGCATACAAGCATGCCAAACGACCGATTCTGATCAACAACTGGGAAGCAACCTATTTTGATTTCAACGAAGAAAAAATTCTGAAAATTGCAGAGCAGGCGCAAAAGCTTGGCATTGAGATGCTGGTGCTTGACGATGGCTGGTTTGGAAAACGAGAGGATGATAACAGTGGTCTCGGTGACTGGTTCGTCAACGAGAAAAAGATGAACGGCTCCATGGCGCAGCTTGCAGAAAAAATTCACAAGATGGGCATGAAATTCGGTCTCTGGTTTGAGCCGGAGATGATTTCCGAGGACAGTGATCTTTACCGTGCACATCCGGATTGGGCATTTGCAATTCCTGGCCGTGTGCCGAACCACAGCAGAAATCAGCTTGTACTTGATATGACGCGTGAGGATGTGCGTGAGTATCTGCTGGAGCGTCTGACAACCATCGTTCATGATGCAAAGATTGATTATGTCAAATGGGATATGAACCGCAGCGTCTGCGATGTTTACAGCCATGTGGCAGCACAGAGCCGGAACGGAGAGCTGTATCACCGCTATGTGCTCGGTGTTTACGATTTGATGGAAAGATTCCTTGCCGCATGCCCGAATCTGCTGCTCGAGGGCTGCAGCGGAGGAGGCGGAAGATATGATGCCGGTATGATGTATTATTCCCCGCAGATCTGGTGCAGCGATAATACCGATGCGATCAACCGCCTGTCTATTCAGTACGGAAGCTCGTTCTTCTATCCGATCAGTACCGTTGGTTCCCACGTTTCTGTATGCCCGAACCATCAGACCGGCCGCGTGACACCGTTCCGGACAAGAGGCGATGTAGCGCTGGCAGGAAGCTTCGGCTATGAGATGGATCTGAATAAGATTTCGGATGAAGAGAAAGAGATGGTAAAAGAGCAGGTTGCTGCGATGCATGAATATTACGAGCTCACACACGAAGGCCTGTATTACCGTCTGACCGGACTGAAAAAACAGGATTTCATGGCATGGGAGTTCGTGGCAAAGGATCAGAGCCGCGCACTGCTTACGATCGTAAAGACTGACGCAGAAGGAAATATGCTTCCGGTTCACACGAAAGTGTGCGGTCTTGCAGAGGATAAGCTGTACCGCTGCAGTCTGGACCAGGAAGTCCGCCTTGGCCGTACCTGGAACCGTGCGGGGCTGACCCTGCATCAGGTGCTGGGAGAGTATGAGAGTATCCGGGTCGAATTTACAGAAGTAAAATAAAAAAGATAAGAAAAATCTTCAACTGGATTTTTGGGGAGGGAACCTCAATCTGGTTGGAGATTTTTTTTGCATAAAGAAAATCAAAGCAGGAGGGAAGAAACGTACTCTTTACAGTGCAAAAATAGTTGTGATACAATAAGCAAAAGAAATTTTCTGACAGAAAATAAAGACGGAACTGTCAAGAAAGGAAATTGTACATGAGAAACAGAAAAAACTGTTTAGCTGTTCTTTTGATGACAACTATTGTGGTAATGGGATGTGGCAACCAGCAGGTGGAAAAGGAGAATCCATCGGCTGTCTCCGAAAGAGCATCCAATGTCCAGGATGAGTCAGAAGATGGTGAAAAAGAGTTTCTTTCTACATACCAGAATATTATAATCACACTTCCAGAAGGCTGGAATGTAATGAGAGATGAGAAAATCCAATGCAGTTTCATATCGGAAGATGGGGAAAGTCTTGAGATATCGTATCGGGAAGGAATGGCAAAAGTAGCGCTTATGGATTTTCCGGAGGACGAAGAGAGCGCTGAAAATTTGCTCTACCCGAATGAAATAACAGGGGAAAACAGCATCAGCGATTTTATGGTGAAAACAGCTAACGAAGGAAAAGATAACGAGAGTTCCTTTTATCGTTTCCAGGTAAAAAATTCCCTGCAGATTCCGATTGCATTTTTCTGCGGGGTGAAAACGGAGAATGAAGGGTATCAGATCATATGGAAAAAAGGAAGCGGCAGCAACGATACACAGCAAATCGTGCCGGAAATACTGGAGTCTCTGCAGTTTCCGGACAATGAGCTGCTGACAGAAACATTTCAGACGGCCTGCCAGGAGCAGAAAAGAGCGCTGGAAGCAGAAAATAATTCGGATGGCGTGAAAAAGCAGAAGGGTAAGAAAACCGTCACCTGTATCTCACCGGTCAATGTACGTACAGAACCCAACGTCAGCACAAGCCAGGTTATCGGAGCTCTGACGACAGGGGAAGAAGTGGAAATGCTCGGAAAAGAGAACGGATGGTACAAGATTTCGTATGAGGGAAAAACGGCGTATGTGTATGAAGACTATGTGAAAGAAAAAGAAAATTAAAAAATGATATTTTCAAAAAAGCTGCCGAAGCAAACAGAACCGGCAGCTTTTTTGAAATAATTTTGAAAAAGAAAAATCCCGGAAACTATCTGTTTCCGGGAAAGAAGAGGCGTCGACCGGATTTGAACCGGTGGATACTGGTGTTGCAGACCATTGCCTTACCACTTGGCTACGACGCCATATGACTCCGACGGGAATCGAACCCGTGTTACCGCCGTGAAAGGGCGATGTCTTAACCGCTTGACCACGGAGCCGAAGTTTTTGATTTGTCTGCCGTGATTTTTGCTCAGCGACAAGTAGTATATTATCATAAGAAAACGAGTTTGGCAAGTGTTTTTTGAAAAAAAATCAAAAATTTTTGAGATTTGTGTTGCCGTGCATTCAGAAGGAAAAAATTTGATGTTTCGCTGTGTAAGAAAGTGATTTATCTTTGCGTAGATATAAAAAGGGAACAGAAAAATTTGCCGGGTCAGGGCATGGCTTTTCGATATTCTTCCGGTGACATACCAAAAGTCCGGCGGAAAATGCTGGCAAAATAGCTGGGGCTTTCAAATCCGGTATCCAGAGCAATTTCCAAGATAGAAAGCGAGCTGCCGGTAAGAAGATCTGCGGCTTGGGTTACGCGGTACTGGTTGATATAGGAAATAGGCGTTGTGTGAAAGTGCGTTTTGAAGAAACGACAAAAATATTGTGGATTCATATTGAGTATAGCAGCAAGATCTGAAAGACGAATTTTGGAATCATAGTTATCCTGAATATAACGTAAGAGTTTTTTACACTGATCAGATCTTTCTTTTTTACGAGTGCAGAGGGGTTCCGGATGAAGAAAAAGCTGGTATTGCGCCAGAAGTGCAAGAATCCGATACATGTCACTTTTGATCAGAAGAAACCAGCCGATGGGTTTGGTATCGTATGCATACAGGATTTCCTGGAAAAGCTCAGATAATGTCAGTACAAATGTTTTCTGTGTCTGAGAGGAGGCTTCAGCAGCAGAAAGCTCTTCCAATGGAAAAGCCGGAAGAAGCAGTTGATGAGAGAGCAGCGGACGAATCCAGTCTGCTTCACAGGAATCCAGATAGGCACATGAGAGAATTTCTGGAAGAAATACAAGGGCATGGTGAACCGAAGGGGTAGTTCCAATGCTGCAGAGCTGATGCAGTTCGTGACTGTTGATGAAAAGAAAAGTACCTTCGGAAATTGTCCGGGTTTCAGTTTTCAGTGTCAGAGTGAGAGTACCTTTTTCAACCCAGATCCATTCTAATTCTTTATGCCAGTGAAAAGGAACAGAGAGCCCGCCATGCGCATAATCCTGATGATAGATATGGAGCGGAACAGGTTCGGTTCCATGCACGGTAAAATCCCGGATTCCGCCAGAAAGAACAGGGGAACAAGATTCAGGAGAAAAGAGCTCTTTTGAACGTTCTTTTTTCATAAAAGTCAAAATCCTTTCATTAAATACGAAAATCAGGTTAGAAAATATAAGATAATATCATTATACTGCTCTTATAGGAAAAAAGAAAGAGAGGACAGAAAATGAAAAGAGAGTGGTGGCATAGCTTAACCGTATATCAGATTTACACCAGAAGCTTCTGTGACAGCAACGGAGACGGCATCGGCGATTTTGGAGGGATTCTGCAGAAGCTGGACTATCTGCAGGAGCTTGGTGTTGGAGCCATCTGGCTTTCGCCTTTTAACGATTCTCCTAATTACGACAATGGATATGATGTCAGTGACTATTATAAAGTAATGGAAGAAGCGGGCACAATGGAAGAGCTGGAAGAACTGATCGCAGCCTGTGAAAAGCGGGAAATTGTGGTCATGATGGATCTTGTTTTAAATCATAGTTCCCATCTGCACCCATGGTTCCTGGAAGCCAGAAAGGATCGAAACAGTAAATACCATGATTTTTACATCTGGAAGGAAGGAACGAAGGAGCAGCCGCCAGAAGGCGGCGGAGCATTCTTTGGAGGAAGCACCTGGGAATGGGTGCCGGAAGTTCAGGAATATTATTATCACAGTTTCAGTGTAATGCAGCCGGATCTGAACTGGAAAAATCCGTCGCTTCGGAAAGAGCTGTACCGGATGATCCAGTTCTGGATGGATAAAGGGATCCGTGGTTTCCGGCTGGATGCAATTGACAATATTGTAAAAGATGGACATGGAGGAAATGATACTCATTCAGAGCAGATTCATACATACTTAATGGAAATGAATCAGAATACGTATGGAAAATCAGAACAGATCCTGACAGTGGGGGAAACCGGAGGTGCTACGGTAGAAATGGCACAGCAGTATTCTGATCCGGAAAGCCAGGAGCTCAGTATGATTTTTCAGTTTGAACTGATGGGAATCGACGGCATCCGAAGTGGAAACTGGGATCCGAAACCGTATACGCTGCCGCAACTGAAGCAGCTCTTTGAAAAATGGCAGACGGGACTGGAAGAAAAAGGATGGAACAGCCTGTTCTGGGGAAACCATGATTTTCCGCGTGTCGTATCGCGCTTTGGAAATGACAGGGAACCGTATCGGGAAAAATCAGCAAAAATGTTGGCTGTCCTTCTCCATGGGATGAAAGGAACTCCTTATATTTACCAGGGGGAAGAAATCGGTATGACAAATGTGTCAGGGCTTCGGATCGAGGACTATCAGGATATCGAGTCTGTAAATTTTGCCGAAGACCGTAAAAAAGAAGGCTGGGAGGAAGAAAAAATTCGTACCTATCTTGCACGGAACAGCCGGGACCATGCGCGGACGCCAATGCAGTGGAATGCGGAAAAACACGCCGGATTTACAGCGGGAACACCGTGGATGGCGGAAAATCAGAATTACGAGGAGATCAATGTGGAAAACAGCAGAAAAAATCCGGATTCCCTCTTCTATTTCTATCAAAAACTAATTGCGCTGCGTAGGAAAAATGACACTCTTGTTTATGGGGATTTCCGTCTGATTGAGGAAGAAAATCCGGATATTTTTGCTTATGAGAGAAATCTGGGAGAGAAAAAGCTGATTGTGCTCTGCAATTTCCGGGATACCGCGGCAGAGATGAAAGCCCGATATGATTTGACAAAAGGAACGGTTCTGATTCATAATGATACAGAAAGTCTCACAAAAGAAGTGTGGAAGTTACAGCCGTATGAGGCGTATATGATTGAACTTCTGCAGTAAAAAGACAGAAATGAAAAGCAGCAGGAGAAGAAAACTGCAGGAGCAACTGGAAACAGGAGGGAGAAAATGTATCGCGTTCTTCTTGTAGAAGATGAAGAAATTGAACTGGAGACATTGCGGGATTATATTGACTGGAAAAAGAACGGGATTTCCAGAGTATTTACCGCGCGCAATGGCAGAAGGGCACTGGAGTGCCTGGAAGAAAATATGGCAGATATTGTGATTACGGATATTCAGATGCCAGGAATGAGTGGAATTGAACTGGCAGAGACGATCGTACGCCGGGGATATCCATGCAAAATTGTTTTTCTGACAGGATATGATGATTTTTCCTATATCCATTCCGCTTTTCAGGTGAATGCCGTGGATTACCTTTTAAAGCCATTTACGATTGAAGAAGTAGAAGCATGTCTGAAAAAAGTGAGAAGTGAACTGGAGAAAAGTGAGATAGCAGACTGGTCGCGGAAAACGGCGGCGAAGCAGTTGCTGGAAATGGCTTTGCGGGAAAAACAGGAAACAGAGCTTTTACGGAAAAATTTCCGTGGTGTATTTGGAGAAGAACTGGAAGAGTGCAGGTTTGGAATCATAGCGGTTTATGGAAAAACGGAAGAAAACATCTGTAGCCAAATTCAGGAAAAATACAAGGGCATCCGTTACATCAGCAAAACGGAACGGATCAGTATGCTGCTGCTGGCGGGGTATCTGTCGGTGAAAGATACGGCATTTCAGATCTGGAATGATTTGAAAGAAGACGCACCGAGAGCCGTTGGATGGTGCAGTGGAGCATGGACAGCTGACTGCCTGTACGAAAAGGCGGAAAAACTTCGGAACTGTTGTGTTCTGGCATTTCATATGGATCCACCGGAACTTTTCTGTGCAGATGAAAAAGAAACGGAAGAGGAAAAAGCATATCATTTCCGGGAACAGAAGGAGCGGAGAGAAGAAATCTGTCGTCTGGTTAGCAACGGGAAAAAGCAGGAAACGCTGCAGACCATGAAAGATTATTTTCAACAGCTAAAGGGGCTTGCGCCGAAAACATTTGCGGGAGAAGTTTACAATCTCTATATGTATCTATGGAACCGTCTTGTTTTGAGCGATGAACTGCTGGAAAACTGGATGGAAGCAGAAAAAATTTTGAGAGAAAATGAAATTTTTGAAGCAAACAACAGTTATCAGATGCGGGAAAAGATGAAGCAGTATCTGGAACGGATGTTGGCATTTTTTGAAGAACAGAATCAAAATCCAAATTACTATGCCGTTTATCAGGTAAAAACATATCTTCAGGAGCACTGCTCGGAAAGCGCAGATATCGAGAAGCTGGCCGCGGAGGTCGGTTTGTCTCCGAATTATCTGAGGAGCCTGTTTAAAGAGGCAACAGGAAAAACGATTTTGGAATACAATACGGAAATGCGTCTGCAGAGGGCGGCGGAACTGTTAAAGAATAAGAAAAATAAAGTACGGGAAGTGAGTCTGGCGGTTGGATATGAAAATGTTTCTTACTTTGGCGTTGTTTTTCAGAAAAGATTTGGAGTGACACCAAATGAATATCGTAAAATGGTATAAAAATCGGAGTTTTCAGTTTAAACTGGTGATCGGCTATCTGGTACTGGCACTGATTCCAATGCTGTGTGTTACCTGGTACAGTTATGGAAAAACAAGGAATGTGCTTCTTACTGAAGCATATCAGAGTGCAGAACAGGAAGCAGAACGAATTGAAAAAAATTTTTCTACGATGGTCGAGCCTTACGAAACAATTCTGGATGTGCTGTATGTGGATCAGATGCTGAGCGGATATTTGTTTCAGGATTACAGCAACGATTCTTATGAAGATATGTTTTACTATATTGATAAGAAGCTCAGCGAAATCTGTCTGATGAATGCAGGAATTTACAAAATCTGTTTTTACAGCAACAATGAAACGCTTCCGCAGGATAATTATTATTTTTATTCCATGCAGGATCTAGATCGGAGGGAACGTGTGCTGACATTTGATGCGATAGGGGAAACGGTATTCTGTGGGACATCTGGAGATGGAAAAGCATTTCATATGAATCGTCTGATGAATTTTTATCCACAGGGCGGGATGAAGGGCGTACTGTCGTTACAGATTGAAAATCAGCAGATACAGCCCCTCCTCGAAACAATAAATTCCACCGATGAAATTTATCTGGTGGATCAAAAAGGATATATTCTGGCTGCTTCCGAACCGGAAATGGCAGGCCTTCCGATCCGGACCAGAATGCCGGAAGAGGATCTGGAGCAGAAAGCGCAGATTGAGTTTGAGCGTGACGGCATTTCAAAAATCGGAAATATCCAGAGCGGAGTTTTCGGAACAAAAATTCTTGTGATTTCGGATAAGGAGACGGTTTTAAAAGACGCAAAAGCTGTTTCAAGAAGGATGATGTTCCTGATCCTCTGCAGCGCGGCTATGGTATTTCTCTGCATTATCTGTTACACAAGATGGATTTCCGCGCGGGTGCAGAAAGTGGTGTATGCAGCAAAACGGATGGGACAGGGAGAATTTGATTATCGTCTGGAAAATATGGGAGAAGATGAGATCGGACAGATCGGGCTGGCGTTTAATCAGCTCAGTGATCAGATTCAGGAGCTAATTCGGGAAAATTACGAAAAGAAAATCCGGATTCAGACGAGCGAACTGAATTTGCTGCAGGAACAGATCAATCCGCACTTTCTTTACAATGCACTTGCGGTTATTTCAGCACTGGCGATGCGGGAAGGTGGAAAACAGACGATGCAGGCGGTCAAAAATTTGTCCAGCTTCTACCGGATTTCCCTGAATAAGGGAAAACAGGTGCTTTCCATCCAGGAAGAAGTGGAACTGCTGCAGAGCTATCTGAAAATCCAGCAGATGCGTTTTCGGGACAGCGTACAGGTGGAGTATGAGATTGCAAGAGAAGTACTGACATATCGAACCATTAAACTTCTTCTGCAGCCGCTGGTTGAAAATGCCATTCACCATGCGAGAAAAGAGGAAGAAGTTCTCCACATTGCGGTCAGAATTCAAAAAGAAGAAAGGGATGTGGTATTCCAGGTGACAGATGATGGATGTGGAATCGAGGCGGAAAAACTGATTAAACTGCGAAGTTCTCTGCGGCGCTCAGAGGAAGGATATGGACTGAGAAATGTTGCAAACAGGGTTCGTCTGGCTTATGGAGAGAATTATGGGGTCCGAATAGAAAGCCAGGAAGGATATGGAACGACAGTTTCTGTCAGAATTCCAGTAAACGAATAAAAAATCAAACAAAGCAGAAATAACTTCGTATTGTTTGCATAAAAGAGGAAACAGAAACCGGCTGATAAAGGTGATTTTGCCCGTCAGCCGGTTTCTGTTTCGTTAGATATTGACAGAAATCGTAAGAAAACAACAGAATAAAAAAGAGAATTATAAAACTCCGTTAAATCGAGATAGAAATCATAAAAAAGTGAGATTGTTGCAGGACAGACTATCCATTAGAATGGAAACATAGACAGCAAGAGTGTACAAGATGAACAAAAAGAAGAAAGAAGGAGAAGGCATGAAAAAAGAAAACGTGCATGCAAAGCACAAAAAAAGCCTCGCGGAACGGTTCTGGAAACAGAAATATCTGTTTTTACTGCTGCTTCCATCGTTGGTATGGGTCATTCTGATCTGCTATGCACCAATGACAGGACTGTATATGTCCTTCATCAACTACACGCCGCAGGGTAGCGGCTATTTTGCGGATATGGTGAATTCGCAGTTTGTCGGTCTTGACTGGTTCAAGTATTTCTTTTCCACAGATTTCACAAAAATCATGAGAAACACACTGGCAACCAGCTTACTGACACTGTTATTCTCATTCCCGCTGCCAATCATTCTGGCGCTTTGCCTGAATGAAGTTCGAAACCAGAAGGCAAAGAAATTTGTACAGACCGCATCTTATATTCCCTATTTTATTTCCTGGGTTATTGCGGCAAACATTTTCCTTACATTCCTTTCTTCAGACGGCGTCATCAACAATCTGTTAAAATTCCTCGGATTAACCGATGAGTCGATTCTGTTTTTCCAGAAAGGACCATATTTCTGGTGGATCATCGCGATCGCAAATGCGTGGAAGGTACTTGGATACAATGCGATTATCTATATGGCGGCAATCTCCGGCATCAGCCAGGATATGTATGAAGCAGCGGATGTGGATGGTGCGACGAGAATGCAGAAGATTCTGCATATCACACTTCCGGCATTAAAGCCGACCATTATGATTCTTCTGATTCTGGCAATCGGAGGTGTTCTGAATACAGGATATGAGCAGCAGCTGTTGATGTCTAATGATGCTATTTTAAATTATTCTGATGTACTTGATACGTATGCATACCGCTATGGTCTGAAAAACGGAATGTATTCTTACGGTACTGCAGTAGGATTCTTTAAATCCGCAGTCTCCTTCATTCTGGTCATCAGTGCAAATGCACTTTCGAAGAAATTCAGTGATGATAATACGGCACTGTTTTAGGAGGAAGGAAAATGAGAGAAAAAGCAATTAAAATCAAAAGAAAACGTTGTGCCAGTGACTGGTTTCTTGATATTTTCAAAGTGGTTTTTCTGGTGTTAGTTACTGTGATCTGTGTGTATCCGTTCTGGAACATTTTTGTGGTATCCATTAACGATGCAACCGATGCACTGCGCGGCGGGCTCTACTTTCTGCCGAGAAAACTGAGTCTGGCAAGTTATAAAGATATTCTGGGACGTGCCACATTTTTGCATGGCATTCTGATCACTGTACTTCGTACTGCAATTGGTACACCGCTGGCGGTCCTTGTCACGACAGCACTTGCCTATGTGCTTTCCAGAAAAGAGCTGCTGTTCCGGAAACAGCTGAACCTGTTCTTTATCTTCACCATGTATTTTGGCGGCGGAATGGTTCCGTATTATATGGTATTAAAGAGCCTTGGAATGCTGAATAATTTCATTGTATTTATTTTCCCGAACCTGGTAAGTGTTTATAATATGATTCTGGTAAAGAATTATATAGAGGGAATGCCGGCAGAGATTTTTGAATCGGCGAAAATTGACGGAGCAAATGATCTGACAGTTTTCTTTAAAATGGTAATTCCATTGTCCAAGCCGATTATTATGACCATTGCACTGTTTGTTGCAATTACCCATTGGAATTCTTGGTTCGATGCATATTTGTTTACGAATGCACAGTCTTTAAAAACAATGCAGTCCATTTTGGTTGAAATTCTGAATCAGTATCAGACTTCATCAGCGAACCAGGCGGCAAATCAGGCGTCACAGACCATTACACCGGACAGCATTCGAATGGCTGCTACGATGATTGCGACCATTCCGATTATCATGGTTTATCCGTTTATTCAGAAATATTTTGTTAAAGGAATCATGCTCGGATCTGTAAAGAGCTGATGATAGAAGGAGGAAAAGAAAATGAAGTTCAAAAAAAGTATCGCAATGGCGATGAGTGTCCTGATGGCAGCAGGAATGCTTGCAGGATGCGGATCAAATGGCAGTACATCATCAAGTACTGCATCCGGCAGTGCATCATCTGCATCGGGCGAGGTATCAACAGACGGAGTTACGATTTCTATCTTTGACAAAAACTCCGGAAGCAATACCTTTGATGATCCAGTTGCAAAAGCAATTGAGGAAAAAACAGGTGTCAAAATTCAGGTAGAAAATCCAACCGGAGATCCGCTGGAAAAATTGAACCTGATGCTGACCGGTCAGAATTACCCGGATATCGTCCTGATGGATCGTGGAAATGATATTGTAAACCGTTACATTGAGGCAGGCGCACTGCTTCCGTTGAATGATCTGATCGATGAGTACGGTCCGGATGTAAAAGAGATGTACGGGGAAACCTTAAACAAGAGTCGTTATACCGATGGAAAGAATTACTATCTGAATAACTGGTACGGAGAAGATCCGGATCCGGTAGCCGGTGTTCTGATGCGCTATGATTATCTGTGCGAAATCGTTGGAAAAGACCGCGCAGACAGCGATGAGCCATTTACACAGGAAGAGTATATTGACATTTGTAAGAAATTCAAAGAACTTCATCCGACCATTGACGGAAAAGAGAGTATTGCCATTACCTTTGATGCAGAATCCAAAAACTACGATGGAACATTAAAAGGAATGTATGGTCTGAAAACATATTATCAGGATGGGGACAATCTGGAACATGTTGCCAAAGCACCAAACTTCAAAGAGATGATGTCCTTTGCCAATGAACTGTATACCGAAGGCCTTCTGGACAAAGAGTGGGTTGTCAACAAGAAAAATCAGTGGACGCAGAAACTGTCTGCAGGCAACGTATTCAGTACCTTTGCTTCCTACTGGGATACCGATGCAGCAAATACAGCACTTGCTTCTTCTGTAGGAGAAGATGCAAAATTCTATTCCTATAAAATCCTTGGAAACGGAATCAGTGCAGATGAAACTACTTACTCCGGAAGAAGTACACTTGGCTGGGATGCAATCGCGATCACCAAGAATTGTAAAAATCCGGAAGCAGCCATGAAGATGATCAACTACCTTGCAAGCGAAGAAGGACAGTATCTTCTGATGTGGGGTATTGAGGGAACCAACTGGAATATGGAAGATGGAAAACACGTTCCGAACGATGATCTGATTGAAGGATTCCAGACGGATTTTGACAAAACAAAACTGGATACCGGCGTCCGCAAATGGACCTGGTTTGTAAAGAACGGAAATGGTACAGACGGAACTCCATACGATGTATCACAGTATAAAGTAAAAGAGACCCGGCAGGTGGCTATGAATCACTTTGGTGAGAACGACAGATGGGATACCGCAGAATTTGCAGGCCTTACCCCGGCAGGAAGCACTCCGGATGGCTTGAAATGGCAGAAAATCCAGGATATCTACGATCAGGAATATCCGAAGATTGTGAATGCAGACAGCCACGATGCGGCAATGGAAGAGTACGACAAGATGATTTCCGAAATGAATGACGCAGGACTGGAAGATGTAGAAAAAGTTATCACACAGAATTATCAGGAGCGTATGAAACTCTGGAATGAGTAAGCTAAAGTAAAATAAAAAAATCACACACGGAAAAGAACCGGCAGAAATTGAAATACAGATTTCTATGTCGGTTCTTTTTTATCAGAAGAAGCATTGCGATTTTCAAGGAATCTGGATATAATGAGGAAAACTGGAAAAACAGGGAAATCCAACCGCATGAGACAGGAGGCATCGTACATGGCAGCGAAAGAACAGTTAACCGCAATGGAAATGATCTGGGGATTTATGAGTGGGACGACAGGACATATGGGAAAGACGGACTTTGCGCCGCAGAAGGAAGCGTTCGGGGATTTTGCCTCTCCGGAAACGTATTTTCCGCGCGTGGTGCCGGAGAGCGAGGGCATCTCATCGGAAAAGCTGACGCAGATGCTTCGTGAGCTCGCCGCTGCGCGCCATACGGACATGCATCATCTGCTGGTCCTGCGGAATGGACATGTCATCTGCGAATGCAATTTCGCCCCATACCGCAGCGGCATCTGGCATGCGACGTATTCTATGTGTAAGAGCATCACTGGCATGGCGGCTGGTTTTCTGATCAGTGAAGGAAAACTTTCCCTGGACGAGAACGTCTATGATATTTTTGAAAAACGAAACGGTCTGCTGCAGAAGATCCTGCGCCCGAATCTGACCGTGAAGCATCTTCTGACGATGAAGAGCGGCGTACAGTTCAACGAGATGGGCGTTGTTTCCGGCAACGACTGGGTGGACAGCTTCTTAAATGCGCCGGTCAAGGGAACGCCGGGCGAAGCGTTTGAGTACAACAGTATGAACACGTATCTGCTGTCTGCAATCATACAGGAGCGCGCCGGCATGAAAATGGTAGATTACCTGCGGCCGCGTCTGTTTGAGCCTCTCGGCATCCGGAAAGTTTTCTGGGAGAGCTGCCCGGCAGGGATTACGAAAGGCGGCTGGGGCCTCTTCCTGTGCCCGGAGGACGCGGCCAAGCTCGGGGTGATGTACGTGAACGGCGGAAAATTCGAAGGAAAACAGATCGTCCCGGCGGAATGGGTCGCAGCGTCCACCTCCGTTCATGCGACACCGCCGGAAAAGATGGGAAAATATGGCTATGGTTACCAGGTCTGGATGGAGGAGCGGCCGGGCAGCTTTGCGTTCAATGGCATGCTGGGGCAGAACGTGCTCGGTTATCCGGATACCGGCGTGGTGATTGTGACGAATGCTGGCAGCAATGAGCTGTTCCAGACGTGTGAGATGCTTGACATTGTGCGGAAGTATTTCGGTGCGGAATTTGGTGCAGAGCTGAAATCCGGCGAGGCGGAAAGCCCGATGGCATATCAGAAGCTGGTGCAGACCTGCCGTGATCTGGAGGGCGCGAAAGAGACACCGGGAAGAATCCTGCGCGGCGGCTGGAAGCGGAGAACACCGGGGCCGCGGAACAGCGGAACACCGCGTCAGATCGACATGGCGCAGCTTCTGCACGGAAAAGAATATAAAATGGAGGACACGCATGTCGGCATGTTTCCGCTGACGCTGCAGGTCTTCCACAACAACTTTTCCGACGGCATCCGCCGCATCGGTTTCTTCTATGAAAAAGGCCGTTTCTTTGTCGAGCTGACCGAGGGAGAAAAAACACAGCGCATTGAGATCGGTCTTACGGGGTCCAAAGTTGTAGAATGGGTGGAAAACGAGGAATCGTATCTGCTCGGAACGATGGGACAGTTTGCGGAGAATGAAGACGGCGAACTGGTGCTGAAGCTTGAGTTTGCATTTCTGGAAGAGGCCGCAAGACGGAGGGTCAAAATCATTTTCCAGCGTGATTTCGAGCGGATCAGACTGGAGTGGGATGAGACGCCGGGCAAGGATCTGATTATCGAGGGCCTTGAATCCCTCGTGACGGATGTGGCGATCGCACCGCTTCTGCCGTCGCGGTTCCGCGAGCGGAGCCTTGACATGATCCATCTGCTGATGGCACAGACCATTGAGCCAATGGTAGAGGCACACCGTGTGCGGCCGGGGGAAGAAACGGGGACAGAAGAAGCGGCAGCGGAAGCTGAATCGGCCGCGGCAGTGGAAAATGCGGAAAACGCAGAAGAAACGGTGTAAAAACAGAAAAAATCAGAAGAGAAATGTGGATAAAAAAGGGAATGGAGCTGCCGGATGCGCAGTTCCATTCCCTTTTAAAAATACAGATTACAGATTCAAAGCCATATCGCCGGATTTGATCAGGTTTGCCTTGCGGAATACCTCTGAGAAGAACAAGGTGATCACAGCCGGAAGCACGAAGTGGAGCAGAATGATTTTGATGATGACGAGCTTCGGATCATCGTAAGCGATCATCGTCTGATACGTTGTGATCTGTCCGACAAGACCTGCGGAACCCATGCCGCTTCCCGTTGCATTATTCTGCATATTGGCGAGGATTGTGGAGACGGGTCCTAAAATCGCACTCGAGAAGATGACGGGCAGCCAGATCAGCGGATGACGCATGATGTTCGGCACCTGAAGCATCGAGGTTCCAAGACCCTGTGCGACAAGGCCGCCGAATTTGTTTTCCCGATAACTTGCAACCGCGAATCCGACCATGTTGCAGCAGCAGCCGATCGTTGCGGCACCGGCGGCAAGACCGGAAAGATTCAGAATGATGCCGAGTGCAGCGGAGCTGATCGGCAGTGTCAGAACCATACCCATGACGACCGAAACAACGATGCCCATGATGAACGGCCGCTGTTCCGTTGCCCAGTTGATGATGCTTCCAAGGCCTGTCATCATCTGGGAGATCGGCGGTCCGACGAGCAGTCCGACAACGGAACCGGCTCCGATGGTGATGACCGGTGTCACGATGATATCAACCTTGGTCTTGCCGGAAACCAGATGGCCGCAGGTGATGCCTGCGAAAGCTGCGATGAAAGCGCCGAGCGGTTCGCCAGGTCCTGCCAGAACGGCATTTCCGTCCACAAAGAATGTGCCGCCGGTGATCTTGCCGGCATAACCGCCGACCATGGCGGCGACGGCTGCAGAAACCGTGACAAGCGGGCTTTCCCCATATTTCACTGCCACGCCGACACCGATACCGGCACTTGTCAGGGCTGCGGCAGCTTTTCCAAGCAGATAGATCACATTTCCGGTCGAACCGCCGATCAGAAGACCGATCTGCTGAATCATCGTACCGATAATCAGGGTTGCAAAAAGACCCTGCGTCATGCCGCCGAAGCCATCAATGAAGATGTGCGAGGCGACTTTTTTGATTGTTCGCATATGGAATTCCTGCCACTCAAAATGTGATTAAATATACTTATCACATCGAGATAATGTAAGTTCTCACGAATCTTACTTACTGCTTCAGTGTGTATACTTTTGATTGACCGAAATCATATCTACTCGTAGGTCCATGTACACTCCACAGTCTTTAATTCCCGAAATAGCCTTCGGTACATACTTACATTTGCTTCCTTATGCAATTTTGTAAGTTTTTACGTCCCTCAGATTCAGTGCCGCATTGAAATCCCTGTCTTCGACATAGCCACAATGACATC
>OCHB01001197.1_pt1 | contig 18796 bp, 20 predicted proteins | sample 1538731 | NCBI WGS metagenome assembly OCHB01 (sample SAMN04571721, study PRJEB22368) | human gut metagenome | biome: human gut; material: stool | host: Homo sapiens | place: Luxembourg | collected 2012-09-20 | reverse complement strand
CGAAAATAGGTTCCGTTACAAGTTTTTCGATATTGTTCAATTTTCAAGGTCCTGTAAGCACCTCAGCCATGCGGCTGACAGCTTATTTATTTTACCACCAAAGTGCCAGATTGTCAAGCACTTTTTTGAAGATTTTTTGAAGTTCTTAGGAGAACCAATCGACCTTCGTACTTTTCCTGTCACTTTTTCGGAGGTGTTTGTGCCAGACGTCCGCCTGACAGTAATGTATTTTAGCACAGACCCCCTCAAAAAGCAAGTCCTTTTTTCACTTTTTTTGAATTATTTTGCGGTTCGTCCTTTTGCCCAGTTTTTTCTCTCAGATTTGGCCGCTCTGTCCATCATTCGTCCAACAGCCTGTCCCGCATCACCTTTAATATCTTGCGCTCCCGCCGGGAGATCTGTACCTGCGTGGTATGGAGCAGTTTTGCCGTATCGCTCTGGGTCTTGCCCCCATAAAAGCGAAGCTGGATAATAAGCCTGTCCTCTTCGGGCAGGCTCTTCAACACCTCCGCCAGACCTATCTTATCCGCAAGCTCTTCCTCCGGCGACTCTACCGGAATATCCATCTGACGGTCGCCCTCTTCCCGGTTCTCCGGAGTCAGACTCAACGCAGGCTGCGCCGCCTGGATAGCCAGTGTGATATTCTCCACGCTTTCTCCCAGCTCCTCTGCCAGCTGCGACAGAGTAGGCTCCGCTCCGCAAAGCTTGCTGTGATGCTCCCGGGCCGCATTGATGCGCAGGCTCAGCTCTTTGAGTGACCGGCTCACCTTTACGGTGCCGCCGTCCCGGAACAGCTTTTTGATCTCGCCCAGAATGACCGGCACGGCGTAGGTGGAAAAACAGACGCCACGTGACTCATCAAACCCGTCATACGCTTTTACCAGCCCCATACATCCAGCGCTGTAGAGGTCGTCGTATTCAATGCCTCTCCCCCGGAACCGTCCGGCACAGGAATGCACCAGTCCCAGATTCTGCTCGATGAATGTGCTCCGCCGGGTCTTGTCCGTTACCATTGCGACGCCCTCTTTCTCTTTATTATGTAGAGCGCTCATCCAGACGCTTGGTCAGCACCACCCGCGTCCCCTTTCCGGGCTGAGAGGACACCTTGACCTTATCCATAAAGCTCTGCATCACCGCAAAGCCCAGACCGGAGCGCTCTTCCGGGTTGCCGGTGGTGAAGAGAGGCTCCATGGCCTTTTCGACGTCCGGGATGCCGATTCCCTTATCCGTCACCGTTATCTTCACCAGCCGCTCCGGGTAGACGGCGATGCTCAGGGTCACGGGACCGATGGCATCCGGGTAGGCATGGACGATGCAGTTGGTCACCGCCTCGGACACCGCCGTCTTGATGTCGGCCAGCTGCGGCACGGTGGGGTCATACCGAGCCAGGAAGGCCGCCGCTGCGCCCCGGGCAAAGGCCTCGTTGGCACTGAGCGAATCAAATTGGATTTTTGCACTGTTTTCCGCTTTCATTTATATCCCTCCTGATACTTCCCCGCCCGGCTCGGTGCAGGGGATGCTTGCAAGCTGTAAGACCCGCCGGAGCTGTTCCGGCGCGTGCTGGATGCGCAGACTGCCGCCCAGCGTCCGGGCGCAGCGCTGCCGCCCCAATATCAACCCGATGCCCGACGAATCCATGAACCCCACTCCGCCGAGGTCCATCACCAGAATGCGCGGGCTGCGGGTGAGCAGGGCGTCGTCCAGCTGGATGCGAAGCCCCTGCGCCGCGTCGTGGTCGATCTCGCCGGCCAGATAGGCGTAGAGCACATCGTCTGCCGCGCTGAAGGTCACTGTCGCCATATCCTCATCTCCTTTTTTCTGGCATAAAGAAAAGACCTGTACACCTTTTCAGTGTACAGGTCTTTCGGGTTATTTTTTAGAGAACGGTGTCGCTCAGCGGTTCTCCAGCAGCTTTTCCGCCTCGAGGGCGATGGCCTCACTGCCGCAGACCAGCAGGCCACGGCGGCTGTTGGCTTTCGCCTGCTCCACGGCCTCGGCCAGCGTCGGGCAGAACACCGCGTCGAAGTGATACCGTGCCTTTTCGGTCAGGCGCTCTGCCAGCGCCGCTTCCGTTCCCGCCGGGGCGACAAGGAAGACTTTGTCGAAGGGGTTCTCGCCCATGCCGGGCATAGTGCTCTTGTCCTTCTTCTGCTCTTCTGAAGTCAGTCCGGTCTCCAGTGCGGCAAGGAACGACTCCGCGCCTTCCTCCTCAGTCAGGCCGATAACGGCGCTCATATGGCGTACTTTCGCCATATTGAGGACGCGCAGAAGGGCTGCAGCCTGCTGCGGAGTACGGCAGGCGTCGAGGATGATGAGGGGCTTCTGGGACAGAACGCGGATGCTGCTGCGGTTCTCCACAGCGGCAAGGCCCGCCAGAATGGCCTCATCAGGAATCTCAAAGCCCTTGCGCCAGAGGGCCAGCGCCAGCTCGACCGCGACGGCGGCATTGCCCGCCGCATGACGGCCCAGGAAGGCCAGCGGGGCGGTGTATCCGCCGTAGTCCACCTTGCTGGTGAACTTTTCCGCCTCAAGGAAGGTGATGTCCTCGGCGTCGGGGACGACGAGCTCACACTCGGCCTTAGCCGCCGCCACCACCAGCTCACTCAGAACAGCCTTCGGCTGCTCCGGCGCGGTGACGCAGACGGCGTCCTTCCGCATGACGCCTGCGGCCAGCGCGGCCAACCGCTCCACCGAGCGGCTTACACCGTCCGGGCCGATGGCCGTGACGGCGCAGACCGGCATATTGGGCAGGGCCGATGCCAGACCGGCATCCGGCAGCTCCACCACTGCCAGCTTGCAGCCTGCCGCACCAAAGCAGCGGGCCGCAGCCGCCAGCTCTGCCGCCTCACGGGGCAGAGGCTTTGCGGCATTGAGAGCCTCGGCAGCCTGACAAAGCAGCACCGGGTCCACCGACACGCCGCCGATGGCGATGCGGGCCGACAGCGGCTCACAGCCGGCGCGGTAGAAGCCGACGTGGAACGCCGCCTCCCGCAGGATAGCCGCCAGCAGACCTGCAGCAGCGGTCTTGCCCGCCGTGCCGGCCACACCGACGAACTGCACCTTCTGGACATCCGCCGTCAGGGCAGCGCGCAGCTCCTCCGCCGGGGCAAAGCCCTCGGGCAGAGAAGAAAAATATTCGTTTGCCTGTTCGATGGTCATTGCGTCAATCCTCGTTTCGATGTTTGTAGAGCAGCCAGCACATCCTGCACAGGGCCAGACAGATTAACCCCACCAAAATACCGGCCAGCGCGCCCGAAAAATCCAGCCAGACGTCGGTGAGCTGGCTGCTCCGGCCATCGCTGAACATCTGGATGGTCTCGTCCGTCAGAGCCGTGAGCAGACCGCCCAGGATCGGCCACGAGATGTGAACGAAAAAGCGCCGGGTATAGACCCGCAGACAGAGAGTGAGCAGGAAGCCTTCCAGCGCATACTCGCAGAAATGTGCCAGCTTGCGCACGATGTGGTCTGTCAGATGGTTCGCCACGCCGGGCATTCCCAGACGGGTGAACACCTTTTTCATCAGGAGCAATACTCGTCCGCTTGCCGTTTCCGAGACGTCACCGATCTGCATGGAGTTGGAGAAGATGAATACGATGCAGGCGATAAGCGCAAAGGTAAAGATGACTCGTGCCGCAATGAGCCAGGGAGAAGTTTTTTGCATATCAGGATCCGTTTCCCGCATCAGCCCAGGGCCTTGATGCTCTGCTCAATGTTGGCAAGCTTGTCCTGGCTCTTGGCGTGCTTATTGCGGATGTCCTCCACCAGAGCGGCGGGAGCGCGCTCGACGAACTTGGGGTTGTTGAGCTGGTTCTCGAACATGGCCAGTTCCTTCTCGGCCTTGGCCTTTTCCTTGTTCAGACGGGCCAGCTCCTTGTCGCGGTCGATGAGCTCCATCATGGGGATGAAGCCGCGGGCAGCATGGGTGGACACCTGCACCATGCCGTCGGTGCTGCCCTCATACTTTTCGGTGAAGGTCACATCGGTGGCGAAGGCGAACTTTGCCAGATAGACCTCGGCGCTCTGGAAGGGAGCCGGGTCAGACGTCTCGATGATCATGCTGGTCTTCTTGGCGGGGTGGACGTTCATCTCGGTGCGCATGGTACGCACAGCCTTGATGTAGTCCATCACCTTCTCGAAAGCTTCCTCTTCGTCGGCCCAGTTGTGAGCTTCATCGAAGGTGGGCCAGCTCTGGGTCATGATGGTCTCGGCAGAGCCGGGCAGAGCCTGATACAGCTCCTCGGTGATGAAGGGCATGAAGGGGTGCAGCAGCTTGAGGGCCTTGTCCAGCACATACACCAGCACGCGGCGGGCAGTGTCGGCCTGCTCGGCGTCGCCGGAGTTCAGGCGGGGCTTTGCGATCTCGATGAACCAGTCGCAGTAGACGTCCCAGATGAAGCTGTTGATCTTGGCAGCGGCCAGACCCATCTCGTAGTGGTCGAGGTTGTCGCTCATGGCGCCGGCCACCTGATTCAGCTTGGTCAGCACCCACTTGTCGCTCATGTCCAGCTTCTCCTCGCTGGGCAGGCCGGGCTGGAAGTCCTCGGGCAGGTTCATCAGCACGAAGCGGGTAGCGTTCCACAGCTTGTTTGCAAAGTTGCGGGCAGCCTCCACCTTCTTCTCGCTGTAGCGCATGTCGTTGCCCGGGGTAGAGCCGTCCACCAGCATAAAGCGCAGGGCGTCAGCGCCGTACTGGGCGATGACTTCCAGCGGGTCGATGCCGTTGCCGAGGCTCTTGGACATCTTGCGGCCCTGGCTGTCGCGGACGATGCCGTGGATGCAGACGGTGTCGAAGGGAGCCTTGCCGGTGTAAGCCAGACCGGAGAAGATCATGCGGCTGACCCAGAAGCCGATGATGTCGTAGCCGGTGACGAGGGTGTTGGTGGGATAGAAATACTTGAGGTCTTCGCTCTCCTCATTGGGCCAGCCCAGAGTGCTGAAGGGCCACAGAGCGGAAGAGAACCAGGTGTCGAGGGTATCGGGGTCCTGGGTGAGCCTGGTGCCGCCGCACTTGGGGCAGGTGCAGGGTGCGCTCTTGGCGACCACAGTCTCGCCGCAGTCGTCGCAGTACCAGGCCGGGATCTGGTGGCCCCACCACAGCTGGCGGCTGATGCACCAGTCGCGGGTGTTCTTCATCCAGTTCATATAGTTCTTGGTGAAGCGCTCCGGCACGAACTTGATGTCGCCCTTCTCCACGCTCTCGATGGCGGGCTTGGCCAGAGGCTCCATCTTGACGAACCACTGCTTGGACACCATGGGCTCGATGGTGGAGTGGCAGCGGTAGCAGGTGCCGACTTCGTGCTTCAGAGGCTCGATCTCCTTCAGGAAGCCGCCCTCCTTCAGGTCAGCGAGGATGGCCTTGCGGGCCTCGAGGGTGGTCATGCCGGCATACTTGCCGCAGTCCAGCACATGAGGCTCGTTGACGGTGTTCTTGCCTGCAGCAAACAGAGCGTCGGCAGCAGCCTTGTCGGCGGCGCCGGTCATGCGACCGTCGTAGGTGAAGACGCGGACGATGGGCAGGTCATGGCGCAGGCCGACCTCAAAGTCGTTGGGGTCGTGGGCCGGGGTGATCTTCACGACACCGGTGCCCTTGGTCATGTCGGCGTGCTCGTCGCAGACGATGGGGATCTCCTTGTTCAGCAGGGGCAGGATGACATGGCAGCCGTGCAGATGAGCATAGCGGGGGTCATCGCCGTTGATGGCAACAGCGGTATCACCCAGCATGGTCTCGGGACGGGTGGTAGCCAGTTCCAGCATCTCGCCGGTCTCCTTGACCTGGTAGAGCAGGTGCCAGAAGCTGCCGTCCTTTTCCTCATACTCCACCTCGGCGTCGGAAATGGAGGTGTTGCAGTGGGGGCACCAGTTGACCATGCGGTTGCCGCGGTAGATGAGGCCCTTGTCGTACAGGCGGACAAAGACTTCCTTGACGGCCTCAGAGCAGCCCTCGTCCATGGTGAAGCGCTCACGCTCCCAGTCGCAGCTGCTGCCCAGCTTCTTGAGCTGGCTGACGATGCGGTTGCCGTACTTGGTCTTCCAGGCCCAGGCGCGCTCCAGGAAGCCGTCGCGGCCCACCATTTCCTTGGTCAGGCCCTCAGCACGCATGGCCTCCACGACCTTGGCCTCCGTAGCGATGGAAGCGTGGTCCGTGCCAGGCACCCACAGGGCGGCATAGCCCTGCATCCGCTTGGTGCGGATGAGGATGTCCTGCATGGTGTTGTCCACGGCGTGGCCCATGTGGAGCTGGCCGGTGACGTTCGGAGGGGGCATCACGATGGTGTAAGGCTTCTTGTCGGGGTCGGCCTTGGTGTGGAAGTAGCCGCCATCCAGCCAGAACTGGTAGATGCGGTCTTCCACCTGGCTCGGATCATACTGTTTTGCGAGTTCTTTCATAGTATCCTCCCAGATGAATAATTGGAGTGGGACGAAAAAAGCCGCCCCACGGAGCGTTCCATGGGACGGCTGTAATATAACCGCGGTACCACCCAAATTGCACACGGCTTTCTGCCGTATGCCCCTTGATGCCCCGATAACGTGGGGCAGACCCGGAGGCGACTACTCCTGTTTCCCCGCCTCTGCTCAAAAGCGACAGCACACCGCACCGCCATACCGGGTTTTCAGCAGCCCCCGGCTCTCTGGATGGCGAAAACGACGCACACTCTTTTTCCTTGCATTTATAAAAAGAATATAGCGTTTTTTGTGCGTTTTGTCAATCTCTTTTTGTCCGGAACAAAATTTTCACAGCTGCCGTTCAGCGTACGGGCCGCGCTCAGACCGCCGTTCTTCTGCCGGATGGGCCGGACGTGGCTGTCCCGCTCTGCCATTCAGCTTTCCCTCCTTTTCAGAACAGCCGTGACACGGCCCTTGAGCTGATTGAACTCCGGCGCGTTTCGGTGGAGCACCACCATGACAGCCCCGAACAGCAGTGTATACAGCACACCGTCCAGCAGAAACCAGCCGATGTTCTTTGCCGGGCAGAAGCTCACCCATCCGTGGGAGACAGCGGCCAGTGCCGCGACGACAGCAACGCGTTCGGCGTAGCGGACAAAGTAGTCTTTCAGCTTGCCCTGCCAGTCTTCCCGGATGCCGTAGCGCATCAGGATGTAAGGCTCCATCCAGAGGCAGGTCGTCACGGTGCTGATGACCGTTCCGCCCAGAATGCCTGCCACGCCGAACTTCTGCACCAGCAGCAGCGACGCTGCCAGATTGATGGCCGACTCAAACAGCGGCTTATACCGGTCGTACCAGAACAGGCCCTTGGCTTCACGGAAGAGCAGGTTGACCTTCCGCTGACCCGAAACATAAAATTCCGTCACGAGGACGGCGACTGTCGCCGTGGAGAAGCAGTATTCCGCGCTGAAGCAGAGGGTGATAAAAGCGTTGAACAGCGCGAACAATCCCGCCGCCCAGTAAGCGTAAATGACGAAGAAGAGCAGGTCCAGTTCCCGGTAGATGCTGTACACCCGTGTCTCATCCTCGATGGCTCCCAGATTGCCCAGACTTCCGGTAAAGGCATTCGAGAATTTATCCATCAGGTTGTTGATGCCGGACAGAACGAGCTTGTAGTTGGAGTAGATGCCCACTGACAACAAACCCACGAAGCTGGACATCAGCAGGCTGTCCGTGTTCCGGACGATGACCGTTCCCAGTTTGTGGAAGCTCATGGCACCGACGTTCCGCAGGATGCCGTGAAATTTTTCTTTTTCCGGCAGCTCCCTGCACTCTTTCAGGTAGGGAAATTCCTTATCCACCTTGACCGATACGATGATGTTCGGGATGAACTGCATCACGAACTGCACCGCCAGATAAAGGATAAAGTTTCCGGTCAGCACGATGAGGACGATTTGGAACAGAGTCTTGACCGCGTCGCAGAGCTGCGCCCAGAGGTTGCGGACATAGGCTTTCTGGTAGGCCAGATAGATGGAGTTTTTATAGCTCAGCAGATAGGAGCAGACCGAGTTTGCCACATACATCAGATAGATGAGCCGCAGATGCTCGATGCCGCTGCTGTCCTTGATGAAAAAGCCCAGAAACGGCATCAGTGCAAGGCCCACGAGCAGCACCACGACCGCCACGATACGGTAGAGGAGCCGGTAAAGATTCATCAGCTGCGCCAGCCGATGCTCATCATTCTTCGCAGCCGGCTCATACAGACTGTATATCATCGCCGTGCCGACGCCAAGCTCTGCAAGGTTCAGGATGCCCAGCACATCGGTGAACAGTCCGTTGACACCCAGATATGCCGCCGACAGATAGTGGATGAACACCATCCGGCTGATGAACAGCAGCACCTGATTCATGAGCTGTCCACCCACATTGACGACCATATTGATAAGGGTATACCGTGTCCGCATTTTTCTTATGTCCCTTCCTTTTCGAGTGTGGCCCGCTGCATTCGCTGCATCAGGGTCCACAGGGACCCTGTTCGTTATTCTTTATTAGAATATCATCTCATTGCGGCGCTTTCAACGATTTATCTGTATTTCAGCCTTCCGCGTCCAGAAGCTCCGTTTTCAGCCGGGCAATGAGCCGCTCCATCAGGGCCACACGGTTGAAGGGGGTCATGAGATAGAAGCCGTCGGCGTAGGGCAGAGCCTCCCGAGCCATCTGCATCGACACCTCAAGGCCCAGCGCCTCGCCCTGCTCCCGGTCGAGGCCCGCGAAGCGCTGGATGACGTCCTCCTCCACATGGATGCCGTTGATCTCGTTTTCCATAAAGATTGCGTTCCGCTGGCTGACCACGGGCATGATGCCGGCCAGAATTTTAGCCCGTTCGCCCAGTGTCTGCCGGGCCTTGCGGAGATTTTCCACCGCCTGTGCCGACAGCACCGGCTGGGTCAAAAAGCCCGACATCCCGTTTTCCAACTTTTCCACGGCCCGGCGCAGCTCCACGTCAAAGTTCCGGGCGTTGAGATTCAGCGCACCAAAGACGGTCATGGCCGAGGGCATCTCCCGGCCCTCCCCGGCCAGCGAGACGATGTACTGGGCCAGTTTGCGGGAGTTGAACTGGTAGACATTCTTCACCTCGTCCCGCTCTGCGGTGGGGATGGGGTCGCCGGTGATGGCCAGCACCTCCCGCACACCCTCGGCGTAAAGGCCCAGAAGAAGGGCCTTGGTGGCGTTGAGGTTGCGGTCGCGGCAGGTCATGTGGGGCAGAGCACACATTCCCAGTTCCCGGTGTATCCGGCAGGCCACGAGGGAGGAATCCATCCGGGCCTGCGCGATGGGGCAGTCGGCGATAGTCAGCAGGTCAGCGCCTGCGGCCTGCAGCCGCCGTGCGCCGTCCAGATAGCCGCTCAGGTCGGCCACCCGGGGCGAATCCAGTTCAATGGCGATGACCTTCTCACCTGCGTTCAGCTTCCGCAGGAAAGTGTCGTCTTTTTCCACCGCCGGTGCAGCCCCGGTGGAAAGTTTCGCTGCCGGAGCGGCTTCGGTCTGCTGGGGCAGGGCATCCAGCTCTGCACGCAGGGCCGCGATGTGGGCGGGCGTCGTGCCGCAGCAGCCGCCCAAAATACGGACGCCCGCAGCGGCGATCTGCCCCATCTCCCGGGCAAAATACGCGGGCTTGCCCTGATACAGCACCCTCGCCCGGGTGACCACCGGATAGCCCGCGTTGGGCATCACCGACAGGGGCAGCAGCGTCTCACCAAGGCTCTGCACCAGTTTCTTCATCGCGCCGGGGGCCGAGACGCAGTTCAGGCCCACGGCGTCCACCACGCCGCTCTGCTCCATCCGGCGCAGCAGGTCGCGGAACAGCAGACCCTCGCGGGTGTAGCCGTCCGGCAGCACCGCGAAGGACACCATGACAAAGGCGTCCGGCACGGCCACACGCAGTGCCTTTACCGCCTCCACAATGCCCACATCGGAGCTGAGCGTCTCGAACAGAAAGTTCTTTGCACCCAGTGCGGCGAACTGCTGCGCCACAAGGCCGTAGGCGCTGCTGGCCGGGGCAGCTTCGGTGTCCGGGGCCGGGCCGAGGTCAGCAAAGACGGCGGCGTCCTTCTCGGCAGCAGCGTCACAGGCCAGCTTCCAGCCCGCCTCGGCCAGCTCTTCCCAGCCCGGCATCTGGGCCGCCGCCATCCGGGGCAGACCGAAGGTGTTGGTCTTGATGGCCTGCGCACCTGCGGCCAGATATTCCGCATGGACCTTCTTCACGCCCTCGGGGTCGGTGAGGTTGGCCATTTCGCAGTCCGCGCCCGGTGCCGCTTTATAATAGGTACCCATGCCGCCGTCGAACAAAAGCGGCTTGCGGGCAAGATACTCTCGGATGTCCGTCATAGAAAGGTTCTCCTTTTTTATTTTCCTTGATTTTATAAAGAAATTCAGGTATAATTTTTGTATGAAAGTGAGGTGCTTTTGGATGCCCAAGATTCGTTCCAGCGCAGACCTGCGCAACAACTACAATGAGATCTCCACCTTCTGCCACGACTACGCCGAGCCGGTGTTCATCACCAAAAATGGCAAAGGCGACCTTGCCGTGATGAGCATCGAGACCTACGAAGCCCTGACAGCCCGGTTCGATTTGTATGCGAAATTGCAGGAAGGTCTGGATGATGTGGCGGCGGGAAGAACGCGCCCGCTGGATGAGTTCATGCAGGAGCTGCAAAACAGAAGGAGTCTTCGATGAACTACGTTATCGATGTTGCCGCTTCTGCTCAGCGTGACCTTGCAGATGCCTTCGACTATATCGACCTGACCTTGAAAAATCCCTCTGCTGCCGACAAGCTGGTTGCCATCGCATGGAAAAAATTCCGTTCTCTCGACACCTTCCCACAGCGTTTTTCACTTGTGAATGACCCATTTCTTTCCTCTTCGGGAATCCGGCTCATTCCAGTTCAAAACTATCTTGCATTTTATAAAGTCGATTCTTCCACCCAGACCGTCCACATCCTCCGCTTCCTGTATGGTCACAGCGACTGGCAGGTTATCCTGCGGGCAGATGTTCTTCCAACCTGAGCATTCTCCCCGGCCCTTTGCCGGGGAGAATTTTTATGCAGTCATCTTCAGTTTAATGAAGTTTGCGCACTTGTCAAGCATTTTTGCCCCGAAGCAGCCCATTTTGCTTGCGCCGAAGCCGGTTTTGTGCTATTCTATGCATATTTACAATGGTTGGGAGGAATGTATCATGCGCCACGCCGGCACACAGGAAATCGAAACGCCGCGGCTGCTTCTGCGCCGCCTTATGCCGTCGGATGCCCCGATGATGTACTCGAACTGGGCCAACGACCCGGAAGTCACCCGCTGGCTGCGCTGGACGCCGCACAAGGATGTGGCCGAGACGCAGGAGCTTCTGAGCGCATGGGCGCTGCTCTATCCCAACGAGGACTACTACCAGTGGGCCATCGTGGAAAAGGCCACCGGACAGGTGTTCGGCTCCATCAGCATCTACAACAGCCTGCTGGGAGAACCGGCACAGCGAAATGAATGGCCGGGATTCGACCTCTCCGAGGGCATCTGGGAGCCGGGCTACTGCATTGGCAGAGCATGGTGGGGCAAAGGCTGCACCACCGAGGCTCTGAACGCTCTGGTAGAATACTGGTTCAAGAATACAGACAGTAATTGGCTTGCCTGCTCCCACGCTGTGGAGAACCCCGCCAGCGGTAAGGTCATGATGAAAGCAGGCTTTGTCTACGACCACGAGGCCGTCTACCACAAATTCGACGGTACAGCGATACCCTGCAAGTGCTATGCCCTGACGCGAGAACACTACGAATTGCTATATTCTCAAAGCAAATGACAGAAAGGAATCATTTTGAGCGAACTTTACGATATTTTAGTCGAAACTCCCCCGACGAAGGTCATCCTTCTCGCCCTCGACCAGGGCCTGTGGGACTGCGAGCGCAGCCTTGCCGAGCTGGCTGCGCTGTGTGAGGCCAACCACATGGAGGCCGTGGCCGAAGTCACCCAGAAGCGCCAGACCCCTGAGACCGGCATCGTGCTGGGCAGCGGAAAGCTGGAAGAAGCCGCTGCGGCCGCAGCAGAGCTGGGGGCCGAGTGCGCCGTCTTCGACGGTGAGCTGACCGGCAGCCAGATCCGCAACATCTCCACGGCCCTCGGCGGCCTCGAAGTCATCGACCGCACCATGCTCATCCTCGAGATCTTCCGCAGCCGTGCCGTGACCAACGAAGGCAAGCTGCAGACCGAGCTGGCCCTCCTGCGCTACCGTCTGCCCCGCCTGCAGGGCATGGGCGAAAGCCTGAGCCGTCAGGGCGGCGGCGGTGGCGGCGGCGGCGGCGGTGGCGGCGGCGGTGGTGCCCGCCGTGGTGCCGGTGAAACGAAGCTCGAGCTTGACCGCCGCCACGTCCACGCCCGCATCGACGCACTGGCTGAGAAACTGGCCGAGATGGAAAAGCGCCGGGGCGAGAGCCGGAAAGCCCGCGCCAAGACCGGAATGCCGGTGGTCAGCCTCGTGGGTTACACCAATGTGGGCAAATCCAGCCTGATGAACGCCCTCTGCGGCCCCAGCGTCGCCGAGGCCGATATGCTCTTTGCCACCCTCGACCCCACCAGCCGGAAGCTCGTCCTGCCCAGCGGCATGGCCGTGCTGCTGGTGGACACCGTCGGCTTCGTCTCCCGTCTGCCCCACAATCTGGTGGAAGCATTCAAGTCCACGCTGGAAGAGGCTGCATGGTCGGACGTCATCGTCCGGGTGGCTGACGCCGGCGATGAGCAGCGGGAAGAGCAGCTGGCCGTCACCGACGAAGTGTTGGACGGCCTCGACTGCGCCGACATTCCCCGCCTGACCGTCTACAACAAGTGCGACAAGCCCGGCGCGCTGAGCTTCGACCCCGACATCCTGCTCACCAGCGCCAAGACCGGCTACGGCCTCGACAAGCTGCTGGCCAAGCTGGACGAGACCCTCAGCGACCGCGTCCACACCATCCGCGTTCTCCTGCCCTACGATAAGCTGGGCCTCGCCGCCCCCATGCGGGAGCGCGGCAGCGTCCAGCTCGAGGAGTACCGCGAAGACGGCCTCTACCTCGAAGGCATCGTCAAGACCGAAGACCTCCACTGCTTCGAGGGCTATCTGGTCTGAGGACCCGCATACGAAAAGAACCGGACTCCGCGGAGTCCGGTTCTTTTGCCTTTCCAGGCATCAGCCTGCGGCAGGAGGCGCTTCCTCTGCGCCCATCAGCTGGTCGTACCGGCCGGTGAACACCCGTTCCGGCAGGGCCGCCGTCAGGGCGAGGGCGGCGGTGAACCGCTCCTCATCGGTCAGCGCTTCCTCCACCGGTGGGAAGTGCGCGAGCACTTCGTCCAGCTGCTTTTTGACCTCCCGGGCCACAAAGATGCCCCGGTCGGTGAGGTAGATCTTGCCGTAATACTCCTTGACGATCATCCCCCGCTCCATCAGCAGGTTCATCACCCGCACCACCGAGGGTTTGGTCACGCCCAGCTTCTCGGCGATGCTGCGGGAGCTGATGTCAAGATGGGTCTGCGAGACCTCATAGATCGCGAGCAGGTACCGCAGGTGTGCTGGCGTCAGTTCCATCTCGTATCACTCTCTTTTCGTTATATCACACAAACTCTTGGTTTACAAAAGGGGCGCGGGCCAAAGCCTTGACCCGCGCCCCCTTCTCCTACGCGATCGCTCAGTGGCAGCCACCGCCGCAGCTGCTGCAGTTTCCACTGCAGCCACTATCACAGCCGCCGCTGCATCCACTGCAGCCGCCATGCTTATGAGAGTGCCAGGTGATCCAGCCTACACCGCCAAACACGATGGCTCCAACGATGATCGTCGGCAGATTGAAATTAGCAGCCAGAAACTCCATCATAACAATGCACTCCTTTCAGCGCGTTTTGAGAAGTTTTTACTTGATCTTGGAAACGTCGATCTTGACCTCGTTGTCGTTCACATACTTGTTGGGACGGACCATCAGGTAGATGAAGGCCACCAGAATGACAGCAGCCACGATGGTGAAGAAGTTGAAGCTCAGCTCGCCGGTGATGATGCCGCCCAGCTGATACACGACCAGAGCGGAGCAGTAAGCCAGTGCGCACATATAGCCGATGGCGAATGCCGTCCACTTGCCGTTGTTCATCTCACGCTTGATAGCGCCCATAGCAGCGAAGCAGGGAGCGCACAGCAGGTTGAAGATCATGAATGCGTAAGCGCTCAGAGCGGTGTAATCTGCCGCAACGAGGTTCCAGATCTCATCGCCGTTCTCAGACAGCTCCTCGCCGCCGAAGTGATACAGGACGCCGAAGGTACCGACGACGTTCTCCTTTGCGATCAGGCCGGAGACAGAAGCGACGGTAGCCTTCCAGTTGCCGAAGCCCAGAGGAGCGAAGATCCAAGCGACTTTGGTTGCGATAGCCGCCAGCACGGAGTTGTCCTGATCCTCCACCATGCCGAAGGCGCCGTTTTCGAAGCCGAAGCCCTGCAGGAACCACAGGACGACGGTAGCAGCCAGAATGACGGAACCAGCACGCTTGATAAAGGACCAGCCGCGCTCCCAGGTAGCACGGAAGACGTTGCCCCAGGCGGGGATGTGGTATGCGGGCAGCTCCATAACGAAGGGAGCGGGGTCACCCGCAAAGGCCTTGGTCTTCTTCAGGATGATGCCGGAGCAGATGATGGCAGCCATGCCGATGAAGTAAGCAGAGACAGCCACCAGAGAAGAACCGCCGAACATCGCACCTGCGATCAGGCCGATAATGGGCATCTTAGCGCCGCAGGGGATGAAGCAGGTGGTCATGATGGTCATACGGCGGTCGCGCTCGTTCTCGATGGTACGAGAAGCCATGACGCCCGGGACGCCGCAGCCAGTGCCGACCAGCACGGGAATGAAGCTCTTACCGGACAGGCCGAACTTACGGAAGATACGGTCCATGATGAAGGCGACACGGGACATATAGCCCACATCCTCCAGAATGGACAGCAGGAAGAACAGGACCAGCATCTGGGGAACAAAGCCCAGGACCGCGCCGACACCGGCGACGATGCCGTCCATGATCAGGCCATACAGCCAGCCTGCCACGCCGATGCCCTCGAGGAAGCCGCCCAGCGCGTTGGGGACGATCTCACCGAACAGGACGTCGTTGGTCCAGTCGGTCGCAAACGTGCCGATGGCCCAGCCGCCGTCGGCGATGGAAGTACCCATAGACAGGGAGTACATCAGGTACATGATGACTGCGAAGATGGGCAGAGCCAGCACACGGTTGGTGACGATCTGGTCGACCTTATCGGAAACGGTCAGATGCTCGACGCGGGCCTTCTTCTTGACAGCCTTATCGACGACACCGTTGATGTATGCGTAACGCTGGTTGGTGATGATGCTCTCGGCGTCATCGTCCATCTCAGCCTCGCAGTCCTTGATGTGCTGGTCGATGTGAGCGATCAGGTCGGAGGAGAGCTTCAGCTCATCCATGACCTTGTCGTCGCGCTCGAACAGCTTGACAGCGTACCAGCGCAGGAAGCGGTCATCGACTTTGCCCTGGATGGACTCCTCGATGTGAGCGATGGCGTGCTCAACGCTGCCGGTGAAGACGTGGGGCAGCTCGCCGCCCTTGCCAGCCTTTGCAGCAGCCATAGCAGCCTTTGCAGCAGCCTCGGTGCCTTCGCCCTTCAGTGCGCTGATCTCAACAGCCTGACAGCCCAGCTCGGCGCTCAGCTTCTTCAGGTCGATCTTATCGCCGTTCTTGCGGACGAGGTCGATCATGTTGACAGCCATGACCACAGGGATGCCCAGCTCGATGAGCTGAGTGGTCAGGTACAGGTTGCGCTCGATGTTGGTGCCATCAATGATGTTCAGGATAGCATCGGGCTTCTCCTTGACCAGGTAAGTACGGGAGACGACCTCTTCCAGAGTGTACGGAGACAGGGAGTAGATACCGGGCAGGTCCTGGATGATGACATCCTTCTCGCCTTTCAGTTTGCCTTCCTTCTTCTCGACGGTAACGCCGGGCCAGTTGCCGACGTACTGATTAGAGCCGGTCAGATTGTTGAACAGGGTAGTCTTACCACAGTTCGGGTTGCCGGCCAGTGCAATTTTAATGCTCATTGCAACTCCTTTCCTCTCGTTACGATCAAACGACTTCGATCATTTCGGCGTCGGCCTTGCGCACGCTCAGTTCGTAGTTGCGCACGGTCAGCTCCATCGGGTCGCCCAGAGGGGCGACCTTGCGGACGTAGATCTCCACACCCTTGGTGATGCCCATGTCCATGATGCGGCGTTTGACCGGGCCTTCGCCGTGCAGGCGCGCCACGGTGGCAGTCTCGCCGACCTTAACGTCTTTCAGAGTCTTCATAAAAAATCCTCCTCTACTTGTCTTTCTATTCAGAGACTATCCAGTTTCGGAGCGTCTCCCAAACAGCGTTTTGCCGCTGCTCAGCCAACCATAATGCGGTTTGCCATCGTCTTGTCGAGGGCCAGACGGCTCTCCTTGACCTGAACGATGAGGTTGCCTGCGATCTCATTGACGACAGTCACCTGACTACCCACCACGAAACCAAGCTCTGCCAGATGCAGACGCACTTCATCCTTGCCAGTGATCTTCTGGATGGTGACGGTATCGCCTGCTTTTGCCATAGTCAAAGGCATCATATTCGTTTCACTCCCATTCGTTCTCCCCTCGGCGGGGAGCATTTTTGGTTCGATCTTGCAGTCTTTGGAGCGCCGCCCCAGCCAGACGCCGCAACGCGCTGGCCGTGTCTGCATCTCCCTGCCAAAAAGCCGCGTCAGTTAGTCAGTCGCAACTATCAGCATGGATAGTTTATACTTACTAACCCGCATTGTCAACCATTTTCCGGCTCAAAAAAGTTAGTTTGTATGAACAAACAAATTTTCTTCCCTTATTTCAAGAAGATTTTTACAGTTTCTATATGCTAACTTTGTTTGCACATATTTACGATTTTTCTCTTTTACACTCCCCGCATATGACACAGCCGCCCGGTGCAGGGGGTATTCTGCAACGAGCGGCCGCGTGTCAAAAGGAGGATTCTTCCCGCCAGTGCGTGGTTTCGCTCTGGCGGGCGCCAGGATAAAAAGAGAGTATTTGGAAGAGAATGTCAAAATTCAGGGGCGTCAGGCTGCAACAGCCAGACGCTGGATGGGCGTTCCGCTGCGGAACAGACGGAGATATACTGCCGTACACTTGTTCAGTTGAGCAAAATGCCGCTGGGCAGCACTGGGGTCACCATAGGCTTTCCAGCAGCCGCAGCAGGTGAAGTTGCGGCCCGCATTTTCGATAAAGCCCACCACATCGTAAAGCGGATAGCCCAGAAATACGCCGATTTCATGGGGAAAATCGGCCTCGCAGCAGAGCCGGCGGGACAGCTGCTGCAAAAGCGGCGCGTAGTCGTCCGACTGCTCAGGCAGAGTGTAACCTTCCCTGCACAGGAAATCCCGCACCTGCGGCTGGGTCAGCACAGCGCGGAGCTTGCTCTCGCGGTAGACGTACACCAGATACCGGTGGGTCTGCACACAGCCCTTGAGGACGCGGACGCAGAGGCCCTTTTCGCCCAGCTGTTCGTTCCAGCTGCGGACGCGGCGGGCAAGGTCGGCGCAGTCGCTCGTCTCGTAGCGGAAAAGTCCCGCAGGCTTTAAGCTGGCCAGCACCGGGGCGCACTGTTCGATCATGACTGTCTCAAAGTTGCGTTCCATGTCTTCGGCCTCCCTGCCCGTTTTCCACTATTGTCTCCTGCCGTGTGGTGCTTATGCAGGAGATGTGGTTAGAAAAAGCTAACCAAAATTTCAAAAAGAATGCGGCAGCCTGCCCCTCTCGAGCTTCTTCCGCTTCTCGGTTAGTCATTTCTAACGTGGCATTATCTTACCATAGGTCCGGCTCTGTGTCAACACCTTTTTTGTAAAAATATTTGCTCCATTTTCTCCGCCGTGCTATACTGAGCCAAAGCTGATATAGCAATTCAACTTTTTAATGCAACAGCAACAGCGTTGAATTGCATATCGCAACTATGCTGTTTGGATGTTGCACTAATTTCTTGACTTGCGATAAAAAGGAATGGTATCCCCATGCATCTTATCTCACCCGAAGAGCTGACCTCGGCCATCGCCGACCGTCTGGCCCGACAATCTGCCGTCCTCGTCGCACTGGATGGCCGCTGCGGCAGCGGCAAAACGACGCTGGCCGCACAGCTGACAGAGCATTTTCCTCAAAGCATCACCGTCCACACCGACGACTTCTATCTCCCGCCATCCCGGCGTGTCACGGGCTGGGAGAGCATTCCCTGCGCCAACATGGACACCCAGCGCCTGCGGGATGAGGTCGTCGCTCCCGCCCGGGCAGGGCAGGCGTTCTCCTACCAGGCCTACTCCTGCCGCGAAGGTGCCTATCTGCCGCCGCGTCCCCTCGGCCCTGCGCCGCTGGTCATCGTGGAGGGAAGCTACAGCCATCACCCCAGCCTTGCACCCTATTATGATATAAGAATATTCGTCACCTGCTCTCCCGATGAGCAGGCCCGGCGGCTCCGCAGACGGGAGGGGGAGCGGTATTCGAATTTTGTGGAGCGGTGGATCCCGCTGGAAGAGGGGTATTTTGCAAATTACTCTATTGAGGAGAACGCGGAGATGATGGTCGTTACTGATTGACGGCATCGCGCGCCGGTGCGCGGGGTTAGAGCGCTTTTACGCTGGGCTAAGTTCTCTTTTGCGCACCAAAAGAGAACCAGAAAAGTGCCCGCTACTTTCGAGGCGCGGGAGGCACGAATCAAGGGCTGCTCGCCCTTGATAATCCCACAGAGGTGGGCTCCAACTCAAAATGCTGGAGATTCACGCCATTCGGCGTGAAGATCTCTTAACCGCATTTTAGCTCTCCGCCGTTTTACGGCTTCGCCGAAGAT
>OCHB01001153.1_pt1 | contig 20080 bp, 15 predicted proteins | sample 1538731 | NCBI WGS metagenome assembly OCHB01 (sample SAMN04571721, study PRJEB22368) | human gut metagenome | biome: human gut; material: stool | host: Homo sapiens | place: Luxembourg | collected 2012-09-20 | reverse complement strand
CTTTTTTGAAGTTCTGAAAAATGCCTCAGCGTGTCGAAAAGACTTTTTCGATACGCTGAGGCGGCAGCCCTATGGGCTGCCGCCTTCTTACTCTGTAAGAAAATGGAATCACTCGGCCTTTTCCACGGCCTCGGTGCGGTAGATGAAGCGCACAGCGCCGTCCATGCCGTCCGTCAGACCGGAGAAGCTGCGGTAGTTGCGGGAGACCTCCACCGTGGCGGTCAGGCGCTCCGCCAGACCCTCCACGTCGTCACCCAGCACGCTGACCAGCTTCTCCACGCCCTCCTCGTTGAACTGCTTCAATCCATCGGAGAGCTGCATGGCGCCGTCCCGCAGCTGCTTCACGCCGTCCAGCAGGGCGGGCATATTGCTCTGGAGCCGCTGAGCACCGGCGGCAGCCTGATCCACACCGGCGGTGTAGCTATTCAGGCCCATGTAGAACACGTTGTACTGGTCCAGCTGCTGCTTCAGGCTGCGGATCTGCACGGCACCGGCGGAGGCTTGCTCCGTAGCGGCCATGATCTTCTGCTGCACCTCGTCGGAGGCCATGGTCTCCTCGATCTTCAGCTGCACCTGCTGCTCCGTGGCGGCGTCGATCTTCTGCTGGATCTCCTCCGTCCCCATAAGGGCCGTCACATTCTCGGAGATGGTCTGCTGCATAGCCGGAGTCTGCACCTGCATCTCTACGGCGGCATCCACCTGCGCCTTCAGCTCAGGACTCTGCTGATACTGCTCCATGGTGTAGCCCATGGCGTTGAGCACCTGCCCCAGCACCTGCTGGCACACCTGCTCCGTCACCTGCGCCGTTACCTGCTGCTGCACGGCCTCGGTCACAGCGGCACGAATCTGATCCCGTGCGGCCTCCACGGCGGCAGTCACCTGCTCACGGGCGGCCTGCTCGGCCAGCGTACCGGCCTCGTCCAGCTGGGCCAGCACGCCGCCCAGCACGGTGGCGTAGTTGTCAATGGTCAGGGAGGGGATGGTGATGCCCGCCTGCGCCAGCTGGGGCTGCAGCTGCTCATCGGCCATAGCCAGCAGGGAGGTAAAGACCTGCTTGGCCCCGGCGTTCAAGGCGCCGCTGTTGGAGCTGAGCTGATCCAGACCGTCCGTCAGCTGATCCACGCCGTCAGACAGCTGTCCGCAGCTGTCCAGCAGCGTGCAGAGTCCGTCATACAGCTGGGAGGAACCGTCCATCAGCTGATCCATGGCATCCGTGAGCTTGCCCAAGGAATCGGACAGGCTCCCCAGATCGCCGGAGGTAAGATCGTCGGTATCCACCTCGTTGAGGAGGCTGTTGGAGACGACGGTGAGGGTGGTCTCCAGCGTGAAGTCCGTTACGTCGGCGCTGATCTCCACATAGTCGGGCAGGTCCAGCTGCTCCTTGCTGATGCCCAGATCCTCCTGCAGGCCGGGGAAGGCCATGCCCATAACGGCGATGCGATCGCCGTCGTTGATGAGCTTACCGTTGGAGACGGTGACATTGGAGAAGTGGGAGGTATCCAGCAGGGCGCCGGTAAGGGCCACGAAGGGGACATACACCTTCTGGCTGACGCCGTTGACGGTACGCACCTCATACTGGTTGTTTTCATACTCGAAGCGGATGGTCACCTTGCCGCTCTTGCCCGCCAGCTCGCTGGGGGTGACGGTCTTGCCGTCCAGGGTGTAGTGGATGCTCATGCTCACCGGCAGCTCCTTCTGGATGGTGCCGGTCCAGCAGTCGCCCTTCACCTGCTGGGCATCGTTCAGGTTCTCGATGGCCTTCTGGGCCTCGGCGGGCAGAGCGTTCTTGATCCAGTCGCTGACCAGAATTTTCCGCGTGCTGCCGTCGGCAGCGGTCATGACGTACACCGTCTCATCCTTGACGGCCTCCGTGTCGGAGGCGGAGGCGGCCGTCACCACGGCGGACGGGGCCTCGGTATCATTGGCGTCCTTGCCCACGGCGTAGGTGGTGACGCCGGCGGCGCCTACGGCCACCGCCATGGCTAAGATCACAGCCAGAAATTTATTCTTTTTCATTTTACAACCTCCTGTTTACCAATGAGATGGGTCATACCACGGGTGGTGCGGCACACGATGCCGTCGCACAGGATCAGCAGAGCCGGCAGCACCAGCAGCACCAGCAGCACGCTGATGATAGCGCCACGGGCCATCAGCATACACATGGAGCCCACGATATCGATGTTGGAATACAGCGCCACGCCGAAGGTGGCGGCGAACAGGCCCATGCCGCTGACGATGATGGAGGGGGCCGAGGTCCGCAGGGCGGTCATAACGGCCTTCTTCTTGTCCTCGCCATTGAGCCGCTCCGCCTTGTAGCGGGTGGTCATCAGGATGGCGTAGTCCACCGTAGCGCCCAGCTGGATGGTACTGATACAGATGGGGGCGATGAAAGGCAGCGACTGGCCCAGCACATGGGGCAGGCCCAGATTGATGAAGATAGCCAGCTCGATGACGGCGATCAGGACGAAGGGCAGGGAGAAGCTTCCCTCCACCAGCGTGATGATGATAAAGATGGCGGCGATGGAGATGGCGTTGACTACCTTGAAGTCGTGGTCCGTCGTCTCGATCATGTCCTTCATGCAGGGGGCCTCACCGATGAGCATTCCGCCCTCGTCATACTTCTTCAGGATGGCGTTCAGCTGATCGATCTGCTGATTGACATCATCGGAGGCCACCTTATACTCGGAGTTGATGAGCAGCAGCTCCCACTGGTCGCTCTCCAGCATGGAGCGCACGGAATCCGGCAGCACCTCCATGGGGATCATGGGGCCTGCCACGCTCTCCATGCCCAACACATACTTCACGCCCGGCACCTGCTCCATCTCGTCGATCATGGCCCGGACGTCGCTGTCCGGCAGATCGGCGTTCACCAGCAGCATATGGGTGGAGGCGATGTCAAACTCCTCGGAGAGCTTCTTGTTGGCGATGACGTACTCCATGTCCTCCGGCAGGCACTGGCCCATGTCGTAGTACACCTCGTCGTTGGTCTTATCATAGCTGATGTAGGCCGGGGCAACAAGCAGGGCAAAGATCACCAGAAACACGGGGAAAATCTTGCACACGCCCTTGGCAAAGCCTCCCATATTGGGGATCAGGGACTTATGCCGTGTCCGCTGCAGAGGCTTATCCAGCACCAGGATCAGGGACGGCAGGATGGTCACGCAGCCCAGCACGCCCAGCAGCACGCCCTTGGCCATGACGATCCCCAAGTCACGGCCCAGCGTGAAGGACATGAAGCACAGGGCGATGAAGCCGGCGATGGTGGTGGCAGAGCTGCCGATGACGGAGGTAAAGGTGTTGTGGATGGCCACCGCCATGGCCTCCTTGTGGTCGCTTTGCAGGGTCAGCTGCTCGTTGTAGCTGTGCCACAGGAAGATGGAGTAGTCCATGGTCACGGCCAGCTGCAGCACCGCAGACAGGGCCTTGGTGATGTAGGAGATCTCTCCCAGGAAGAAGTTGCTGCCAAGGTTATACACGATGGCCATGCCAATGCTGGCCAGAAACACGAATGGAACCAGCCAGCCGTCCAGCAGCAGCATCATGGCGGCGCAGGCACAGGCCACGGCCAGCGCCACATAGATAGGCTCCTCCTGCTCGCACAGGTCCTTCAGGTCCGTCACCAGTGCCGACATACCCGACACGAAGCACTGCTTGCCGGCGATGGAGCGGATCTCACGGATGGCGTCCATGGTCACGTCCTCCGAGGTGGCGGAGTCGAAGAACACCGCCAGCATGGTGGCGTCGTCGGTATTGAACTCGTTATACAGCTTATCCGGCAGCAGCTCCATGGGGATGGAGAGGTCCGCCACGGAATCGTACCACAGCACGCTCTCCACGTGGTCCACCTGCTGGATCTTCTCCTTCAGCTGGGCCACCTCCTGCACCGGCATATCCTGCACCACGATGAAGGAGAAGGCTCCCTTGCCGAAGTCCTCCTTCAACGTCTCCTGCCCGATGACGGTATCCATGTCGCTGGGCAGATAATCCAGCATATCGTAGTTGATCCGGGTACCCAGCATCCCAAACACCGCCGGCACCAGCAGGATCAATGCGATCATCAGGATCAGAACACGGTTTTTTACCACCGCTTTAGACAATCCCATTGCATCTCGGTCCTTTCTCACTTGATCTCAAATTCGTCTGTCTCGATGACGTCCGGCTGCTGGTGGCGGATGATCTTCACTGTCAGCAGAGCCACCAGCAGATTCATCACGCCGTCCAGAAACAGCGACGCACCCAGGAGCATGGTCAGCGCCTGCGCCCCCTCGCCGGGCCGCAGCACCAGCAGCACGCCCAGCACACCGGCGCACGCCGCCGCCAGCAGGATGGCCCACCAACGGTCGATGCCAAAGCGCTTGGCGTCCACGGCGATCTGCACCTTGAACAGCCCGTCCGACAGCACCAGAATGCCGTACACCACGCACAGAAAGCCGATGGTCTCGCCGGGATGGGTCAGTGTTACGATGCCCAAGGCCATCAGCAGCACGCCGAAGGCCAGATCGTACTGGAAGGCCAGCCGGAACAGGTCACGGGACAGATACCCCGCCACCTTCACGGCGCCAAACACGATCATCCCGATGCCCAGCAGCTCTCCGATGACGGCCACCGACACGCCGGGCCATACAAACAGCACCACGCCCAGCACGCACAGCAGCACCGACATGATGATGTATCCTGTTTTGGCCGCTCGCATAGGGGTCACAGAACGCATGATACGCATCTCCCTCACTTTTGATGGTCTGAGTTTACCGCTTTCGGCGGCGGGAGAAAATGGACAAAAAAATGCCGGGTGTCTGAAAGTCAGACACCCGGACGCAAATTGCCCAGTTTTTAGGCAGTCAGGGGGCATTTGCCTAAATTTTCAATGGTCCTCCCGACTGCGCCCGATGATGAGCTCCGGCAGGCCGTGGCACAGGCGGCTGATACGCCGCAGCTCCTCCAGCGCCTCATCCTGCATCCCGCCGCTGATCCAGTCGATGCACATTCCGAAGAGTTGGCACTTGATGAACCGGATCACCGCCCGGCGGTCCGCCTCCGGCAGCTGGTGCTGGGGGAAGGCGGTATCGATGTAGGTAGTGACGGCGTAGTCGCACAGGCGCATGGCGCTCTCCTCGAAGAGGTCACGGTTCACGGAGTGGTAGATGTGCATCACGGCGCTGCGGTTGTGCAGCGCATAGCGGAAGGCCATCTCGCAGCACTCGTCCAGCGTGGAGATGGTGGGATACTCCTCAATGAGCTGGTCGGTGTAGGAGGTGATGATCTCAGCAATGAGGGAGGGGATATCCTGAAAATGGTAGTAAAAGGAGTTGCGGTTGATGCCGCATTTCTCCACAATATCCCGGACGCTGATCTTGTTCAGGGGCTTTTCGTTGAGCAGCTGCAAAAACGCTGTTTCAATGGCCTGCTTGGTAAAATTCGCCATACACACCTCCGTCTCTTCTGCACACGCTCTCTCGGAAAACTGATTATAGCAGATTTTTCCCCGGCTGACAACCCTCCCAAAGCGCCCAAAATGGGGCATACTATCCCTGCCGTCATGACCGACGGCAGCCAAGAACAGGAGGTCCATGCCATGCGAAAGAAAAAGCCCTTTCACGACCCGGCGCCGGATATCCACGACTTTCCCGGCGTTCCGGAGAGTACCTTCGATCTGGTGAACCAGTACGGCACCTACAACATCCAGCCCACCTCCCACACGGAGAACCTGTTTCCTCTCATCGGGCCGGAGCTGCCGGAGCGCTGGCGCACCATGCGTCTGGGAAAGGACGATCTGGAGAACTTGTAGCGGAAGTCTGCGGGGCAGACGCATCAGGGGCAGGCGCAAATGCGCCCGCCCCTGTTGCGCTTTTCTCTTGCAGGCTGTGTCGAAATATGGTAGGATGGATGTATACCATATGGTATAGCGACCCCCAAATACATGATTCGGAGGAAAGAGAAGCGATGAAGCAGATGAAACGGGCCGCAGGTCTGCTGCTGGCGCTGGTACTGGTGCTGAGCATGGCCGCCTGCGGTAAGAAGGACGGAGACGGCGGCGACAGCCAATCCGGCTTCCAGCGTGGCACGATTGAAAACGGCATTTACACCAACACCTTCGTGGGCATCGGCTGCCAGCTGAGCGATGACTGGACCTACTACACCGACGAGCAGCTGGCAGAGCTGTCCGGCGTGGTGGCCGAGAGCAGCGAGGAGATGCAGAAGGCCATGGAGGATGGCAAGAGCACCTATGATATGTTCGCCAGCGCCATGGAGGGCCTTGTGACCATAAACGTGGTGTATGAGGATCTGGGCGCTCTGTACGGCAAGCTGCTGGACGAGGCGGGCTATCTGGAGATCGCCGTACCCAAGCTGGAAGATGCTCTGGCCTCCATGGGGCTATCCAACGTGAAGGTGGAGCAGACTCCGGTGCAGTTCGCCGGTCTGGTTCGGGAGGGCGCTGTTATCTCCGGCGAGATGGACGGCGTCCCCATGTATGAGACGCTGGTGTGCATCAAGCAGGAGGGCTACATGTGCTGCGTGACCATGTGCAGCTGGACGGAGGATATCACCGCCGATCTGGTGGAGCTGTTCTATCAGGCGTAAGCCGAGGCGAAACAAATAAACAGGAGGCCGCAGACAATGCCTGCGGCCCTCTGTTTTTTTGGTTTATTACAGCTCCGGGGCGGCGTTGGTGCGCTGGGAGCGCAGACGGTAAGTGACCTTCTTCAGCTTCCGGCTTCTCATGGAGCTGATGGCCGTGGGGATAGCACCCAGCAGCGTGAAGGCATACAGCTTCACCAGCTCCCCGATGTAGGTGGAGGAATCGATGATCTCCTGACGCAGCATCTCCGGGATCATGCGGAAGCAGTCCAACAGGCTCAGCTCGTAGTAGTCCTTCAGCTCGTTATAGACGGCGACGGACCAATCCAGCTGGTAGCCCACATAGGTCATGCCCAGCATCAGCACGATGCTGACCACCAGACCCACGGTGGAGAACCGGCCGCCCAGCAGCTCATAACCCTTCATGGTGCAGATGGCCATGACGATGCCGCTGACTGCCGCCACATAGCCCAGCTGGCCCAGCAGCACGATGCACGCCACGCCCAGCAGAGAACCCAGCAGCGCACCCACGGTGCCGGCCACCACGTTCTCCTTCTTGCCCAGCTCCGCCTGCTGGTTCTGCTCCTGCAGATGGCCCAGCTGCTGGTAGCAGCTGTCGCACAGCAGGGAGGGGACACCGGTCATGATGCAGGGGTCCGTCTCCACGGCGCTGCCGCAGTTCTGGCAGCAGTTGTCATAGCCGGAGGCGTGCAGAAACTCCACCACGGCGGCTACAGCCTCCGCCAGCTTCTCCACCTGATTGGGGTTGCCGAAGCGGACATTCAGGGTCAGCTCCACCCGGCTGCGCCGGACGGAGACGCCCGTCACCAGACGGGTCCCCTTGACGAATTGCCGGATGGCGGACTGATCCGGCTCCTGCCCCAGCCGGTGCAGGGACAGGGTCATGACGGCAAGGCCCTGATCGTTGCGCCAGAGCATGGTCTGGTAGCCGCCGACGCTGCCGAAGAGGATGCTGCTCTCGCCGTCCACCGTCAGGTGCAGACGCTGGGCGGTCTGGTCCAGAAAGGTCTTTTCTTTTTGAGTCATGGGGTAGCTCTCCTTTTCTCTCTTTCACATGGTTTACACACAACTATGCCGGAGGATCGTCAGAAGGAGACGACCTCCTCCTTGGGCTTTTCGCAGGGGGCGATGGCGGTGACATACAGCACCGGACCCTCGCCCTGATAGGCGTCATTGGCCTCTTTCTTCACCGTGGCGGTGATCTCCACCCACTGGCGGTTCTTGAACCTCTCCAGTCCCTCGCCCTTGGCCACCAGAGCCAAAAACTGCATATCGTTCTCGCAGCAGACCATGGCGAAGCGGCCGGGGCAGTGGACGCCCTTGAACTTCTTGGAGTGGCACATGACGGCCTTATACCGCACGGTGACACCGTCATAGCGGTCGGGGTTGTCCATCATATCCACATACCAGACACCGTAGTCGTCGTCCGGCACATCCAGATGGCCGTCGGAGAGATCGAAGGGGGACATCTCCGGAGTGACGTACTCCTCGCTGGTGCCGTCCTCGTTCTCCAGATAGATATCGGCCCGGCGGTTCACCATCCGCAGGTTGCGGCTGCGGAGCTGGGCCCGCAGCTCCTCGTTGCAGTGGTTGAAAATCAGCATATCGGCGTTGCTGATCTTCTCCATCATCAGCTGGCCCATATTCTTTACATACATCTCGAAGCTTCTGGCGTCCACCAGACACATGATCTGGTAGAGGATCCAGTTGGCAGGCAGGCTGTCCCGGTACAGAGGCTCGATCATCCACATACCGTTATACTCGATGATGACCTGCTTGGGCCGGTACTGCTTCTCAAGCTTCTTGAACAGCTCCGGAGTCAGCTGACTCTGCTCGTCCACCGTGTAGGTAAACACATTGCCCAGCACACGGGGGTCGTACTCCAGCTCCCCCTCCTCGCAGCAGATCAGCAGGGTGCGGTCCTCTTCGGCAAAGCCGTCCCGGAGGATACCGTTGATGAAGCCGGTTTTGCCGGAATCCAGAAAGCCGGCGATGAGATAGACAGGAATATCCATAGTTCCTCGCTCCTTACAGGTGTTACAGGCTGAACAGCTCTTTGAGCTTGTCCTCCTTCAGCTGGGCGCCGATGACGCACAGGCGGCCGGTGTAGTCGGCGCTGCCGTAGCGGACGTCCTGCTCCTCGGGGACATAGTCGAAGTGCAGCCACTTGCCGCCGCTGGGGACGATCCCCTTGGCCCGGAGAATGGCGCCGTAGTCGCCGGTATCCAGCGCCGTCAGGATGCGGCGGATGTCCTCCTCCGTGTAGGAGTGGACCGTCTCGGCGCCCCAGCTGGTGAACACCTCGTCGGCGTGGTGGTGATGGTGGTGGCAGGAGCACTCCGGGTCATCGCACTCGCCGTCATGGTGATGGTGGTGCTCATGCTCCTCATGGTGCTCGTGCTCCTCGTGGTCATGGTGGCAGCAGCCCTCGTGATGGTGATGCTCCTCATGGTCATGGTCGTCATGATCGTGATGATGGTGGTGCTCCGCCTCCTCCGCCTCGTGCTCGGCCTGCATCCTGGCCAGCAGCTCATCGGCCAGAGAGACCTTTTCCACAGCGGACAGCAGAGTCTTGCCGTCCAGCTGGTCCCACGGGGTGGTAAGGATGGCGGCGGTGGGATTCTTCTCCCGCAGCAGAGCCACGGCGGCCTCCAGCTTCTCCTGAGACAGCTTCTGTGTCCGGGAGAGGATGATGGTGCCGGCAGACTCGATCTGATTGTTGTAGAACTCACCGAAGTTCTTCATATACACCTTCACCTTGGTGGCGTCGGCCACGGTGACGAAGGAGTTCAGCTTCATGTCCGGCTCGTCCCGAACGGTGTTCTCCACCGCCACGATAACGTCGGAGAGCTTACCTACGCCGGAGGGCTCGATGAGGATGCGGTCCGGGGCGAACTGCTCATGGACCTGATGCAGAGCCTTGTTGAAGTCGCCCACCAGAGAGCAGCAGATGCAGCCGGAGGACATCTCGCTGATCTGCACGCCGGAATCCTTCAGGAAGCCGCCGTCGATGCTGATCTCGCCAAACTCGTTTTCAATGAGTACCAGCTTCTCACCCTGATAGGCCTCGCTGAGCATCTTCTTGATGAGCGTGGTCTTACCGGCGCCCAGAAAGCCCGATACAATGTCGATTTTTGTCATAAAACAACCCTTCTTTTCTCCTCCGCCATGGCAGAGGACAATTTTTCTCTTATATCATACCCTATTTTTCCAAAAATGCAAGAGGGGGAGACGACCCTCCACCGCCGGGGCGGAAAACTTTTCTTGACAGGATACTCATACGGCGTTATACTGTACTCACTATAAACGAAAGGAGGCGTACACCATGACGAAGATCAAGCTGACCAGTAAGGGGATCATCGTGTGCGCCGCCGGATCGGCCCGATAAAGGGGCCGATGTGACCGTACTCTGTGTGCGTCCCCATCCGGGGGCGCATTTTTTGTACGCTGCCGGATGCCGGCGGCGTTTGGACAGGCGGTCTGCGGGCCGCCGGGAGAGAGAAGGAGGCTTATGGAAGAGAAGCAATCGACATTCAAGCTGTCGGGGCGGGAGAAGGCCGGGCTCATCTGGCACTATCTGCGCCCCTGCTGGGGGCATTTTGCGGCGGCGCTGCTGTGTGCGTGCCTGTCCATGGCGCTCAACGCCCTGACGCCCCAGATCATCCGTATCACGGTGGACTCCATTCTGGGATCCGAGGAGGCCAAGCTGCCGGCGCTGGTGCTGCGGGTGCTGCCGCTGGAGACGCTGCGGCAGGAGCCTGTCACGGCGCTGTGGTGGGCGGCGGGGGCCGTCATGGTGACGGCGCTGCTGCGGGGCCTGTGCAGCTTCGGGCAGCGGGCGCAGCTGTCCCGTGGGTCCGAGGCCTACGTCAAGGGGCTGCGGGATGACCTGTACCGGCGCATCCAGTATCTGCCCTTTGCGTGGCACAAGCAGCATCCCACCGGCGACATCATCCAGCGCTGCACCTCCGATGTGGACGTGATCCGCACCTTCGTGTGCAACCAGCTGGTGGAGGTGGTGCGGACGGTGTTCCTCATCATCCTGTATCTGTGGATCATGTTCCGCATGAACGTGAAGCTGTCCCTGATCGCTCTGGCCTTCATCCCCATTGTGGGCCTGTCGTCGGGGGTGTTCTACCGGAAGATCTCCTCCCGGTTCAAGACCGCCGACGAGGCCGAGGGCGAGGTGACCGCCTGCGCCCAGGAGAACCTCACCGCCGTGCGGGTGGTGCGGGCCTTTGGCCGGGAGAAGTATGAAGAGGACAAATTTCAGGCCAAGAGCGAGCGGTACGCCGGACTGTGGATCCATCTGGGAAAGCTCCTGTCGGTATACTGGGCGTCGGGGACGCTGCTGACGTGCCTGCAGGTGATGGTCATCATTCTGGCGGGCATCCACGAGAGCGTGGCCGGGGCCATGACTCTGGGCGCCTTCGTGGCCTTCGTCAGCTACAACGAGTCTCTGGCGTGGCCTGTGCGTTCTCTGGGCCGGGTGCTGTCGGACATGAGCAAGGCCGGGGTATCCATGGACCGTGTGGGCTACATCCTCCGCTCCCCGGAGGAGCAGGAGCAGCCCGACGACGTTCCCTTCCCCGGCGGGGACATCGTATTTGACCATGTGACCTTCGGCTACGAGGGGCAGCCGGTCCTGAAGGACGTGTCCTTCACCATCCGGGAGGGGGAGACCTTCGCCGTGCTGGGCGGCACCGGCTCCGGCAAGAGCACGCTGGTGCATCTGCTGGACCGGCTGTACGACGTGCCGGAGGGTTCCGGCCGCATCACCATCGGCGGCGTGGACCTGCGGCATATCCGGCGCAGCGACCTGCGGCGGCACATCGGCCTTGTTTTGCAGGAGCCCTTCCTGTTCTCCCAGACCATCGGGGAGAACATCCGGGCTGTGCGCCCCGATGCGCCGGAGGATGCCATGCGCCGTGCGGCGGCCATCGCCTGCGTGGATGATGCGGTGACCTCCTTCCCGGAGGGGTATGACACCATCGTGGGGGAGCGGGGCGTGACCCTCTCCGGCGGACAGAAGCAGCGGGTGGCCATCGCCCGGATGCTGATGCAGCAGGCCCCGGTGATGATCTTCGACGACTCCCTGTCCGCCGTGGACGCCGAGACGGACGAGAAGATCCGCACCGCCCTGCGCCGGTCCACCGGCAAGGCCACGGTGCTGCTGATCTCCCACCGGGTCACCACCCTCATGCAGGCCGACCGCATTCTGGTGCTGGACGGCGGCCGGGTGGCGGAGCTGGGGACCCATGCCCAGCTGGTGGAAAAGCCCGGCATCTACCGGGATATCTATCACATTCAGATGCAGAGTGCCGACCGGGCGCTGCTGGAGGAAGGGGGGAGCGAGCATGGCAGCCATTGACGAAAAGGAATATACCCAATCCTTCGACTGGAGGATCTGGAAGCGGCTGGGGCCGTTCCTGCGGCCCTATCGGGGCGCCTTCATCTCCATGCTGGTGTTCAACGGCATCTGCGCTCTGGTGGACGTGGTGCTGCCCCTGTTCCAGAAGTACGCCATCCAGAACTTCATCGAAAAGGACACCCTGACGGGGCTGCTGCCCTATGCACTGGCGTATCTGGCGGTGGTGGTGGTGCAGGCACTGTCGGTGGTGATCTTCGCCCGGAACTCCATGCACATCGAGATGAATCTGGGCAAGGATATGCGCGGGGCATTGTTTCACCACCTGCAAACCCTGTCCTTCTCCTTTTATAATGTGACACCGGTGGGCTATCTGCTGACCCGTGTCATGAGCGACACCAACCGCATCTCCAGTATGCTGGCATGGAACTTCACGGATATCCTGTGGGCAATGTTCTATGTGCTGGGGACCTTTGCGGCCATGCTGGCGCTGAACTGGAGGCTGGCGCTGGCAGTTATCGCCATTGTGCCGGTGATGGCCATTCTGACTGGGTATTTTCAGAACCGCATCCTCCACTGGAACCGGAAGGTGCGTAAGCTGAACTCCCGCATCACCGGTGCTTTCAACGAGGGCATCACCGGCGCCCGCACCACCAAGACGCTGGTGACGGAGGAGCAGACCGCCGATGCCTTCCGCAGTCTCACCCGACAGATGCACGACTCCGGCATCCGGGCAGCCCGGCTCAATGCGGTGTTTATCCCGCTGGTGCTGTTCTTCGGCACCATGGCGGTGTCCATCGTGCTGCTGCGGGGCGGCTATATGGTGCTGGATCAGGCGCTGGAGCTGGCCACTCTGTCGGCCTTTACCACCTATGCCGTCAGCATCTTCGACCCCATCCAGATGACCGCCGCCAATCTGGCGGAGTTCATCTCGTTGCAGGCCTCTATTGAGCGGGTGACGGATCTGATGGACGAACAGCCGCAAATTCAGGACACCCCGGAGGTCATCGAGAAATACGGCGATGCCTTCCACCCCAAGCGGGAGAACTGGGAGCCGCTGCGGGGCGAGATCGAATTCCGGGATGTGACCTTCCGCTATCCCGACGGCGGCGAGAACGTGCTGGAGCACTTCTCCCTCCACATCCCTCAGGGGACCACGGTGGCCATCGTAGGCGAAACGGGGGCCGGCAAGAGCACTCTCATCAATCTGGCCTGCCGGTTCTTTGAGCCTACGGAGGGACAGATCCTCATTGACGGCGTGGACTACCGCCGGCGCAGCCAGCTATGGCTCCACTCCAACATCGGCTATGTGCTGCAGAATCCCCACCTGTTCTCCGGCAGCGTCCGGGAAAACATCCGCTACGGCAAGCTGGACGCCACCGACGAGGAGGTGGAGGCCGCCGCACGGGCCGTGTCGGCGGATACGGTGGTGGCCAAGCTGGAAAAGGGCTGGGACAGCGACGTGGGTGAGGGCGGCGACCGTCTCTCCACCGGCGAGAAGCAGCTGATCTCCTTTGCCCGTGCCGTGCTGGCCGACCCCCGCATCTTCGTGCTGGATGAGGCCACCTCCTCCATCGACACCCAGACGGAGCAGCTGATCCAGAACGCCATTGACCATCTGCTGACGAACCGCACCTCCTTTCTGGTAGCCCATCGCCTCTCCACCATCCGCAAGGCGGACGTGATCCTGGTGGTGAAGGACGGCCACATCGTGGAGCAGGGTAAGCATGAGGAGCTGCTGCGGCGCAAGGGGTACTACCACGACCTGTACAGCAAGCAGTTCGCTCAGGAGAGCGCCGCCCGCATCTTGGGCGAGGGCAGCGCCCAATAAAGCACATATCAGAGCAAACAGCCCCATTCCCGGCGCTGCTGAACTGCACCCCACTTGTTAGATATCTAACAAGTGGGGTGCAGTTCACTGATGGCTTCCGGGATCTTTGCCGGAGGGCCTCCCTATCTGTTCATAAAATTTTCATATTATTCCTGTTGCCATTTTGTAACTTTTTTTATATAATACCTTATGGTGACATAATACGGCGCAGCCCGACAGGGTTCGTCGTTTCAAATGCAGCGGGCCGGGTCTCCGGCAACGAGGGATATGATATGATTCGATTGAAGGACGTTGAAAAAACATACGAAAACGGGACGGAGGCCCTTCAGGGCATCTCCTTTACCATTGAGGACGGGGAATTTGTATTTCTGGTGGGACCCTCCGGCTCCGGCAAGTCCACCATCATCAAGCTCCTGACCGGCGAGGTCATCCCCACGGCGGGGCGGGTCATGGTCAACGGCTTTTCCATGAGCCGCATCTCCGACCGGCAGATCCCCTATATGCGCCGCACCATCGGCGTGATCTTTCAGGACTTCCGGCTGATCCCCAAAAAGACGGTGTTCGACAACCTGAGCCTTGCCATGCGGGCGGTGGGGGCCACGCCCCGTGACATCCGCACCCGCATCCCCTATGTACTGGAGCTGGTGGGGTTGAAGGGGATGGAGGACCGATATCCCGACGAGCTGTCCGGCGGTGAGCAGCAGCGTGTGGCCATTGCACGGGCGCTGGTGAACAATCCCAGCACCATCGTGGCCGACGAGCCCACCGGCAATCTGGACCCCAACCGCTCGCTGGAGATCATGACCCTGCTGGAGCGCATCAACGCCCTTGGCACCACCGTAGTGGTGGTGACCCACGAGCGGGATCTGGTGAACCACTTCGACAAGCGGGTCATCATGATCGATCACGGGCAGGTCAACGGCGACGGCGTGGGAACGTATGAGGTATAACAGATGAAGCACGATTTTCGATATTTTTTCCGGGAGGGCATCCGCAATATGTTCTCCCACGGATTCATGTCCTTCGCCGCCATCGGCGTGACGGTGGCGTGTCTGGTGATCATGGGGACCTTTTCGCTGGTGGCCTATAACGCCAACGAGAACCTGAAGGATCTGCAAAAGGAGAACGCCGTGCTGGCCTTCGTGGATGAGAACCTCTCTGACAACGAGGCCAAGGCCCTGCAGTCCACGCTGGAGAATATCCCCGGCGCGGCGGACTGCACCTTCGTCTCCCGGCAGGAGGCACGGGACAGCTACGTGGAGCAGTACGATGAGGACGACCTGTACAGCAATCTGGATCCCTCCATTTTCCGCCATCGGTACGTTATCCATCTGACGGACGCCGCACAGATGCAGCAGGTGGTATCCGATCTGGAGGCCACCCCCGGCATCGTGAAGGTCCGGGCGGACGAGGCCATCTCCAACGGGTTTTTGACGGTGCGGAATGTGGCAAGCCTCATCAGCATCGCCCTCATTGCGGTGCTGCTGGTGATCTCGGTATTCATTATCTCCAACACCATCAAGCTCACCACCTTTGACCGGCGGGATGAGATCGCCATCATGAAGATGGTGGGCGCCACCGACGGCTTCATCCGATGGCCCTTCGTCTACGAGGGTCTGCTCATCGGTCTGATGGGCGCCGTCATCGCCTTCGGCCTGCAGTGGCTGCTATACGAGGCCATTTCCAAGGGCATCGCCGGGTCCGATACCCTGCAGCTGCTGCGGGTGGTGTCCTTCCGGAAAATTTGGGGGCCGGTGGCCGGTGTGTTCGGTCTGGTAGGTATTCTGGTAGGCGTGGGCGGCAGCCTGACCGCCATCCGGAAGTTCCTGAGAGTATAAGGAGGAGTGCAGCATGAGTAAGAAAAAATGGTGCGGACTGCTGGCCGTTCTCATGGCGGTGAGCATCGTGTTCACCAGCGGCGCTCTGCGCCCGGTGAACGTCTATGCCGAGACCATCGCAGACCTGCAGGAGCAGTCGGAGGAGCACCAGAAGAAGCTGGAGGAGATCAACCAGCAGATCGAGGAGGCCGAGGCCAACAAGGCCGATGCGCTGGAGCAGAAGAACCTGCTGGATCAGCAGGCGGATATCCTCCGCAGCCAGATCTCCAACGCCCAGCAGCAGATCGATACGCTGGAGGCGGAGCTGGCGGACAACCAGCAGAAGGAGGAGTCCCAGTACGACCTGTTCTGCCGTCAGGTGCGGGATGAAGAGGAGCGGGGTACCGCCTCCTTCTGGTCGGTGATCTTCAAGGCCACCAGCTTCAGCGATCTTTTGGGCCGCATCGACTTCATCAACGAGGTGGCCGAGCACGACCAGAGCGTCATCAACGACCTGCGGCAGCTGCGCCAGCAGATGCAGGCTGACCGGCAGGCGCTGGAGGAGCAGCGCTCCCAGCTGGAGAGCCGCCAGACGGAGCTGGACAGCCAGCTGGAGGCAGCCACCCAGCTCATTGCCAAGTACAACGAAACGGCGGACGGCCTGAACGATCTGGCCGCTCAGGAGAAGGCAGCCGCCGATGAACTGGACGCTCAGATCCAGGCCCGGAGGGAGGAGGAAAACCGGAACAACGGCGGCGATAACAGTGGAGGCAGCGGCGGTGGCAGCAGCAGCGGCTCCGACGAGACGCCCTCCTCCGACGGGTACATCTGGCCCTCGGACTGCCGGCTCATTACCTCCGGCTACGGTGGACGTGACCAGCCCACCCCCGGCGCCAGCACCAACCATATGGGCGTGGACATCGGCGCCTCCTACGGCAGCTACATCTATGCCGTGAAGTCCGGCACCGTAGTGGGTTCTAAGTACAGCTGGGGCGGCTACGGCAACTATGTGGAGATCGACCACGGAAACGGCAACTTCACCCTGTACGCCCATATGAGCGAGCGTCTGGTGGAGGTGGGCGAGTATGTGGAGCAGGGCGAGGTCATCGGCCTGTGCGGCTCCACGGGCATCTCTACCGGCCCCCACGTCCACTACGAGATCTGGGAGAACTACAGCCGCATCAATCCGCTGAACCGTCTGCCGGGGTACATCCCCTATTGGTGGTAAGCGGCCTTTCCCCTACCTGCACCGCTTGGTGCAGGTGGGGAATTTTTTATGCCGTCTTTCTCCCGCCGCCGGGCCATAGACTGGTGGAAAAGGGGGGCTGTGCATGGTGGGATATGTGCGATGGGAGGAGAAACGGAAAAAGCTCACCCTGCGGCGCTGTCCGCTGGGAGACGGGGAGGTGTGCCTGCTGGAGGGCGGCGGACGGCTGAATCGGCGGGTACAGCGCCGGGTGCGGCAGGCGGCGCAGGCCATGGCCGACGCCGGGGTGCGGTATGCGGCGGCACCGCCGGAGTGGGCGGCGCTGCTGCTTCCCCTTCGGCTCCCGGCCCCGGTGGCGCTGCGGCGGGCCATGCTGGGGCAGCTGGTGGACTGCGCCTGCAGGCAGCTGGGACTCTGCCGGTCACAGGCCAGTGTGGTGCTGCGGGCCTCCCGGCCCGACGGGGCCGTTACGGAGGCGGCGGATCTGCTGGCCCGGCGGGTAAGGTATCTGTCGCCGCAGCTGGGCCGGGGGCAGGAGGAGCTGCGGCGATCCCTGCGGCACCGGTACGGGCTGGGAGAGGGCGGTCCGGCGGCGCAGCTGGCGGTGTGCTTCGGCGCAGCGGCGGAGGGGCTTCCCTCCCTGCTGATAGGGGAGAGCCATCAGGAGGTACGGTATGTATGGGCCGAGCCGTGGCGGGAGAAAATGAAGCCGTGGACAGCAGAGGAGCCGCTGCTGGCAGCGCTGCTGGCGGAGGGAAGCCTTCCGCCGGGTGCGGCTGTCCCGGTGTGGGTAGGACTTGACACCGGCGGGGAAAGAACTTATAATGCAGAGTGATATAGTGTCTGTACTATTTTTGTTATAGTGTTTATACTAATCTCGTGCGGCCATGCCGTATTTGTCAACAGAAAGGAATGGATTCCATGGTAAAAGAATTCAAAATGAGTCAGGAGCGGTACGACGAGCTGAAAAAGGAGCTGGATTACAGCAAGACCACCCGTGCCGACGAGATCGCAGAGCTCATCAAGGAGGCCAGAGGCTTCGGTGACCTGTCGGAAAACAGCGAGTACGACGAGGCCAAAAATGAGCAGGGCAAGCTCTACTCCCGCATTGCCGAGCTGGAGAACATCCTGCTCCACGCCGTCATCGTGGACGAGACGGACATGGATTCCGACAAGGTATCCATCGGCTGCCGTGTCACCGTGACCAACCTGGATAACGGCAAGACCCTGCCGGAGTACACCATCGTGGGCTCTCAGGAGGCCAACGTCATGGAGCGGAAGGTGTCGGAGGATTCCCCCTTCGGCAAGGCCCTGATGGGCAGCAAGGCCGGCAGTGAGATCACCGTGGAGGCCCCCAAGGGTGTCATCCGCTACCGGGTGGACAAGATCGAACGATAAGGAGACCATATCTATGGCACAGCAGAATCAGAATCAACAGGACCTGCGGGAAATTCTCCAGATCCGCCGGGATAAGCTGGCAGCCCTGCAGGAGGCGGGTATGAACCCCTTCGAGATCACCCGCTATGACGTGACCCATCACGCACAGGAGGTCAAGGACCAGTTCGACCAACTGGAGGGACAGACCGTCGCTTTGGCGGGCCGCCTTATGAGCAAGCGGGGCATGGGCAAGGTGTCCTTCTGCGATCTGAAGGATAAGTCCGGCCGCATCCAGATCTACGCCCGGAAGGACGAGATGGACGAGGAGGCCTATGACCGCTTCAGGAAATATGACATCGGTGATATCGTAGGCGTCAAGGGCGACGTGTTCCGCACCCAGAAGGGCGAGATGAGCATCCGGGCCCACGAGATCACCCTGCTGTCAAAGTCCCTCCAGCCCCTGCCGGAGAAGTTCCACGGCCTGACGGACAAGGAGCTGCGCTACCGCCAGCGGTATGTGGACCTCATTATGAACCCCGAATCCCAGCGGAACTTTGAGATCCGCAGCAAGTTCGTGGCGTATCTGCGCCGGTATCTGGACAATATGGGCTTCATGGAGGTGGAGACCCCCGTGCTCAGCCCCATTGCCGGCGGCGCCAATGCCCGACCCTTCATCACCCACCACAATGCTCAGGACATCGATATGTATATGCGCATCGCCACGGAGCTGCACCTGAAGCGGCTCATTGTGGGCGGTCTGGAGCGGGTATACGAGGTGGGCCGCATCTTCCGCAACGAGGGCATGGACACCAAGCACAACCCGGAGTTCACCACCTGTGAGCTGTATCAGGCCTACACCAATCTGGACGGCATGATGGATATCCTGGAGGGCATCCTCACCGGAGCCGCCAAGGAGATTCTCGGCACCTACCACATCCAGTGGCTGGGCCACGACGTGGATCTGACCCCCAGCTGGAAGCGCATCACCATGGCCGATGCCGTGCAGAATGTCACCGGCGCCGACTTCATGGCCATTGAGGGCGATGATGACGCCGCCGTGGAGCTGGCCAAGAGCGTAGGCGTGGACATGGAGGGGGTAGCCCGGACGTGGGGCAACGCCCTGTACGAGACCTTCGACCAGAAGGTGGAGGAGACGCTCATTCAGCCCACCTTCATCACCATGTACCCGGTGGAGGTAAGCCCGCTGGCCAAGCGCAGCCCGGAGGACCCCCATCTGACGGAGCGGTACGAGATGTTCGTCTGCGGCTGCGAGATGGGCAATGCCTTCTCCGAGCTCAACGACCCCATCGACCAGCACCAGCGCTTCAAGGCTCAAGCGGAGAAGCGGGCCAATGGCGACGAGGAGGCCGACATGATGGACGAGGACTTCGTGCTGGCGCTGGAGTACGGTATGCCCCCCACCGGCGGTCTGGGCTTCGGCATCGACCGCTGCGCCATGATGCTCTGCGGCACCGACTCCATCCGGGACGTGATCCTGTTCCCGACAATGAAGCCGCTTGACTCCGACAAGAAGGCTTCCAAGGAAGCTTCGGCTCCTGCGGAGGCTGCTCAGGCGGCTCCGGTTGTGGAGGAAAAAATCGATTTTTCCAATGTTCAGATCGAGCCGCTGTTCCAGGATCAGGTGGATTTTGACACCTTCTCCAAGAGCGATTTCCGTGCCGTGAAGGTCAAGGAATGCGAAGCCGTGAAGAAGTCCAAAAAGCTCTTAAAGTTCGTTTTGGACGACGGAACCGGCGTAGATCGGGTCATTTTGAGTGGTATTCACGAATATTATGAGCCGGAAGAGTTGGTTGGAAAGACCTGCATCGCTATCACGAACCTCCCGCCCCGCCCGATGATGGGCATCGACTCCTGCGGTATGC
>OCHB01001138.1_pt1 | contig 20402 bp, 14 predicted proteins | sample 1538731 | NCBI WGS metagenome assembly OCHB01 (sample SAMN04571721, study PRJEB22368) | human gut metagenome | biome: human gut; material: stool | host: Homo sapiens | place: Luxembourg | collected 2012-09-20 | reverse complement strand
TTCACACGCGACGGGATCCCCGAACTGGGCGAATACCTGGAATCGGTGGACGGCACCGGCATCTGCAAGCTGACCGAGCTCGATGGCGGGGGAGAGGAGGTCGTCGTATGTCTGCCGGACGGGACCATGCCCGAGGGGATATCCGATCTGGAACTCGTCCGCGTCCCCACGCGCATCGAGGAAGGCGATGCGAAAACGGAAACCATGTCGGACGAGACGGCGGAACGGATGGCGAGGACCCGGTTCATCGTCGACGAATACACGATGGGCGTGCTCGACGAGCAGGAGGCCGGCGAGAGGCTCTTCCGCCACCTGTTCCCGCATTGGGGATGAGAAGGCCGGATAAAGAATTCCATGAACGCAAACCAATGGAAACAAGCCCTATTCAGCCACTCCGAGGGAGAAAATACAAGGACAAGCGCCGGCACAGAATATCCTCAGCAGTACAATGCGCGGCAGCGGAAAACGAATTGGCGGAATCGAGGCCATCAAAGTGGGCATGGACGAAACTGGCGTTAGCGGATTCTTCTGCTCGTCATCGTTCTGATTGGACAGTGTCGCCGACCGTATTATCAATGAGGACCGTCAGTCCGCTTTCGTTGAATTTGTCGTAGTTTTCAATATCGTAGTGCATTTGCAATTCCAGCCAGTATTCCGGTGACGTGCCCAACACGTAGGCGAGATGGTATGCGAGGCTTGTGGTGATGCGTCTTTTCCCGCGTATTATTCCACTGATGGTGGTTTGTGGCAGGTTCATGGCTTTCGCCAGACGGTACATGGTGATGTTGTTTGGTTGCAGGTATTGGTGTAGCAGCACGTCGCCTGGGAGTGGCGCATGGCCCACATCGTTCATAGCCAGACCCTTTCACGCAATTCACTGACTTTTTTCTGATAGTAACAAAAGAAGCTACCGTTTTGCTTCGGTATGTGGGAATACGGTTTTGCCCGCCTCTCCCCTGTTTCGGGTCGAAGGCGGGCAAAACACGTTTGGTGCGGTGAGAATCAGTCCTCGACTGCATGCCATCCATCGGCATGCTTGGCGGAGCGCACCTTCACGAGCACGCAGCCGGCGCCGGCGATGGTCATGATCGCCGCCAGCGTGGCGATTGCGGTGGTGTCCGATCCGGTGGAGGCCAGACCATTGTTCGTCACACCTGCAGCCTGCTTCTTGGCCTGTTCGGCCTTCTGCTTCTTGGCTTCGGCATCCTTCTTGGCTTGGTCGGCCTTCTTCTGGGCTTCCTGCTGCTTCTTGGCTTCCTCCTCGGCCTTCTTCCGGGCTTCGGCTTCGGCCTGCTTGGCGGCGGCGAGCTCCTTGTCGGACGCCTGCTTGTCGGCGAGCTTGGCATCATAGTCGGCCTTGGCTTTCTCGTATGCCTTGTCGGCCTCATCCTTGGCCTTGTTCGCCTCGTCCAGCTTGGACTGCGCTTCCGTCAGCTTCGCGTTCGCCTTCTTGAGGTTCTCCTCGGCGTTCTGCAGACGCTTGATGGTGTTCTGGGCGTCGTTGAGCTTGCCGGTGGCCGCGTTGAGGTCGTCCTTCGCCTTCGCGTATGCGGCCTTGGCGTCGGCGATGGCCTCGTCGGCGGCCTTGACCTGCTTGGCGGCGGCTTCAACCTTCGCGTCGGAAACGGTCTTGGCGTCGAGCGCGGCCTGCTTGGCCTTCTCGGCCTCGGCCTTGGCTGCCTTGGCGGCGGCCAGGTCGGCTGCGGCCTTCGTCTTGTCCGTGTTCGCCTGCTTGATCGCGGCTTCCGCATCCGTCTTGTTCTTGGCGGCGGTCTGGGTCAGCTTGTCGGCGGTATCGATCTTCGCCTGTGCGGCGGCGACTGCCGTGTTCGCCTTGTCCACTGCCGTCTGGGCTGCGGTCTGGGCGTCGGTGGCGGCGTCGGCTCCGGACCGGGCTTCCTTGGTGGCCTGCTGGGCGGCGGAATAAGCCGCGTTCTTATCGGCTTGATCCTTCCTGGCTTCCTCCAACGCCTTGGCCTTGTCCTCGTTCGCCTTCACGGCCTCGTCATACGCTTTCTGCGCCTCGTCGGCGGCAGCCTGCAAATCCCTGGCCTTCTGCGCGGCCTGCTGGGCTTCCTCAGCGGCCTTCCGTGCGGACTGCTGGGCGGCGGCCAGCGCCTTGGCCGCATCGGAAGCGTCCTGTGCGGCCTGCTTGCTCTTGGACAATGCGGTCTGGTATGCGGCGTCGGCTCCGGTCAGGGAATCACGGTAGGCAGTCAAATCAGTCAGGTATGCGTCAACGTCCATGATGCGGCCCGCGTCGGAGCCGATTCCGTTAGCGTTTTCGGTGAACAGCTGACTATGGGTGTTCCCGCCGATACCCGTGATGTTGCCGTTCTGGCTGACGCCGAAACCGGTGAGGGTCAAATCGGGGTTGACCAGCGTGGTGTAATGGCCATAAGCGCAGGGTTTGACGGGCTTGCCGTCCGAGGCCTTGCAATCCAGGACACCGTCGGACATGTCCTTCTCATACATGGACTTCTCCGTGTCGTACCAGCCCTTAAAGGGATCAGTGTAACCCCAGGCGAGGTTTTCGCTGGCGGGGAATTGAAGTGGATGGTTCACGTTGTTGTTGGCATAATCCGCATCCGCCATGGCCTGTGCCATCAGGGTGTCACTGACCTTGAGGGGCTGCAGGCCTTCCTTCGCGCGAAGCTGATTGGCTTCCTGGATGAACTTCAGGGCCTCGATCATGTTGTCCAACGTGGTCGCATCACCCTTGGCACCATTATGAATGGCGTCAAGATACTCGGTGACGGTCGGATCGGTGAGAACCTTGACTGCCTGAGAGGCACCCTTGTCGCCGAAGTAGGCCACTGCGCCCTGAGACAGCTTGTCCTGAGCCTCGTCTGCCGCTTCCTTCTTGGCGTCGGCCTCGCTCTTGGCATCGGCGGCGGCCTGCTGCTTCGCCTCGGCGTTGGAAGAGGAGTCGGACACCGCCTTGTCGGCATCCTTCTGCGCCTGTTCCGCCTTCTGCTGGGCGGTGGCGGCGTCGGCTGCGGCCTTCTTCGCCGCTTTGAGCTTCGCGGCCAGGTCGGAAAGACCTCCATCATCCTTGGACAATTGCTCGACCTTGGCATCGGCCTTCCGCTTGGCTTCAAGCGCCTTGGCCTCGGCCTGCCTGGCCGCATCCAGCTTGGCTTGCGCGACGTTCACCGCCTCGTCGGCCTTCGTCTTGTCGCCGGTCGCCATGGCCTGCTGCTGCTTGGCCGCGGCCAGCTCCTTCTCGGCGGCGGCCTTGTCGGCCGCGGCCTTCTTTGCGTCCGCGTCGGCCCGGCCGGCCTTCTTCTGCGCATCACTGATGGCGGTATCCGCCGCATCGGCCTTCTTCTGCGCGTCCGTGGCCTGCTTGTCGGCCGCATCAATATCGGTCTGGGCCGTGCCGGCGGCCTGCTGATGGGAGGCGGATTCGGCCGTGGCCTCATCCTTCGCGGTCTGTGCGGTCCGCTTGTCGGCTTCTGCCTTCGACTGGTCATCGGATGCCTGCCGCATGGCCTTGCTGGCGTCATTGATGGCGTTGGACGCGTCGTTCGCGGCCTGCTGGGCGGCGGCGATCTTGTCGGCCGTGCCGGTCGCATCCTGTGCGGCCTGCTGTTGGGCCTTATTGGCGTCGTCGTAGTTCGCCTGCGCCTGCTGCTGGTTGTTTGCGGCTGTCTGCTGCTGGGCGGCGGCGGCGTCGAGGTTCTGCTTGGCGGTGTCCAGTGCGGCTGCGGCGGCGTCGGCCTTGGCCTGTGCTTCGGTCACGCCGGTCGGGGATGCCTGTGCGATGGCCTGGTTGGCTTCGGTGGTGCTCTGCTGTGCCTGCTGGATGCTGTCTTGGGCCTGTGTGATTGCCTGATTGGTTTGGTCGCCGGTGGTTGTGGTTTCGTCGGCCATTGCGACTGCCGGAGCGGCAAGGGTTGCCATCACGGCGGTGGTTGCCACTGTGATCTTGGTGATGCCGTGTGTCATGGGGAGTTTCTTCTTTCTCGTGTATGTGTCTTCCTTTTCGGGTTTACCCCGATGTCGGGAGATTACGTGTTTTTGTTTCACAAACATATAGTAACACCTTTTTTTACTAACGCAAATTGTCACTATCATGTGTCTGTGGCAAACCTATATGATGACCCACGGCACGCCGACTGCGACAAAGCGAAAATCCGACAGCCAATATCCCCGTCACGGTGACGCCCGAAACAAAAGCCGCCTTTTTTACGTCCCCCGTGGCATCTCCGGGCAAGGGGGCCTGATCGGGCATGCTGTTGCGCTCCCCGGTGACGAGGAGGCGGAGCGTGTTGCCCTGCCCGGTGCAGGTCAATAATGTGACCTCGTCCCGTCCTTTCCGGATCTTCAGCGCCTTCGTGTCCGTGGGGCTGACGATGCGGATGTCGTTGACCCGGTAGGCGAGCGTGTTGCCCATGACCTTGATGTAGAACGGGTCGCCCTTCTCGAGTTCGCCCAAACGGGTGAACAGGGTGGCGCCCTTCAGGTTCGAATGGCCGGTGATCACCGCCCTCGTGTTTTTCCCTCCGACGGGCAGGCTGGTGCCGGCGAGATGGCCGGCGGCGTGTTCGAGCACGTCCTGGCCGGCGCCGTGCATGATGGGCATGTCGACGCTGATCTTCGGGACCAGGAGCTCGCCCATCGCATCCAGTCCGTTGACGGACAGTTGGCGCCGGTATTCGTCGTCGCCCTCGAAGTCGCCCTTGGTCTTGCCGTCGAACACGGGTTCGCCGATCTGCGGCTGGCCCGACTCGTAAAGTCGCTGGTTGTATTCGACCGCTGATCTGATCGCGCTCTGACGGCTACCCTCGGGAAACAGCGATGCGGCCTGGCTGACGGAACGCGCCTGAGCGTCGGTCGCCCTATCTCCGATGAGCTGCTGGATTCGGGGCATGCCAATGAGTATCAGCCCCAATGCCAGGCAGACGAGAGCGGCGGCGGTGTATATGCGGGAACGGCGGATGGGCCCGCCTGTCATCGACGGCGAGACGCATGGACTCCCACACGTCTCGCGATGTCGCTACGGCCATGCTCACCGGGAATGCCTTCCAATGGTCGGCGTTCCGGCGTGACGGCCTTTGCTACCGGCTCCCATGCGCAGCCGGATCACGGGCATGAGCGCTCCCATGGCGAGGATCATGAACACGAGGCCAGCGTACAGGCCGATGGTCGGCACCTGGGCGTGGCCGCCGGTGAACGGGAGCGTGGTCATGGCCGGCGCCCATTGCGCGTACACGGTGATGCTGCCCTGGTCGGGCATGGCGACCGTGCCCTTGCCGGGGCCGAGGATCGTGTCGCCGGCGCCGGGAGCGGGCTTCATGGCCCAGCCGGTGAACCGGAAGCCGGGCCGTTGCACCTTCGGCTCCTTCGCGTCGGCCGGGATGGTGACCGTGGTGAACGCGTCGACGGTGATGTCCGGGTATCCGCCGGTGCCCCCGTTCGGATCGAACTTCAGGGCGACCCTGTTGATCCTCCACTGGGCGTACAGAACGCTCGTGTTGACCGGGTTGCTCTTCGCGTCGGCGACGAGCCTGAACCCGTTGCCCGCCGCATACGCCTTGCCCCTGCCATCGGCCTGCGTGTTCCAGCCGGTGAACGTGTAGCCGGAGCGGGTGAACGGGTTGGCGATGACGGTGAGCGTCTGGTCGACCACGCCGTCCGTCCTGCGGGTCTGGCTGGTGGAGCCGCTGTTGCTGTTGTAGATCAGGTGCGCCGGATCGGCCTTCCATTGGGCCCACAGGGTCGTGGTGCCGGGGGTGAGCGTGTACCGGCCGCCGGGCTGGAGGCTCGGGTCCGTGCGCCTGTCCCTGGCCCACCCGGTGAACGTGTAGCCGGGGCGGGTGAACCCGTTTTGGGCGATGGTCACGTTCTGGCCGGTGACGCCCGTCGTGTCGGGTGTGGAGCCGGTGGCCCCGTAGTCGTCCCGGTATCGGATGTTGGCGGGGTTGGCCTGCCAGATGGCGTACAGGTCGTTGCCTGCAGGCTTCATCGTGTACCGGCCGACACCGTTCTTGCCTTCGCCGTATGCGGTGCCGGAACCATCCTTGGCGGTGTCCCAACGCACGAACGTGTATCCGTCGCGGGTGAAACCATTGGCGTTTGTGGTCAGCTCGTCACCGGTCTTGCCGGATTGCGCCGCCGTGTTGCCGCCGGTCGCGCCGTTGCCGTGATAGGTGAGGGGTTGCATGTTACCGGTCCAGCAGGCGTACAGGGTGCTGGAACCTTGCAGCGTCCACTTGTCGCCCGGGTTGACGGCCTTGCCCCTGCAATCGGCTTGGGTGTCCCAACGCACGAACGTGTATCCGTCGCGCGTGAACCCGTTCTGGCGTACGTTGACCTTCTGGTCGGTGACCCCGTTCTGCGGGTCGGTCTTACCACCGGTCGCGCCGTTGCCGTCGTAGGTCAGGCCGGCCTCGCCGGGCGTCCACTGCGCGTACAGGGTCAGCGTCCCGTTGGCCGTCCAACTGGCGCCCGGCGCGTACTTCGTGCCGCCGCCGTCCGCGTTGGTGGTCCAGCCGGCGAACGTGTACCCGTCGATCGTCCAGCCGTTCCCTCCGATGGCGGGAGTGTCGCCGGTGTGGCCGTCCCAGTTCGGGGTGCCGTTGCCTCCCGCGGTCTTGCCCGCGGGAGGGTTCGGATTGTAGCGGATGTGGGCCTCGTTGGCCGACCATTGGGCGACCATGGTGACGATCCCGTCCGGCTGCGTGGTCAGATTCGTGACCCACTGGCCGTCGCCGTACGCCTGCTGGTTGTCGGCGCGCTTCCACCCGGTGAACGTGTACCCGTCACGCGTGAACCCGTTCCGGCGCAGGTTCTGGCCGATGCCGTTCTGGAACGCCTGGTCCGGCGTGTTGCCGCCGGTCGCCCCGTTGCCGGCGAATCTGACGGTGTACCCGTTGCCGATCCAATGCGCGTACACGGTCACGTTGTCGGTGAGCGGCGTGTTGAAATCGTATCTGCCGCCGCCGTTCGGGGCCGTGTACCAGCCGTCGAACCGGTAGCCGGGAATCTTGCCCGTATCGCCCGTCGTCCAGCCGCTCGTATCGGATGCGGCCGTGTTGTAGGGCACGGTCCGACTGGCCGGCGTGCCGGGCGCGGTGCTGCCCTGCGGGGCGTTCACGTTGTGCGACAGGGTGGGGTTGACGGCCCACAACGCGTATACGGTCTTCGCCCTGGCGGGCATGACGATCTCCGTCCTGGCGTTCGCGTTCAGCGTGTTCCGGTCCATGGTGTCGGCGACGGGCACGTCCCTGTCGTTGGAGTCCGTGTTCGCGCTCCACCCGTAGAACGTGCGGTTGGTCTTGCCGATCTGGCTGGAATCCCAGCAGTCGGAGTCTATCTTCGCGGTCGCCAGTGTGATCCTGGCGCCGGCCGGATAGTAGACCTGGCAGCCGGATACGGCGCCCGTGTCGGCGATGGCCTGCACCTGCACGCTGCCGTCGGATCGGGTGATCGTCCGCTGGCCGGTCCCGTCATCCTGTCTGGCGATCGTGTCGGTCAGGATCCCGCGATCGTCGGTGGTGGTTCCGGACTCCGGTTCGGTGTCCCCGTCGGCCGCAAGCCTGACCGTTCCGTTCGCCTTGGAGGCGATGGCCTCCGTCCTCGCGGCCGACGTCCTGAACGCGGCCGGTTGCGTGGAATCCGCCTTCGAGGAGGAGGGCACCCTGCCCTTGGCGCCGTTGCCGTCATAGTCCAGCTTGTACGCGGTCTTGAAGCTCACATCATCCAGCAGGTTGCCTAGGTTCGCCTGGCGGCTATCCACGCTTTCGAACGTGAACGTGGTCGAACCGCCGGTGGCTATATACGTGCCCGTGTACGTCTCCCACTGCTTCGCGTGGTCGCGCGTGTCGGTGTTCGTCACCTTCGTGGCGATCACTTCGGATTTCTCGCCGACCTTGTCTCCATGCCCGTTGGAAACGGTGCGGGTCATGGGAACGACGGTGCGTGTGCCGTCCGCGGCGATCATCACCACGCGCATGCGATCCACGTATTCGTCGGTCAGGCTGGCGTGCTTGAGCGAGACCGTGTAGGCCACGTCCTTGACGGTTCTGATCGTTTGTCTGATGGAGGTTCCCGCCTGGTTGGCGGCGAGCTCCGCATATATGTTGTCGTTCCTGTCGAGCTGGAGCTCGACCTCGTTGGCGCGGCGCTGGTTCGGCGCGCCAACGCTCGGGCCGTCCGTCTCGGACGAATCCCAGCCGAAACGGTTGGCGTCGAAACCGTCGAGCTTCACCCACTTGCAGGCATTGAGATCGAACCGTTCGCCGCTTTTGCGTTCCACGGCGGACCAGTTTATCGAATGATCCATGTGCAGGCTCCTGGCGCCCGGATACTCGAAGTCCCCGTTCGTCAGCTTCTCCTGGCCCGCGTCGGCGGCCGGTACCGCGTTGGCCGGCAGGCCTGAGGCGTCCTGCATGGTCTTCGCCTTGCCGTCCGTTTCGGACGCCTTGCCGAAGGTCTTCGAGCTGATCTGGCTGGCCTGTTGCTTGGTTCCGCCGTTCGCGTCATAGGAGAGCGGGTACGCGTAGGCGAACCGCACGTCGTCGATCAGGTTTCCGGCAACGTTGTCGATGCCGGTGATGGACTTGAACGTGAAGCGGGTGACCGGCTGGTTGGCGGGGATGATCACGCTGCCCGTGTAGGTGTCCCACTTGCCGTTCCAGCCCGAGACCGCGCTGGCCACGACGTTCGACTTCTCGCCGACCTGGTCCTTGCCGTCGCTGGCGATGCGGGTCAGTTCGACCGGCCGCTCGTGTCCGGGCGTGCCGACCAGCACCTGCAGGCTGTCCACGCCCATGGCAAGGGTACGGCTCGCGTGCTTCAGCTTGACCGTGTACACGGTGCTGAAGTCATGCCGCGTATTGATGTCCTGGTACAGGTACGTGTTGGCCTGGCTCGCGGTGATCTCCCCGTAATAGTTGGAGCCGTCCCTCGACTGCTGGATTTCCGCGATGGGGGCTCGCCCGTCGACGGCCGTGTCCGTCTGGTTGGACTTCCAGCCGAAACCGGTGGCCTGGAAGCCGTCGATGTGCGCCCACTTCCTGGCAGCGCCCGCATCGCCCTTCACATAGTCGATGTTGGCGAAATTCCAGTCGGACTGGTAATCATTGCCTGCGGCCTTCCTCGCGGTGTCGAGGCATTGGCGGCCCTTGTAGGAGAACGAGCCGTTCACGAGCTCCGTCGGCAGGCTGCCGGACTTGCCGGCGATGGGCCTCGCCGTTGATGTGATGGTCTTGCCGATGTCGGGCATGCGGATCTCGTCCGCGTTCGCGGTGCCCGCCATCAGGAGCCCGCCGCCCATCAGGGTGCCCGCCGACACGATGCCGGCGACCATCCGTTTCAGCCATGTGCGCATTATCGGTTTTCCCCCCCCCCCATCCCTCGCAATGTCTTCCGACGGATGGGCCAAGACCCGTACGAACCCCTCGTGGCGGGCCGGATAAAAAAGAATCATTCGGTGATGAGAGGCCGATAGGGGACGCGACCCCGCCCCCTATCGGCGGAACCCCGGCCTGGAGGGCCGGGACATGTGTCAGGCGGCCGGATTGCCGCCGTCATGCGTGAGCGTCAGCGCGTCGCGGCGGTTGCGCGCGCCGCGCATGGCGCAGGCCAGCCAGAACGCGAACGCGAGCACGCCGCCCGTCTGCGGCAGTTGGGTCAGGTTCGCGACGTTCTTGATCTGCACCGTGTTGTTGTCCAGTCTGCTGGTCAGGTTCGGCACGGTGCCCGTCCCCCTGTACTGGATGCTCGTGCCCGCGTCGTCGATGGTGACGGTGAATGTCGGTTTCGCGTAGCTGGCGTAGCCGGCCGGCTCCCGGGACCGTGTACGTGCCGTAGCCGAGCCCCTGGAACCGGATGAGGCCCCTCTGGCTCGCGTCGTCCCTGTTGTCGACCGTCCCGTCATGGTTCGAGTCGCCGGTGATGAACACGCTGGCGGAATCCTGGTCGGCCGCGTCCGACCATTTGCCGGTGTTCTGGTCGAGCTTCATCCATTTGCCGTTGCGCTGGATCTGGAACCGGGCGCCGTCGAGCAGCGTGTTCACGTTGCCCGCGTCCACCTTCCGCAGCGTGAAGTCGTAGGCCTTGATGTCGACCTTGTCCTGGTCGGTGATCGTGGTGAACCGGATGCCGTCGGTGAACGTGCCGTACGTGTGGACGGTGTTGTTCGCCGGGTCGGTGATGCTCGCCTTGTCGACGGTCATACGGTAGGTGATGACGATCGTCCTGTTGGAGTATTTGTCGAGAAGGTTCCTGCCGTCGATGCCCCAGCCGTCGGCCGGGATCGCGAGATCCGGGTCTGCGGGCCGGTTGTCGGCGGTCTTCAGGGCCGGGTCGCCGGGGATGCTTTTCGCGTTGTTCTGCGTGGTCCCGTCGTAGATGACCGCGTCGGCCGTGATGTCGGTCTGCGGCGCGTTCTTCAACCGGACGCTCAGCGAGCCCTGCACGTACGTCTGGCCCTTCGGCTGGTCGACGAGTTTGAACTTGACCGCGCCGGCGGCCTGCTTGTTCGGCACGGTCACCTCGACCGTGTTGGTGACGGTGTCGCCGACGGTCACGCCGACCGGATTGGTGGTGGTGCCGTCCTTGCCGACGGTCCTGCCGTCGCGCGACACCTGGACCTTCTTGTCGACCCTCACGCTTTTCGCCTTGACGACCGCGACGCCCAGGGTCCGCCACTGCGGGTCCTTCGCGTCGTTCTTCATGATGTTCGCGTTGCCGGATTTCGTGCCGACCATGATCGGGTTGCCCGCGGAATCGGTGATGTAGTAGAGGCCTTCGGCGGGCACGTTGACGGTCAGCGTGGACTGGGTGGTCGTCAGGTTCGCGCCGCCCTGGATGGCGGCCGGCTTCCGAGTGGACTGGCCCAGGGCCTTGCTGATGTTGCGCAGCTGCCTGGTCTGGGAGTCCATCTTGATGTTGGCGATGTTGCCCGCGTCATCGTAGCCGTACACCTTGGCGATGTCGTCGGCCGTGTCCGGATCGTAAGCGTTGGCGATGCCGATCGCGTCGGCCGCCCACGCGTTGGATGCCGTGTCGCCGCGCACGCCGAGGCTGCTGATCTGCGTGCCGTTCAGGATCTGGTCCGTGTACGTGCCGATCCGGTACACGTCGAACGTGTGGCCGGCCAGGCTTGCTCCGTCTGCGCCTTGCAGTGTGATGGTCGTGCCGGCCGTCGTGCTCGCGGCCGCGGCGTCCGTGGCCGGCGCGGCCAGCGCCGCCGCGGGCATCATGGCGGCCGGTCCGGCCGCCAGGGCGACGCCCAACGCGATCGCGACGAACCGGTTCCGGCGGTCCGTGCCGGCGCCGATGCGGATGATGTTCCTCATATCGTGTCCTTCTCCTATGGGCGCGGCCGCATGCCGCGCCCGCCCCCTCCCCGACAGGGAGGGGAGTGATCGATGTCGTTGCATGGATGAGGGGCCGGCGTCCCGGTCGGGATGCCGGCCCCGGGAAGGGGCCCTTCCACGCGGCGACGCGCATGGGACGGGCCCCGTCGGGTCAGGCGGCGTGGCGCGGCATGAGGGCCGCGTCCTTGTCGTCATGCGCCGACTTGCGGCGGCGGACCATCACGACGGCGGCGCCGAGGCCGGCCATGAGCAGCGCGCCCACGCCGAGCGGCAGGATCGCGGAACCGGTCTCGCCCAGCAGCGAACGGCGGCCGTTCCAGTCGTCGGTGTTGGACTCGACTGGCGTGTCCTCGCACAGCGTGCGATCGCCGACGGTCACCTGCCTGGGACCGTCGCCGTCGCCGGCCTCGCCGCCTGTGGACGGCTTGCCGGAGGCGTCGCCGAACGGGTCCTTGTCCACCACGGGGCATTCGACCAACGGGGTGCCGGTGACCTTGGCGCGGTCGGTGTGCCTGTCCTTGGTGAATCCGGTGAGCGTGCCGGTCACCTCGACGCTCTGGCCGGGCTTGAGGACCAGCGTGGACCAGTTGTCCGGGTACTTGAGGTCCTTCACCTCGCCGTCGCCGACGATGGTGTGGTCCTCGAGCTTCAGGTCGCTGGCCTTGAACCATGCGCCGTGCCCGTCCTCGTCCTTGCTTGTATTGGTGATCGTGAACACGATCACGTCGCCGTCCCTCGCGCCGTCGAGCGCGTCCTTGGAGTCGTCGCGGTCGCCCTTCGGCCAGCCGCTCCTCCTGTCCCACTTCTCGAGCTTGATGCCCGGGGTCAGGTCAGGGGTGCGGGTCCACACGATGTTGCTGGTCAGGTCCTTGCCGTTCACATGCTCGGTGAACACGTTCTCGTGGCGGTCGGTGACCTTCACGCGCGTGACCTGCACGTAGGCGCGCCAGCCCTGCTCGTGCGCGTCGTCCGCGGACACGAGGTCCAGGTACGCCTGGGTGGCCTGGATGTCCACGAGGCCGGTGGAGGGGTCGATGTTCGCGGTGAACATGTCGCCGCCGAGCCTCGAGCTGTCGAAGCCGCTGCCGGCGATCCTCTCGCCCTTCTTGGCGATGGCCTCGCCGCCCCGGTACAGGTCGCGGGCCGCGTACACGGCCCACTGGCCGGTCGCCTTGTCGTACGCCGGGTCGAGCTGGTCGGTGATGCCCCAGTTCGCGATCTTCTGGTAGGCGCGGTCCGCGGGCAGGATCGAGCTGTCGAGCTGGTAGAGGAACGTGGAGTCCAGGTAGACGCTCCTGCCGTCGACGCTGTGGCCGCCGACCTTCACGGTCACGTCCTTCTTCGGGTTGATCGGCTTCAACGGGTTGGAGACGGTGTTGGTCTTCTTCCTCACGTTGTTGACGATCTGGACCGCGGTGTTCTTCACCACGTAGCCGTCGGTGACCTTGACCACCGTGTAGGGCAGGGTGACCGCGTAGTGCTGGCCGAGCAGCGACTGGTCGATGGCCGGGTCCTTCAACGGGTCGTGGTCCTTGTCGGACTTCTCGCTGTAGGCCTTCAGGTCCGCGGGCTGCGGGTCGCCCTTCACGGTCTCGCCGGTCGCGGGGATCTCGGTGTCCACGGTCTTCGCGTACGCGTAGGCGACGCCGTCCCTCACCTGGATGTTGAACGCGTTGGTGTAGTCCTTGCCGTCGTCGCCCGTGATCTCGATCCTCGACGGGTCGATGCTCACGTACTCGTCATCGAAATCATCCGTCAGGCCCAATCGCCATACCTTGTAGGCCTGGTCCTTCTGCGTGGCGTCGAGGTCGATCGTGTAGTGGCCGGTGTCGCCCAGCAGCATCGTCTTGCCGTCGATCGAGACGGTCGGGTCGCCCTGCTCCTTGGACTGGGTGTCCTTCTTCGAGGGGTTGAAGACGGGCGGCAGGTTGAACACCTCGTTCGACGGGGTCAGGCTGTTGTTCAGGGTCAGCACCCACTTGTTGCCGATCTTGTGGTCGGCGGGGGCATCCTCCCTGACGGTGCCCTCGAAGCGGATCTGGACGCGCGGGCTGGAGGAGGCGCGCCACTGGCCGATCAGCGACTGGTCCTTCACGGTCAGCTGGAACAGGTGCCTGCCTTCATCCCACCTGGTCGCGTACTTCGACTTCGGCACGACCTTGCCGGTGTTCAGGTCCATCATCTCGACGGTCTGCTTGTCCGGCACGAGGTTCTCGTCATACTGGTCAGTGAACGCCACGCTCGTGACCATGGTGGCCAGGTCGGCGGGCAGCTTCGGCTCGGTGGTCAGCTGGTACTCGACCTTCTGGCCCGGGTGGACGACCTTGCCGTCCACGCTCTCCTGGCCGCCGCCCTGCGAGGATTCCGCGATCACGTCCTTCTTCACCGGCGGCACGTAGCCGCAGATCTTCGGCTTGTTGGTCGGCTCGGTCTGCCCGTTCACGGTCTGGCTGCCCTTGTTGGTCAGCTCCTTGCCGTCCGGCGAGGTGCAGAACGTGACCTCGTCGCCCGGCTGCCTGCCGAAGTCCTCGCGCACCCGGGCCGCGCCCTTGCCGTCCGCGAAGTTCACGGTGAACGGGACGAGCAGGGTCAGCTGCAGGCCCTTCCTCATGCCCTTCAGGGTCGTCAGGTAACCGGCCTTCGCGGTCGCGGTCGCCACGGTGCCCTCGACCTTGATGTCGAACATGCCGGTCACGTCGGTGCCCTTGTTCGCGATGTCCGCGACGCTGGTCTGCGTGTAGTGCTTCACCGTGGCGCCGTCGACCGTGTCGGTGCGGTCGGGCTCGGCCTCGGCCGCGAACACGCGGATCTTCGACGCGTCCTGCGGGTCGACCAGATAGTCGGCGGCGGCCCAGTCGTCGGTCAGCTCCAGCTTGGCGGGAGCCTCCTTCAGACCGGGGTCCACGGTGCCGTTCACCGCGGAGCCGACCGTGTCCCCGTCGAGGAACTTCATGTCGTCCGCGCCGGTCCTGTTCGTCTCGCCCGGATCGACCACGGCTTGCCACTTGCCGTCACGGTACAGGATCCAGCTCTTGTCCGGGTTCGGCCGCCAGGTCGGGAACCCGTGGCCGTCGGCCTTGCCCGTGCCCTTGTCGTTCCACGTGACGGACGGCGTGTCCGTGACCTTCGACGTGGAAGGCAGCGAGACCGTGATAGTCAGACGGTACTCGAATGTGTGCCTTTCCGGCAGGTCGCCGCCCTTCCACGTGGCCGTGGCCACATCGTTCGGGGCCGGCTGCCCGTCCGCCGTGTTGAACGTGAACTTCGCGGACACGTCCTGGCCGGTGGTCGTGTCCGTGACCTTCTGGCCCGTGACCTTGTACGCCATGCCGTTCGGATCGATCGCATCCTGGACGACCATCCTCTTGCCGCCCACGCCAGTGCCCGTCGAGATCACCGTCTCGTTCGACATGCCATCAGCGCTCGTGCCCTGCTCCACCTTCTTCGTCGGCGGGGCCGGAGGCGTCTCCGGCGGCTTCGGCTGGTACTTGTCCAGCACGATGATGATCAGATTCGGCGTCGCGCCGGCCCGCGCGATGTTGTCATACGCGATCTTGTCCACGCTGTTCGACGGATCATCATCAAACGGAGTGGAAGTACCATACTCCTGTGTACCTGCGTAGTAATACTTATACGGTTTGATTTGCGAGTCCCAGGACGAGTACCATTCGGACGCCGAATAGCCGCCGGACCCGTTGTACACCCATCTGCCGCCCTGCTGGCCGGCGACCGAGCCCACGCCCACGACACGGCAGTCGCCGTCGCCCTCGCCCGGATGACGCTGACGGAACCCGGCCACGCACTTCGACAACGCGCCCCGCAACGTATCGCGGATCGCCCCCGGCCCGTCGTACACGCCGTCGTTCACCACACTCACGCCGGCACGCTTGTACGCGGCCTCCACCGACGCGATGCGCGGCGAGCCGTCCGCGTTCGCGGCCGGACCGAAGCTGCCGGACGCGTCGTCCTTGTACTGCCAGAACATGCCCGCGGGAAGGCCGCCGGTCGCGCCGCCCGGACGGTTGTCTCCCGCGCCGCCCGCATACGCGGTCGACGCCACCAGGCCGCCCGTGGCCAGCGTGGCCACGGCCACCAGGCCGGCAAGCACCGTGCGTGCCGGCCCCGCCCCATGCGCGCCACGCGCGAGCGGTTCATGACTCCGCCCGGCCGACGCCCTATCATGACGAAAACCCATAAGGGTCTCCTCCCTGTGTTGATCAACAGGACGGGCCTCTCCCGCCCCTCACGGAACCCGTCCCACAGGCCGGACTCCACGACCCCCACCCGCGCACCCCGGGAAACCACACCGATATCACAGGAAAAACACAGGGAAAAGAGAACAAGAAATGAAGAATCCCGTACCGGATAACCGGTACGGGATAGATGTCTTTAGATTATTCAACTATATGTTAATGCCTAATTGGGGGAAGAGATGCACAGCCATCTGTGCATGTGCCGATGCCGTGTCCTCCGCTGATTGGTCCGCTGGGGGCGGAACCCCCACCGTTGCCGCCTCCGGTCGCGGGCGGCGTGTACGTGCCTCCGCCGGTGTAGCCTCCTCCCGTGTAGCCTCCTCCGGTGTAGCCGGTGCCTCCGCCGTACGAGTAGCCGCCGCCATAGGACTGGGCCTGCTGCTGCGCCTGCGCCTGGGCCGCCGCCGCGTCGGCCGCCGCCTGTTCGGCCTGTTCGGCCTGGGCCTTCTCCTCGGCCTCCCTTCTGGCCTTCGCGTCGGCGTCGGCCTTCGCCTTGGCCTTGACCGACCCGTCCACCGCGTTCACGGCCTCGCCGATCGCGTCCGCGTCCCTGTCCTTGATGGCCTGCTCCAACATGCTACGGGTCTTCTCGTCGGCGACCCTGCCCTTCGAATCGGCGAGCAGCTTCTCCGCGTCCTCGACCGTCCTGTCGAGCCTCGAGGATTCCACCGCCTTGACGGCCTTCCCGAGCGATGCGGCATGGGTCTTGTACCAGGCGGCCTGCCTGTCGAGCTTCGACGTCGCCTCGTCCAGACCGGCCTTGGAATCGGCCACGCACCCCTCGTATTCGGGCACCGTGGTCTTCAACGCCTTGGCCAGCGCGTCCACGGTCCTCGCGTCCTTCACCTGGTCGGCGGTGACCGCCGAGGCGTCGGCGGCCTGGCCGTTGACGACCGCGTTGTAGTCGTTCGCCGCGCCACGCGCCCCGTCGGCCGCCACGGCGCAAGCCTCCCTCGCCTCGGCCAGTTCGCGCGCCGACCACACACGGCAGCCGGCCACACCGCCCACGGCGAGCAGCACCAGCACGCAACCCGCCGCCGCGGGTGCCAGCCACTTCGGACGCCTGCGAACCGTTTCGGGCTCGGGTTCGGGCACCACGCCCACGCCGTCCGGGGACGGCACCTTGTCCTCTTCGCTCATCCTCGTTCCTTTCCCATCATCGGACCAGCCGCCGGCACCCCTTCCGGGAGAGAGGGACGGTCCGCATGAACACATCCTATGCCACGGCCGGCGATCCCGCCGGCCGGCATGCCATCCACCCGACAATCCGCCGATATCGGGGGAGCGGGAGGGGAAGCCGGACCGGCGGCGCTCCCACTCCCGAAATGCCAGTACACGCAAGCCACGGCAACCAGGAGCCACAGAAGGGCGGCGTACGCTGGATCCCGTCCATGCCGGCGGCGTGAGGAATCATCGGGGCCGACGGATGGCCTTGCGATAACCTTTGGATTCCGGATCCCATTCCACGGTGAATCGTTCCCTCAACAGATCCAGCACGGCATAGACCTTGCGGCATGCATGAGGATTGACCGGACGGATCTTTCCATGAGGCGTGGCCTCGGAGGCCGCCTGATATAAGCGAATATCCTCTTCGGTCAGCAGCCCGCTGAGATCGATGTTCGCGTGCTCCGGAGCCTTTGGAATGGGGGCGGCTTCAACCTCCGCATCGATCTCTCGCATATCCGCGCACTGGGTGCGACCGAATCCGCAATAGCTGAACATGGAATCCGCATGCCTGCGAATCGTATCCTTGCCGGCCAGCTCCCTGAACGCGGATAGTCCGATTTCATCGGATCTGAATGGCAGGAAGAAATCCCGGGAGATTCTGAGTCGTAACGTACCGTCCGGCAATGGGATACGTTCGATGTGATGCCTGGTCAGAACGGCCCGAAGTAATTGCTCCGCATCGTCCACATGATCCGGATAATCCTCCGCGGACGTCATCTGACGGACCATCCACGGGACGGGGAATTCCAGGAACGGGTCAAAGGGCGTCCCTGGGCCAAAGCCTCCAGAAGCTGCCGTGGGATGGCATCATCCCGGTTCCAGACAAGGAACAGGTCATCACGGTCAAGGTTCGTGGACGAAGCCAGCTCGTCGTCGCCCACCTCGACGGATATGTCCCTGTCCTCATCCAGATAATAGGTGATGTTGATGGTTCCTCTCGGGGAAGGGGAAACGCATGGCACGATACGGCTGACAGCGGAGACCCGGGACAGGAAGGCGCGCGCGTTCCGAATGATCATCCGGGAGGGCGCGAACGTGCCGGGGCCGGCCCAGCCATCTTTCATGTCCAGGAAATCCACGATGGCCAACCCGCCGCCGTAGTCCGATTCCTGCGGGTATCTGTCGTCTGATGCCAGATCGAGTCGCGATTGGCGGGGAAGCGAGAGCGGCAGACGGTCCCTCACCTGTCTCCAGGACAGGGGCTGCCTCGTCCGAAGCGTCTCCAAGAGTTCGGCTGTTTTCATTGGTCCTCCCCAACGCCGAACGTGTCCCTTATCGGCTCGATGAGGGTGAAGAACATTCTATGCGCGATGTCATGTTCCTCCGACAGGGAATCCATCACGGAACGCAGGTCCGTGTCGATGGACGAGCGATTCGAGATCTGCATCATCAGGGCCACGCCTGCACGACTGGGATCCGCGGGGCGTCCGGCGATGCGTGTCATGTCCGCCACCTTGATGGTCGCGTCCAATCCGCAGCCGGCGAGATGCCGATTGACGTATGCCTGGACCGATTCATCACCTTTGGAAGGGAATCCTTCGTCAATCCGGTCGGGAAGGGCGACGGAAAAACCAAGAACGTCCCTGATGAAATGGGAGGAATCCCTTCCTGTGATTTCCGTCGGGAACCAGTCGTCATACCGGATGGAAACCGAATCGAAGCACGTGGCACCCACGGTCTTATTCAATGCCTGTAGAAGTATGTCTATGCCCGATTCGATGACGGGAACGAAGGAATCCCAGTTGGAATAGTTATCCGGCTTTGTCATGTCGATGCGGAACCGGTCGACGTCCAGGTCGAAGCTGATGCCTTCCCGTTCGTTCTGCAGCTGGTAGCTGTATGGGTAATCGCCTGTGGACCAGCCGTCGTTCTTGACGATGCAGATAATCGAACTATCGGGCTGGGAATCCTTGAAACGAAGCTGATAATTCGAGAAGAAATCCTCCGGACCCTGTGAGGGCGGGTTTTCCGGTATGGACCAGGTCAGCGTGATGCTCAGCCCGTCGAGAGGAGCGTTCCTCAGTGTGTTCTCTCTCATGCCATCCTCCTATGACCCACCCTACATATATCGGGGTACCCGATTAAACATATCCCCATGCATTCCCAATGACAAGCCGTTTCCCGGCATGATACCCGTAATGGTTGCACCCGGAAACACGCATATCGGGGGTCACCAAGCCAGACTCATACGGTCTGGATATCGTCGGTTCGGCAAAGACGGAAACACGCCGCCTTCTCGGAGACATGGGTGAGCCAGTCGCCGACCAACGACAGGGCCAATTCCGTGTAGGCATTGTCGACACCGGGCATCGTACGCAGATTGAAGGTCTACCAGAATCGGCTGCGAGCATAAACATGGCCAGCGAACGCATACCACGGCACATGGAATACATCAGAAACTTGGTCGAGGCCATGCTCGACATCCTCGAAATCATCCTGAACCTGCCCGCCGCCCGGAACCACGACCTGGTGGCGCTGCTCACCATCGGCTGCCTCGTGGCGCTGTCGCTCCTGCGCGTCATGGCGGCCGCAAGAAATCTTCTTGCCCGCGTCCGTGCGCGGGGACGCCACGCACGCCACAACGTCCGGGAGGGTGGAAAGGGCAGACAAAGCCGAATCGCGCGCCATGCCCGCCGCGGCCGTACGCGGCTCAAGATCCGCTTCGAGGTGGAACACGAACACGAACGGGAGGAATGACCGGCGGTACGCGTCACCGGTAGTCCGGACCGGGATTCCCGCCGCCGCGCAACAGGGCCCATGCGAGGAACAGGTCCGCCAGTACCGCGCCCGCCAGGTCGAACGCCTGCCAGGGCGCGAACGGCGCGCCCCACGGCTCCCGGAACGCGAGCGAGCCCAACCCCGCCTGCATCGCCTCCACCGCCAACGCCAGCATGAACAGACAGGCGCGACGCGAACCCAGACCCTCGCGCGAGCCCTCCTCACGTGACAGGAGCGCGCAGCACAGCACCACACCCAGCAAGTACAGGGCCTCCAAGGCCACGTCCATCGGGTTCATGTCCTCGCCTTCCCTGAAAGGAGCTGCCGGCATCGGCCGCACAACCCGTCCACGGGACGGCTCGTCCGCCTCCCGCATTCCCGGCAGCGGGGCAGATCCTCCAAGTGACGGCACTGGGCGCACAACGTGTCGCCGGCACGGACCCGGCGCCTATGGCATTTCGGACAGATCACGCCCTGCTCGATCCGGCGGCGTTTCTCGGCGGCGAGCTTGAGCAGACGGATCCTCTGGGGCATGCCGGACCGGCACCACTCCACATACCCCGGATCGGCCGGGGACAGGACCCGCAACCCATGCGGACCCCCGGCCTTGCCGGCACGGACCCCGGCAGGAGCATCAGCCATACGAAACCTCCCTGAACGGAAAAAGCACATGATCGCCGACGCCGACACCCACGAAGGACGCCTATATCGTCAACGGCGCCAGCGCGGCACGACCGGCGAGCCGTCACGCAGACGGAACCGCTGCTCCATCACCACACGTCCCCCTTCCAGCCATGACAAATGGAGTTTGATCGTGCCCACGCTGCACTTGCACCACGCGGCCAGCTTCCTGTGCGTCGGATGCGCGTTGCGC
>OCHB01001127.1_pt1 | contig 20600 bp, 19 predicted proteins | sample 1538731 | NCBI WGS metagenome assembly OCHB01 (sample SAMN04571721, study PRJEB22368) | human gut metagenome | biome: human gut; material: stool | host: Homo sapiens | place: Luxembourg | collected 2012-09-20 | reverse complement strand
AACGGCCTTCGGAACTCCGAGTGCTTCCCCTCCTCGCAAATCCCACAGCTATCAGCTGAGACAAAACTATAATTTATAAAGAAAAAACGTCCAACATACAACAAAAAAACCTTTTTCAACCCATATCATTTTTCAAAAAAAGGAGATACCCATATGGTGAATCAGAAATATCTTGACAAAGCAGAGGTTCTCATAGAAGCCCTGCCATACATTCAGCGGTTTAACCGCAAAATTGTAGTCATCAAATACGGCGGAAGCGCTATGCTTGATGAAGAATTAAAACGTAACGTCATCAAGGACGCAGTCCTCCTGAAGCTGGTTGGCTTCAAACCGATCATCGTCCATGGCGGCGGCAAGGAAATCAGCCGCTGGGTGGGCAAAGTTGGCATGGAGCCTCGTTTCGTAAACGGTCTCCGTGTAACAGACAAAGACACCATGGAGATCGCAGAGATGGTTCTCGCAAAAGTCAACAAAGAACTTGTTACTTTAGTAGAATCTCTCGGCGTTCAGGCTGTAGGTGTCAGCGGTAAAGACGGTGGTCTTCTCCAGTGCAAAAAGAAACTTTCCAAAGGCGAGGACATCGGCTACGTAGGTGAAGTCACAAAAGTCAATCCAAAGATCCTCCAGGACCTTCTGGAAAGAGACTTCCTTCCGATCGTATTCCCAATCGGTTTTGACGAGAATTTTGATTCCTACAACATTAACGCAGATGATGCAGCCTGCGCTATTGCAGAGGCGGTCAATGCAGAGAAACTTGCCTTCCTTTCCGATATTGAAGGTGTATACAGAGACGCTTCCGATCCGTCCACTCTGATCTCCGAACTTCGTGTAGATGAGGCTGAGAACCTGATCTCCGATGGTACTGTCGGCGGCGGAATGATCCCGAAACTGAAAAACTGCATCGATGCCATCGAGCATGGTGTAAACAGAGTCCATATCCTTGATGGAAGGATCCCGCACAGCTTACTGCTTGAGATCTTTACAAACAAAGGTATTGGTACCGCAATTTTAAAAGATGATGGGGAGAAATATTACAATGAGCATGAATGAACTGATGGAAGAATCAGAAGCCAGTATTCTTCATACATATAACCGTTTTCCGGTAGTTTTTGAAAAAGGCGAGGGCTGCCACCTCTATGATTCCGAAGGAAAGGAATATCTGGATTTTGCAGCAGGTATCGCTGTAAATGCACTGGGGTATCATTACCCGGGCTATGACGAAGCATTGAAAGCCCAGATCGACAAACTGATGCACATTTCCAACCTGTATTACAATGAGCCGATCATTGATGCAGGTGCCAAACTTGTACAGGCAAGTCATATGGAAAAAGCATTCTTCACAAACAGTGGTACAGAGGCTATCGAGGGTGCTCTGAAAGCTGCCAAGAAATATGCCTACGAGAGAGATGGCCATGCAGATCATGAGATCATTGCCATGAACCATTCTTTCCACGGCCGCAGCATCGGTGCACTTTCCGTGACAGGTACTGCACACTACAGAGAGCCTTTTGAGCCTTTGATGGGTGGCGTAAAATTTGCGGATTTCAATGACCTTGAGAGCGTAAAAGCTCAGGTTACAGACAAGACCTGTGCCATCATCGCCGAGACTGTACAGGGCGAGGGCGGTATTTACCCGGCTACCAAAGAGTTCCTGGAAGGCTTGCGTAAGCTCTGTGATGAGAAAGATATCATCCTGATCCTGGACGAGATCCAGTGTGGTATGGGACGTACAGGACATTATTTCGCATGGCAGGCATACGGCGTACAGCCGGATATCATGACCTGTGCCAAAGCTCTTGGCTGCGGTGTTCCGGTAGGTGCTTTTGTTCTGAATAAGAAAGCAGCGGCAGCATCCCTGAAGCCAGGCGATCATGGAACCACTTACGGTGGAAATCCGTTTGTATGCGCGGCGGTCAGCAAGGTATTTGATATCTTCGAAAAAGACCAGATCCTTTCTCATGTACAGGGCCTGACCCCGTATCTGGAGGAAAAACTGGACGAACTGGTTGCAAAACATGAATGTGCGGAAGTAAGAAGAGGCAAAGGCTTCATGCAGGGTATCGTGATCAAAGGACGCCCGGTAGGAGATGTTGTGAAAAAAGCTCTTGCAAAAGGTCTCCTCGTGATCTCAGCAGGAAGCGACGTTCTCCGTCTTGTTCCTCCCCTTGTGATCACAAAAGAGGATATTGACAAAATGGCCGAGATCCTTGACGAGTGCATGGAATAAATAACAGAGATCTTCTGGCGAGGGAAGCCCAAAGCAGGCTTCAGGAGCAGAAAAACGAAAGATCATAGTTCAGGGAAATCCTGATACAGGACAGCAGTATTTTTTGGTTGGCAGATAACCGGCCAGGGAAAGATACTGCTGTTTTTTTGTTCCACAGAAAATGGTGTCCTGCAGTAAAAACAGGATTTTGGATATGAGGAGTCATGCCTGCCGAAACGTAAACACATCACAGCATCAATATATATATAATATATAACAGACATATCAAACAGTATTCAAAAATCTGGTTGTGTGTTAAAAAATAAACAAAAGTCGTCACGACACACCAACAAAATGCACAAAAAAATGAGCAGATCTGAGTATAAATTGCACATCCACACAGTTGATTTTAAAACGCCATATGTTATAATTTCACTGGTTAAAAAATTTATGTGAGGGGTGAATATTTTGAAAAAATTATTAACCGTCATGTGTACTTTTCTGACAGTAATCCTGTCATGCCCTGTGGGTGTATGGGCGGCTGGAAACGGTGAGACAGTATCAAGCGTGCCGGTGTGGCTTTGTATTCCTTTTGCGGGCCTTCTTCTGTGTGTTGCAGTGATGCCGCTGGTAAAAGGTGAGTGGTGGGAGTCACATCAGCCGATCGTGGTTGCGTTCTGGATCGTTCTTATGGTTATTCCGTTCTTATTTGTATACGGCGCCGGAAAAACTGCGGAAACAGTACTTGAGTGCGTAATTAATGACTATCTTACATTTATCATCCTGTTATTCGGATTGTTCTGTGTATCCGGTAACATTACGGTTGAGGGCGATTTTGCGGGTTCGCCAAGAGTAAATGTAGGACTTCTTGCACTGGGAACTCTGCTTTCCAGCTGTATTGGAACCACCGGAGCCAGTATGCTGATGGTGCGTCCGGTGATCAAAATGAATTCCTGGAGAAAGAGAAAAGGCCACATTATGATCTTTTTCATTTTTATGGTGTCAAACATGGGTGGCTGCCTGACACCGATCGGTGACCCGCCCCTTCTGATGGGATTCATGCGGGGAGTTCCTTTCTTCTGGAGCCTGCACCTTCTTCCGGTACTGCTCTTTAATATGGTGATCCTTCTGTTTGTGTTCTATCATCTGGACATGCGCTCTTACAAGAGAGATATCGCAGAGGGACGTAAACCGGACATCAGCAAACCGGGAACAGAGTTCAAGATTGATGGACTTCACAACATCATTTTCCTTGTAATGATCGTTGTAGGCGTTATCTTAAGTGGTATGCTTCCGAGTATGCCGGCATTTCAGGATGCAGCAGGCAATGTAAGAGGAATCCATATTTTCGGTGAGGTTACATTAAGCTTCCCGTCAATCATTGAGATCATCCTGATCCTGGCAGCAGCATTTCTGTCCTTTAAGACAACGGACAAAAAGATCCGTGTGCGAAACCATTTTACCTGGGGTGCGATCAAAGAAGTTGCGGTACTTTTTATCGGAATCTTTATCACCATGCAGCCTGCCCTGATGCTTCTGAAAGCAGTGGGACCGAATCTTGGAATTACCGAGCCGTACCAGATGTTCTGGGCGACAGGAGCACTGTCCAGTTTCCTGGATAATACACCGACCTATCTGGTATTTCTGACTACAGCGGGAACCCTTGGATTTACAAGTGGAATCGCAACCACACTGGGAACGGTTCCTGTAAAACTTCTTTCCGCGATTTCCTGTGGTGCCGTATTTATGGGTGCCAATACATATATCGGCAATGCTCCGAACTTTATGGTCAAGACACTTTCTGACGAAAATGGTATCAACATGCCGTCCTTCTTTGGATACATGGGATGGTCCATTTGTTTCCTGGTACCGGTGTTCATCATCGATATGCTGGTATTCTTTTTATAAGGGAGGAGGATCAATATGCAGGATAATAACATTCGAGAGAAATGCAGAGAACTTGCTACCAGACTTTATGAACTGGATGGCGAGGTTTATAAAAGCGTAGGATCTTCCCTTGGACGTACCTTTACCGGTGACAGAGAAGGTACCATCCGTAACTTAAGTGCCCTGATGTATACCAAACCGGACGGGCATCTTCTTCGAAGCGAGATGGCCCTGATCAGTAACATGGCCAGAACCATCAAGGATAAAGACGAAAAAAGCCGTCTGATGAAGAAATATGATGAGATCTTTCAGGAGATCCTTACGCTGCCGGAGACCTTTGTTGCTACGGATATCATGGATAAGGAACGTGTGGCGCTGAATCATATGATCAAGCGCAGGGAAAAAATTTCCGAGGACGATCATCTGGTCATCTGTATCAGCCGTACACAGGGAAGCGCCGGCAATGATATCGGTTTCGGTCTGGCAGATAAACTTCGAATCAACTATTATGATGTGGAGATCTTTGACCAGGTATTAAGACGTCTTGAGGCGGAAAAAGGTGCAGTCAACGATGCGGAATATTTTGCAGACTTCAATAAATATGAGAAGAAGCATAAATTTGACCCCAAGGGCTGGTTCCGGGAATTTAACCGTTATCACGGTCTTCCGAAACAGGATGCGGTATTCTTTAACATGAGTGACCTGATCTGTGACCTGGCATCAAAAGAGGACTGCATCATCATGGGACGATGTGCGGATGCGATCCTGAAGAACAATCACATTCCACATATCAGCCTGTTTATCACGGCGCCTTTTGCCATCCGTGTCCAGCATGTCATGGATGTAAGAAAGATGAATATGAAGCAGGCGGTCCGCTTCCTAAAGAAGATGGACAGCCAGCACAGAAAGTATTATAACTTCTATGGTGGAGCCCACTGGGGCAAGCCGGATAACTATGACCTGTGTATCAACAGTGCAAGTTATGGAATCAATGAGACAGAAAATCTGATCCTGAAGCTGCTGGATGATCAGATCCATTAAAAGATAATATCAGAAAATTATAAAAGAATTCCTGTAAAAAGAGAAGTGCCTGTCCGGCAGGTAGAAATATCTCAAAATACAGGAATTCTTTTTATGCTTTTTTTATAAAAAATTTAATCTTGATTAACTTTTTTCATTTTGGGGATTGACATTCGAAAAAACTTAGTATACACTAACCTATGAGTTAGGGTTAACTAATTAGACTGAGTTAATTAATAGAAGGAAACGGAGGGGATTCCATGCAGCCGATTTTATTTTTGCAGTCAGGCGATACCGGTACAATCAAGCGTATTTCCGGAGCGGAAGACACAAGAAGATTTCTTGCAGGTCTTGGCTTTGTTGAGAACGCGGAAGTAACCGTTATTTCCCAGTTTGACGGCAATCTGATCGTAAATATCAAGGATTCCAGAGTTGCGGTTAATAAGGAAATGGCCAGACACATAATGGTGTAACCGGACTGTGTGCGGCAGCGCCCGGTAATAGATTTGCCCAAGACTGTATGAAGTACAGTTGAGGATAGATTATGGATGTGAAGTGCCGTAAGATGAACGCGGCACGTTCCGTAAAATGAACAGCAGACAGACCGGAGGGGCCTGTTTTACTGTAACTGCTCCGGGAGATGAGCAGTTTTTATGGTCTCTGGAAGCGAAAGCAGACGGAGATCATCATATGGATTTGGAATATAAACAGGGAGGAAAAGAGAAATGACTTTACGTGATGCAGCAGTAGGTTCTACAGTAGTTGTTTCCAAGATCACCGGCGACCCGGCTTACAAGCGCCGTATCATGGACATGGGAATCACAAAAGGCAGCGAGGTTTATATCCGCAAGGTAGCTCCTCTTGGAGATCCGGTTGAGATCACCATCAGAGGTTATGAGCTTTCCCTGCGTAAGCATGACGCAGCATGTGTGGAAGTAAAGCAGAAATAAACTTCGAAAAAATGACAGAGCATAAGGCTCTGATCTGAAAAAAGGAGGATGAAAAATGTCTGTAACAATAGCTCTTGCCGGAAACCCGAACTGTGGTAAGACTACAATGTTCAATGCTCTTACAGGCGCTAATCAGTACGTTGGTAACTGGCCAGGTGTTACTGTAGAGAAAAAAGAGGGTAAACTGAAAAACCAGAAGGATGTAACTGTAACAGACCTTCCAGGTATCTATTCACTTTCCCCGTATACACTTGAGGAGGTTGTCAGCCGTGATTACCTTCTGAAAGAAAAACCGGATGTGATTATCGACCTTGTGGATGCAACAAACATCGAGAGAAACCTGTATCTTGCAACACAGCTTCTTGAGATCGGTATCCCGGTTGTTATCGCTCTTAACATGGTGGATCTTCTGAAGAAGAACAACATCCACATCAATGTAAAAGGTTTAAGCTCCGCACTTGGATGCCCGATCGTTGAGACATCCGCCCTTAAGGGAACAGGACTTAAAGAGGTTGTTGATGAGGCAATCAAATGTGCAAACCAGCACAGAGTACCATCCAAACAGATGGAGTTCCCGAAGGCAGTTGAGAAAGCTGTAAACGAGATCGAGAGCCTTGTTCCTGCAAACATCTCTGAGGAGAACAAGAGATGGTATGCAGTAAAACTTCTCGAGAGAGACAGCAAGGTAAAAGAAGGTCTTAACCTTCCGGCTTCTGCTCAGTCCAAGATCGAGGAGATCGCTTCCAACCTTGAGAAGGCAGAAGATGATGATACAGAGAGTATCGTAACAGATGGAAGATATCAGTACATCCAGAAAGTTGTTTCCGCAAACGTTAAGAGAAGCGGAAATAAGATGACAGTTTCCGATAAGATCGACCGTATCGTAACAAACCGTATTCTTGGTCTTCCGATCTTTATCCTCACCATGTTCATCGTTTATTATGTATCTGTAACAACAGTTGGTACTATGGTAACAGACTGGACAAACGACAGCTTTGTTGGAGGTATTCAGGGTGTCGTATCGGATGGGCTTGGTAATGCCGGCGTTGCTGACTGGCTGATAAGCCTTGTATCTGATGGTATCATCGGTGGTCTTGGTGCAGTACTTGGATTCGTTCCGCAGATGGCGATCCTGTTCCTGTTCCTTTCCATCCTTGAGGACTGCGGTTACATGGTTCGTATCGCATTCGTCATGGACCGTGTATTCCGTCATTTCGGACTTTCCGGAAAGAGCTTTATCCCGCTCCTTATCTCCTCTGGTTGTGGAATCCCTGGAATCATGGCTTCCAAAACAATCGAGGCTGATAACGACCGTCGATTAACAATCATGACAGCAACATTTATTCCTTGTGGTGCTAAGCTTCCTGTTATCGCTCTTATGGGTGGTATCATGACAGCATATGTAACTGGTGACTATGTAGCAGCTGGTTTCATCACACCACTGATGTACTTCATCGGTGTTGTAGCAGTTCTTGTATCTGCCATCATCCTGAAGAAAACAAAACCGTTCTCCGGTAAACCTGCTCCGTTTGTAATGGAGCTTCCACAGTACCATATTCCGTCTGCAAAGACAGTTCTGCTTCACGTTTGGGAGAGACTGAAAGGCTTCATCATCAAAGCCGGAACAATTCTTTTCCTTGCAACTGTTATCATGTGGGTTCTTTCCAGCATTGGCAGCACAGGAAGCGGAATCGGATTTGTTGAGGACAGCAACGACAGTATCATGGCTATCCTTGGTGGTATCCTTGCTCCGATCTTTGCTCCTCTTGGATTCGGTAAATGGCAGCCGGTTGCAGCATCCATCTCCGGATTCTCCGCAAAAGAGTCCATCGTTAGTACAATGGGTGTTCTTGCAAACGTAGCTGGTGATGATGCAGAAGATACCATGATCGTTGGTGCAGCGATCAAAGCATGGTTCCCGTCAGCAGTAGCAGCATTCTCCTTCCTGCTGTTCAACCTGCTTGACTCTCCGTGTCTTGCAGCTATTTCTACAATGGCACATGAGATGCAGTCCAGAAAATGGTTCTGGTTTGCAATTCTCTTCCAGAACATCTTTGCTTATGTTGTAACACTTTGTGTATACCAGATTGGTCTTGTTGTTACAGGTGCCGGATCCTTCGGAATTGGAACGATCGTTGCTCTGATCCTTGTGGCAATCATTCTCTTCCTTCTGTTCAGACCAGATCCGTACAAGAACCAGAACGATGTTACAAAGAGATCTGTTCAGGCAGCAGAGTAATCGTAAACCGGTCATACAGTTAAGATCCGGTACATATGATAACTTTGAAATGATGCTGTGAAAACAGCGGAAATGATAAGAAACATAAGGAGGCCGGGTATGTAAATACCTGGTCTTCTGTGTTATAATAAGCCTGAAGAAACATAGGAATTTTTTACAAAATTATTCATCGGAAGCTGACAGCGTCTTAACTGCTGTGCAGCGAAAGAAAGGGTGACAGATATGAGTATAGTAGCGGATATTATTGTACTGGCGCTTGTGATCGCATATGGTATATTTGTGATCAGTTATCTTTATTCAAGAAAGAAACAGGGGCTCAGCTGTGTTGGCTGTGCCGGTAATACACGTACCAACGGCTGTGGCGGCGGATGCTCCGGTCATTGCTCCGGATGCTCAGGCTGCAGCGGAATGCAGAAGTAACCAGGAGGTAGATCATTATGGCAAATGCAATCGTTGTCATCGTTGTTATCATCATTATGTTGTTTGCCGGAAAAGGCGCATATAAACATCTGAAAGGTGAGGGTGCCTGCTGTGGAGGCGGCAGCAAACCGGAAATCCCGAAGAAGAAACTGGACGGAACGAAGCTTGGTGAGAAAACTATGAAGATCACAGGAATGCACTGTGAGAACTGTGTAGCCAGCGTCACTAGAGCCATCAACCGTATTGACGGAGCGGCAGCCAAAGTCAGCCTGAAAAAAGGTGAGGCAGTGGTTTCCTATGACAGAGAGATTTCCAACGAAGAACTGAAAAAAGTTGTTGAAGATCGTGGATATCACGTAGTTTCTATTCAGTAAGGATCCATCAGAATAATACGTTTGCCGGAGCTTCCCATCCGGCAGAGCAGAGAAAAGACTTCTCGTCGAAATGCTTAAAAATATTTCGATAAGAAGTCTTTTTTTGTGTAAGAAGCCAGAGTTACAATTGACTCACTAATGACTGCCATTGTATAATAAAAACAGAAAAATTCAGACGGAATGAATGTTATTATAAATTTTTTTCTATCCGAATGATGTGTTATGAAAGCCAAATAGAGAGGTAACAGACTTTGACGGCAAGGTATGATCCGAGCGGGAATTGTTGTTCATTTAGCGTGGCTTTAACTGCTTTATGAGCGGAATACGGGACTCTTTCACCTTGTGTGGTGAAGGAGCTTTTTTTATGTAAATGCCTGCAGGAGCAGGTGCATTCAGTAAGGGAGGATTTTATGCTGAAGGTAGCAGTATACGGAAAGGGCGGTATCGGAAAGTCCACAGTGACTTCCAACCTGGCGGCGGTTTTTGCGGCTATGGGAAAAAGAGTGATCCAGATCGGGTGCGATCCAAAAGCGGATTCCACCATCAATCTTCTTGGTGGAGAACCCCTCCGGCCGGTGATGAATTATATGAGGGAAGAAGATGAGGAACCGGAGAAACTGGAAGATATATCGAAGGAGGGTTTTGGCGGTGTTCTCTGTATTGAGACAGGAGGCCCGACGCCGGGACTTGGATGTGCGGGACGAGGGATTATCGCCACATTTCAGCTTCTGGAGGATCTGAAACTTTTTGAAACCTGGAAGCCGGATGTGGTACTTTACGATGTGCTTGGTGATGTGGTGTGCGGTGGTTTTGCGGCGCCGATCCGGGAGGGCTATGCGGAAAAAGTCCTCATTGTCACATCCGGGGAGAAGATGGCACTCTATGCAGCCAACAATATTTCCAGTGCTGTTCGGAATTTTGAGGACCGCAGCTATGCGAGGATCTTTGGAATCGTGCTGAACCACAGGAATGTGGAGAATGAGACCGAGAAGGTGCAGGCTTTTGCGGAAAAAAGCAATATCCCTATTGTTGGTGAGATCCCGAGAAGCGATGAGATTATCCGCTGGGAAGATCAGGGGAAAACGGTGATCGAGGGTGATGAGAATTCTGAGATCAGTGAGAAATTTTTTGCTCTGGCCAGGAAGCTGCTGGAGAGTGAAGGAACGGAGATGGAGGGCGTATGAAAAAGGAAGCGTATTTTGCAACTGCAGAAGAACTGGAACGGCTTGGACCGGAAGCGATCCCGCCGCAGATGATCTCCGGGAAACATCTGATCTACAGTTCTCCGGCAACGCTGGCATTTAATTCTCCGGGAGCGGAAGGCTTCGGGGTAAAACGTGCGGGGCTTGCAGTGCCGGATTCCATTATGCTGATCGTGGCGCCCGGATGCTGTGGAAGAAATACTTCTCTTATCAGTTCCATGCCGGAGTATAATGACCGTTTTTTTTACCTGATGATGGACGAGACAGATATTGTCACAGGCCGTCATCTGAAAAAGATCCCCAAAGCGGTAAAAGAGATCTGCGACTGCTGTGAGAAGAAGCCGTCGGTGGTGATGATCTGCATCACCTGTGTGGATGCGCTTCTGGGAACGGATATGAAACGTGTCTGTCGGAAAGCAGAGGAAAAAGTGGACATTCCGGTGCGTCCCTGTTACATGTATGCGCTGACACGTGAGGGCAGGAAGCCGCCCATGGTCCATGTGCGCCAGTCCTTATATTCTCTTCTTAAGCCTCAGAAGAAAAAAGGAAATGTGGTCAATCTTCTGGGATTTTTTTCACCGCTGGTGGATGACTGTGAGATCTATGAGCTGCTGCATCAGGCAGGCGTAAAAACCATTCATGAGATTTCCAGATGTAAGGATTACGAAGAATATCAGACCATGTCACAGGCCAATTTTAATCTGGTGCTCCATCCGGAAGCAAGGTTTGCGGCAGAGGATTTTCATAATCGGCTGAAGATCCCGTTTATTGAGCTTCGAAGGCTTTATCAGATGGATAAGATCGAAAATCAGTACCGTGCCCTTGGACAGGTTCTTGGCGTTTCTTTTGACCAGGAATCCTGTAAGAAAGAGGCGGAGGCAGCTGTGGAACATTTCCGGGAAGTCTGTCCGGATGCCTCTTTTGCAGTAGGGGAGTGCATGAACGGAGATCCATTTGAGCTGGCACTTGCACTGGTGCGGTATGGATTTCAGGTGCCGGAGATCTATGGAACCATCTCTTCTGAGAATTTTGTATACATACGGCATCTGGCCGCGCTGAGCCCGGAGACAAAGATTTTTTCCAATATGGAACCTACCATGCTGTATTATGATCCGGCAGAGAGTGGTGTGAATTTTACCATCGGTAAGGATGCTGGATATTATCATCCGGATCAGCCCAACGTAGTCTGGAATCAGGACCGTCAGCCTTATGGATATGCCGGGGTCCGGAGATTGTTTGAGGCGCTCCTTGAGACTGTGGAGCAGGATGAGCGAAAGGGGGAAAGAGCATGAGAGGACTTCGGAAATATCTGACACCCTTTGCCCCGGATCAGTCAGGCGCTGTATCGGTTTTGTATGAGCTTGGCGGGATCATCGTGATCTGTGATGCCGGCGGATGCACGGGAAATGTCTGCGGTTTTGATGAGCCAAGATGGTTTGAGCGCAAAAGCGCCGTGTTCAGTGCGGGACTTCGGGACATGGATGCCATCCTGGGACGGGATGACCGCCTGGTTGCCAAACTTGTGGATGCGGCAGAAAAGGTGGAGGCAGGCTTTGCGGCCCGCCGTGATCGGAACGGATTATCAGGCACTGAAGCGGATGTGCGAGAAAAAAACAGACCTTCCGGTACTTGCGGTAAATACCGATGGAATGGAGCTTTATGACGGGGGAGAACGGAAGGCTTATCTGGAACTTTTTAAAGTTTTTGCCCGGGAAAAACTGCCGGTGGAGACGGGCAGGGTGGGCATCCTTGGAATGACGCCACAGGATGTCAGTGACCTGAAGGCGGCAGATAAGCTCCGGGAAAAATTTAAGTCTCAGGGGCACCAGGCAGTCTGCTACGGAATGGGAGATGGGCTTGATGAAGTAAAAAAAGCCTCCTCTGTGGAAAAAAATATCGTGGTTTCTCCGGCGGCACTGGAATGTGCCAGATATCTTGAGAAAACTTTCGGAACGCCTTATGAGGTGGGATATCCGCTGGTGGAGGAACTGGTGCCGGATATGGAGTATGCGGGGAAAAAAATCCTCATTGTGCAGCAGCAGGTGATGGCAGGTTCCATAAGAGCGGAACTTCGGAAACGTGGCGGTGACGGAAAGATCACAGTGGCAAGCTGGTTTTCCATGGAAAAAGATCTCCTGGAAGAGGGGGATGTGCCATTGAAAGATGAGGAAGATTACATGGAGCTGGTGGAAAAAGGCAGATATGATGTGATCTTTGCAGATCCCTGTATGAGGCGGATGACGAAAGATTTTTCAGGCGTGTTTGTGGATGCGGTGCATTTTGCGGTATCCGGAAAGTGCAGGTAGACTTAAGAGCAGGGCATAAAGTTACATACATACTGTAACCGGATCAGGGGGAGCTGGTTACAGGGAATGGAGAACATATGGAGTGCGAAATTACAAAAATGATCCGTGTTTACGGAATCGTACAGGGGGTGGGGTTCCGCCCTACGGTCAGCCGTCATGCCATGGCAAGGGGAATCCGTGGCAGTGTGTCCAATAAAGGACCCTATGTGGAGATTTTTGCCCAGGGCAGGCAGCAGGATGTGGACGGTTTTATCGGAGATATTGAGAACAGGCCGCCGAAGCGTGCGGCCATCCTGAAGCTTCTGGTGGAACCGGTGGAGGAGCCGGAGGAATTTACGCAGTTTGATATCATTGAAAGCGAGAAGACAAAGGGCGAGATCTTTGTTTCTCCGGATATTGCCATCTGCGACGAATGTAAGGAGGAGATGTTTGATCCGAAAAACAGGCGGTATCTGCATCCCTTTATCAACTGTACCTGCTGTGGCCCAAGGCTTACCATCCTGGATTCCCTTCCTTACGACCGGGAACGGACCAGCATGAAAGAATTTCCCATGTGTCCGTCCTGCGCGGATGAGTACCATAATTCGGACACCAGGCGCTATGATGCTCAGCCGGTGTGCTGCAATGACTGCGGGCCGGAGGTTTATCTCATCGGAAGAGAAGAACGGGGCCGGGAGGCCATCACTTATACGAGGAAGACCATTGCTTCCGGCGGGATCGTGGCCATCAAGGGAATCGGTGGTTTTCACCTCTGCTGTGATGCCACCAGTGAGGGGGCTGTACAGCGGCTCCGGAAACTGAAACGGCGTCCGGTGAAACCTTTTGCGGTGATGGCACAGGATCTGGAAACTGTGAAAGAAGTCTGTCAGGTCAGTGAGGAGCAGGAGAAGATCCTTACCGGGCATCAGAAGCCGATCCTTTTGCTGGATAAGCTGATAAATCAGCCAAATAAGCAGGAAACTGAGGGAAAACTCTGTGAGAGCATCGCTCCCGGTAATCCAAAAGTCGGTGTGATGCTTCCCTACGCACCGGTGCAGCTCCTTCTTTTTCATTATGACGATGGAATTGAGATGCCGAAGCTTCTGGTGATGACCAGCGGAAACACATCCGGGGCGCCGATCTGCAGAGACGATCATGAGGCTGTGGAAGAACTTTCTTATTTATGTGACTGCATCCTTTCCCATGACAGGAAGATCCGGATCCGGGCCGATGATTCGGTGATGGATTTTTATAAGGGAGAGCCATATATGATCCGGCGTTCCCGTGGATATGCACCTCTGCCCTTTATGGTTTCCACACCCTGGAAGGGACAGGTGATCGCGGCAGGTGGAGAGCTTAAGAATACATTCTGCATTGGTGTGGATAACCGTTTTTATCCGTCCCCTTATGTAGGTGATCTGGAGGATCTTCGAACGGTAAAAGCCCTCAAAGAAACTATAGGGCGGCTGGAAACACTTCTGGAAGTGCAGCCGGAAGTGGTGGTCTGTGACCTTCATCCCAAATATAATTCCACAGTGGTTGCAGAGGAACTGGGACTTCCCGTTTTGAAAGTGCAGCATCATTACGCCCACATTTTATCCTGCATGGCAGAAAACGACTGCGAGGAAAAAGTGATCGGTGTTTCCTTTGACGGAACAGGATATGGAACAGACGGGACGATCTGGGGCGGTGAGATCCTGATGGCAGATCATCAGGGATTTACAAGGATTGGAAGTATCGAACCTTTTGTGCAGGTGGGAGGAGATGTTTCCGCAAAAGAAGGCTGGCGGATCGCAGTTTCCCTGATCTGGCAGAATACAGGAAATATGGAGAAAACTCTTGATACTGTCCAAAAACTGGGACTTTGCACAGAGCAGGAAGCAAAAGTACTGGTGACGATGGCACAGAGAAAGCTCAATGCAGTGACTTCCACCAGTGCAGGAAGGCTCTTTGACGGAGTCAGCGCGATCTTGGGGATCCGGAGAGCGTCCACGTTTGAGGGGGAAGCTTCCACAGCGCTGGAGTTTGCGGCGGAAGCGTGGAGAGCGCAGGAGATACAGAAGAAAAATGTGGATATAAGAGTGAAAAGCCTGAAAATGTGGATGACAGAAAAAAAAGATATTCCGGAAAATCCAGGCACCTCAGCATCATCCACAGAGGAACGGAAATTTGTTTTAAATACAGGTGACATCGTTGCACATCTGGTTCAGGAAAAACTGGCAGGGGAAGATTCCGGGAAGCTGGCTTATGAATTCCATCGGGCACTGGCAGAACAGATCCTTGCAGCCTGTGAGGCAGCAGAGCAGGAGACCGGAATTAAAAAAGTGGCATTAAGCGGTGGCGTATTCCAGAACCGGCTGCTTCTGGAACTGGTAGATGACGGACTTGCAGAAAGAGGTTTTGAAGTTCTGAAACACAGCCTGATCCCGCCAAATGACGGAGGAATCGCACTTGGACAGGCGGCCTATGGAATGGCTTATGTGAACAGGAGGAAATAGAGTATGTGTGTAGGATTATCAGCAAAAGTAGTAAAGATCAGTGACGGAACCGCAGTGGTAGACGCAGGCGGCGCAAAGAGAGAAGTTTCCGCCCAGCTTCTGGAAGATCTGGAGCCGGGAGATTATGTGATGGTACATGCTGGTGTTGCCATTGCAAAGATCACTGACGATGACGAGGAAGAGACAGACCAGCTGATGGAGGAACTGCTGTGATGGAAGAGAAGAAAAAAACAGCAAGAGAGATCATAGAAGGATATCAGGGGCCGCCGGTGCGGATCATGGAAGTCTGCGGAACCCATACTCACGAGATTTTCCGTCTGGGGATCCGCAAGCTTCTGCCACCGCAGGTGGAGCTGATTTCAGGCCCGGGCTGCCCGGTCTGTGTAACACCGGTAGGCTTTATTGACGAGGCGGTTTATCTGGCTCTGGAAAAACAGGCGACTATCTGTACCTTCGGTGACCTTGTCCGTGTACCGGGGACAAAGAAAAGCCTTGCAGATGCCAGGGCAGAAGGAGCCAGGATACGTATCGTCTATTCACCGGCAGATGCGGAAAAATATGCGAAAGAACATCCGGAGGAACAGGTGGTATTCCTTTCCGTTGGTTTTGAGACCACCACACCTGCAGGATGCCTTTCTGTAAAAAAAGCCAGAGAGGACGGCCTTTTAAACTATTCCCTTCTCGTGGCGAACAAGACCATGCCGCAGGCTTATCAGGCATTAAAAGGCAGCGCGGATGTGTTCCTTTACCCTGGCCATGTCAATGCCATCACAGGAACGGCGCTCTGTGAACATCTGGCAGAGGAAGGTGTCAGTGGTGTGGTGGCAGGATTTACAGCGAAGGAGCTGCTTACCGCACTGGCAGTTGCACTGGTACGTTTCCAGGAGGGAAAGCCGTTCTTTGTAAACTGTTATCCGCGCGTGGTAAAAAGCGAAGGAAGCCCGGAGGCACAGACACTGATCGAGGAACTGATGGAACCCTGCGATTCCGAATGGCGTGGACTGGGTGTGATCCCGGGATCCGGCCTGGTGCTCCGGAAAGAATGGGAAGCTTTTGATGCCAGAAAAAAATATGCGGTGCCGCCGATCAAAGGCAAACCAAATCCGGCCTGTCGCTGTGGCGATGTGCTTCAGGGAAAATGCAAACCGTCGGACTGCAGGGTATTTGGAAAAGTCTGTACCCCGCAGCATCCGGTAGGAGCCTGTATGGTATCCAATGAAGGAGCCTGTTCCGCATATTTTATGTATGGAAATTAACTGTCCGGTTTAATGGACTGTAATTAACAGAAAGAAGATGAATATTATGGATAATAAAACAGTAACCATGGCACACGGTGCCGGAGGCCGCCAGACCTCAGAACTGATTGATGAAGTATTTAAAGCACATTTTGCAAACCCGGATCTCACAGCTGATGATGCGGCAGTGCTGGTTCCGCCGACAGGAAAAATGGCGGTATCCACCGATGGATTTATCGTTTCCCCGGCGTTTTTCCCGGGAGGAAATATCGGTAAGCTTTCTATCTGTGGAACGGTCAATGACCTTGCCTGTATGGGAGCGAAACCGATGTATCTCACCTGCGCTTTTGTGATCGAAGAAGGTTTTCCCATGGAGAAGCTGGAAGAAATCGCCGCAGCCATGGAAAAAACAGCGAAAGAAGTCGGTGTGCGTATTGTTTCCGGCGATACCAAGGTAGCAGGAAAAGGCCAGGTTGACGGCGTGTTCATCACAACAACCGGAATGGGCGAGATTCAGGATGGCGTGAAGGTAGGCGGCGAGCTGGCAAAACCGGGAGATGCCATCATTGTGACCGGTGATGTGGGAAGACATGGATGCACCATTCTTCTGGCAAGAGAGGATTTTGGCATTGACGCAGATGTGACAAGCGACTGTGCGCCACTGTGGGGAACTGTAAAAGAAGTGATGGATGCAACTCATAACATTCATGTGATCCGTGATGCAACAAGAGGCGGCGTTGGAACGGTTCTCTATGAGATTGCAGGCCAGAGTAACGTGGGAATCCGTCTGGATGCACCATCTGTTCCGGTAGCGCCGGAAGTAAAAGGTGTCTGCGGCATGCTTGGACTGGAGCCGCTTTATCTGGCATGTGAGGGCCGTATGGTCATCATGGCACCGAAGGAAGAGGCGGAAAAGATCGTGGAAGCACTGCGTAAATGTCCGTACTCCAAAGACGCTGCCATTATCGGCGAAGTGACCGAAGACCAGCCAGGAAAAGTTGTCATGACTACGGAAATTGGAACTCAGGCATTACTTCCGCAGCCAGGCGGGGAACTTTTGCCGAGAATCTGCTGACAGCAATGAATCATACCGGAAAGGAGAGTCTGACGTTATGGATACAAGAGTGGCACTGATCTCGATCATTGTGGAAAACAATGACGTGATCGATGACATCAACCGTTTTCTTCACGAAGCGGGAAAATATATTATCGGGAGAATGGGAATCCCCTACCGGGAAAAAGGAATTAACATTATCAGTATTGCCATTGATGCGCCACAGGATGTGATCAGCTCCTTATCCGGAAAGATAGGCCGCCTCAAGGGAGTTTCCGCAAAAACGGCATATTCCAATGTGATCACAAAAGTGGAGGACAGAAAATGATAAGAGTTGCGGTATACGGAAAGGGCGGCATCGGAAAATCCACCACAGTTTCCAATGTGGCAGCTGCCCTTGCGGAAAAAGGAATGAAAGTGATGCAGATCGGCTGTGACCCCAAGGCGGATTCCACCATTCTTCTCCGGCATGGAAAAAAAGTCCCCACAGTGCTGGATCTTTACAACGAAAAGCGCCAGGACCTGAAACTTGCAGATATGGTGCAGATCGGATACGGCGGTGTAGTCTGTGTAGAAGCCGGCGGCCCTACACCTGGACTTGGATGTGCGGGAAGAGGTATCATCACTGCACTGGAAAAACTGAAAGAAACCGGAGCCTATGAGACCTATAAACCGGACATTGTTCTCTACGATGTACTGGGAGATGTTGTCTGCGGCGGTTTTTCCATGCCCATGCGAAAAGGGTATGCAGATAAAGTATTTATCATCACTTCCGGGGAAAACATGGCCATCCATGCAGGAGCGAACATTGCCATGGCGGTGGAAAACTTCAGAAGCAGAGGCTACGCATCTCTGGGAGGTCTGATCCTGAACCGGCGGAATGTGCCAAGAGAAGAAGAAAAAGTCCGGGAGCTGGCAGAGGATTTTCACACCCAGGTAGTAGGAACTCTTTCCAGAAGTGACCTGGTTCTTGCGGCAGAGGAGCAGGGAAAAACGCTTCTGGAAACTTATCCGGAAAGCGAGATGGCAGGAGAATACCGGACGCTGGCAGAACAGATCCTGAATGCATGCAGGGAGGATGGCACATGTTAAAAAGAGTTGGCGATCGGGAGTTTCCGGGAAAAACAGAAGTATTTATAAAAGAAGCTTCTTTTCCGGTGCCCTTTCAGCCGGGGCTGGAATTTAATTCCCCGGCCCACGGAAACTGGAATATCGTACATACGGGAATGCTGGTCCCGGAAGCACATCAGATATATGTCTGTGCGGACAATTGCATGCGTGGTGTTGTTCTGACTGCGGCGGAAATGAATGCGGCAGACCGTTTTTCCTTTGTGATCGTGGAGGAAAAAGATCTTCTTGGAGGAAACCTGGAGGATGTGACCATCGAAGGGGTAACGGACGTTCTGAACCGCCTGGATAAGAAACCAAAAGCAGTGCTGCTTTTTACGGTATGTCTTCACCATTTTCTGGGAAGCGATCTGGACCGGATCTACGGAGAATTGGAAAAAAGATTTCCGGAGATCTTTTTTATGCGGTGCTTCATGGATCCCATCATGCAGAAAACAGGCCCCACACCGGATCAGAAGCTTCGCCTGGCCATGTATGATGCCGTGCAGGAGAGAAAGGCAGATCCAAAATGCGTGACGGTTCTGGGCAGTGATTTTGCGCTGGATGAAGGTTCGGATATCTGCCGGATCCTGAAGAAAAACGAAATCCTGCTCCGAGAGATACCGACCTGTGAAACCTGGGAGGATTATCAGAACCTGGGAGAGGGAAGTCTGATTCTGAACTGTTACCCTGCCGGAAAATTCGGGGCAGAAAAACAGGCCGAAAGACTTGGAAGACCGTTTTTGTATCTGCCGGGAAGTTTTGATTATGAGGAGATACAGGAACAGGAAGAGAAGCTGCTGGGAATGTTGGAACAGCAAAACAACAGGAAAACAGGGGAAATCAAGGGCCTGGATATCGAAAAAGAGATCCGGGAATGTGAGGAGGCTCTTTCCTATGCACACCAGATCATCGGTGACACTCCCATAGCAGTGGATTATCTTTTTCATCCAAGGCCCCTGGGACTTACAAAGCTTCTTCTTACTCATAAATTTCAGGTACAGTCCGTTTTTCTGGACAGTATCAGTCCGGAAGAAAAAGAGGTATTTTTCTGGCTGAAGGAAAATTATCCGGAGCTGAAACTGATCTCTACCATCCGTCCGGAGATGAGGGTGCGGACACGGCAGCAGTCCGAAAAAATCCTTGCTATCGGCCAGAAAGCAGCCTGGTTTACCGGAAGCCGAAATTTTGTCAATATGGTACAGGGCGGCGGGCTCTGGGGATTCGACGGAATCAGACATACCGCGCAGCTGATGGTGGAAGCATTTCATGAAGAAAAAGATCCGGAAGATCTGATCGTTCGAAAAGGATGGGGGTGCGAAAGCTGCATATGAGACAGGCATATCGAATTATACCGATTTATACGGCAGACGTGTCCGGTGTCTGTTCCGCTTTGTATGAGCTTGGAGGAATGACGGTGATGCATGATCCTTCTGGCTGTAATTCTACCTATAATACCCACGATGAGATCCGTTGGTATGACCAGGACAGCCTGATTTTTATCTCAGGCCTTACGGATATCGATGCGATCATGGGAAATGATGAGAAATTTCTCCGGGATATCGAAGATGTGGCGGAGGAACTGAAACCGAAATTTATTGCTCTTGCAAGTTCCCCGATTCCCTTTATGAACGGAACAGATTTTCCTGGACTTGCCCGTGCACTTACGGCCGAGACAGGGATTCCGGCGTTTTCGGTTTCAACCAGTGGTATGCATGATTATGTGTATGGAGCAGGGCTGGCACTCTCTGAGATTGCCAGACATTTTACCGGCGCTGCAGAGAAGAGAAAACGGAAATTAAATCTTCTTGGAGTAACACCCCTGGATTTTGGCCCCCAGCCGATGGTAGATGCCATGAAAAGACGTCTGGAAAAATATGGGTGGGAGATCCTTTCCACCTGGGCTATGGGCGATACGCTGGAAGATCTGTCCCATGCCGGTGAGGCGGAGGTAAACCTTGTGGTATCTTCCGTGGGAATCCCGGCTGCCAATGTTCTGAGAGAGAAATTCGGGACACCATTTCTTGTGGGAACTCCGGTGGAAGGCTATGAGGGAGAGATTTCGGACGCACTTGAGAAGGCAGCGGAGAGCCCTTGCGAAGCGTTTGAGGATAAAAAAGAAA
>OCHB01001114.1_pt1 | contig 20990 bp, 18 predicted proteins | sample 1538731 | NCBI WGS metagenome assembly OCHB01 (sample SAMN04571721, study PRJEB22368) | human gut metagenome | biome: human gut; material: stool | host: Homo sapiens | place: Luxembourg | collected 2012-09-20 | reverse complement strand
GAAATAAAAAACATTGTTCTGCCGCATATTAACGATACGGATGAAACATTATTGGAAATCAGGAAAATGGCTGACAGAGTAGGAATAAATGTTTTATACGCGTGCAGGGGAGATGCTTTATCAGCAGGTAACCTTAGTATAAGCTGTGTACATCCATGTAAGAACTACAATTATGAATCAGCTAATGACTATTCAGCAGTCTATTTTATATCATTTGGAAAATTTTCCATGCTTATGACAGGAGATGCAGAGAGTAAAGCAGAGAAATGTCTGATACAGGATGCCAGAAAGTCAGACAGTGTGGTGGATTTGCAGAAGCTGTCTGGCATAAATGTATTAAAAGCTGGGCATCATGGCAGCAGAGGTGCAAGTTCAGAGAATTTTTTAAGGTTTGTTAAGCCTGAAACTGCACTGATATCCTGTGGAGTGGATAATTCATATGGACATCCGCATAATGAGACTTTGCAGAGATTAAAAGAGGCAGGTACGAAGGTGTACAGGACTGATGACAGAGGAGAGATTATGGTGCGGGTATGGGAAGATTCATATGCGATTGAAGTGTTTGGTGAGCAAAAAGAATAGAAGATGCATAGCATGCTATGATAAAATATTTTCAACTTGAACCACTTGTACATATCTGATACTATTGTTTAAGATTAGAAACGGAGGCAGCAGGTTTGAAGGTCATAAGTGATGATATTAAAAAGGGCGAATTTAAGAGTGTATATCTTCTGTATGGAGAGGAAGAGTATCTTAAGAAGCAGTACAGAGACAGATTAAAGAATGCTATAGCTGGTGATGATACTATGAATTATTCATATTATGATTCGGATAATGCCAGCGTTAAGGATATAATTGATGTGTGTGAAACGCTGCCTTTTTTTGCCCAGAAGAGACTTGTTATAATGGAAAATACCGGTTTTTTGAAAAGTTCTAATGACGAGCTTGCAGATTATATTAAACATATTCCTGATTATCTTGTTATTGTTATGGTAGAAAAAGATGTGGACAAGCGTAATAAGGTATATAAGGCAGTTGATTCTGTGGGATATGTATGCGAGATGAAGCCACAGACAACTGCTACTCTTGAAAAATGGATAGCAGGGCTTCTTGCTAAGGATAATCTTAAAATAAGCAGGGAAGCCTGTGATTTGATACTTGATAAGACAGGTGCAGGCATGGATTATATAAGGCAGGAAATAGAGAAGCTTGTATGTTATTGTCAGGGAAGGAATGTTGTGACAGCAGAAGATGTAGAGAAAGTATGTGCAACACAGACAACAAGCCATATATTTGATATGATAAGTGCAATTGCGAATAAGAAACAACAGCAGGCACTTGATTTATATTATGATTTGTTGGAATTAAAAGAACCTCCTATGAGAATACTTTATCTTATAGTAAGACAGTTTAACGGAATATTACAGGTGAAGGATCTTATGTCAAGGGGTATTTCAGGTAAAGAGATTGCATCAAAGATAGGAGCAGCACCATTTGTTGTCGGTAAATATCAGGCACAGGCAAAATATTTTGAGATGAATACACTGTTGGATGCATTGAATGAATGTGCGAAAACAGAAGAAGCAGTTAAGCAGGGAAGGCTTAATGACAGGCTGGGAGTAGAACTTATTATAATTAAATACAGCAAATAAAAAAGAACCCGGTGCGAGTGGGTGTCAGCACCGGGTTCTTTAAATTATTAAAATTCTTATTAAGCCATTGCGTTAACAGCTTTAGTAATGTGAGATACTTTTCTTGCAGCAGCGTTCTTGTGGAAGATTCCCTTAGAAGCAGCCTTCTCGATCTCAGCTATAGCAACAGGGAGAGCTTCGTTAGCAGCAGCCTTGTCACCAGCAGCAACAGCAGCCTCTACCTTCTTGATATAAGTCTTAACTCTAGACTTAACTGCCTTATTTCTCTCAGCTCTTACCTGACTTGTAATTACTCTCTTCTTAGCAGATTTAATGTTAGCCAATCCGTACACCTCCAAATCATAATTCAATAATAATATCTGTTTCGCATTAAAGCCGGACACGGACGATCTAATGTAAACATACTCACACATTTTATAGTACAAACATCTATATGTCAAGAACCAAATGAAGATTTTGGTATAAAAATTTCATTTTTCTACACAATATGTTGGGGAGGTGATGTGAAAAATGGATAATATAGTTGTAAGAACTGACCTTGCAGTAGAGGCAAATGAAGAAGCAATGAATGGAACAGGAAAGCTGCGAGGAATAAGATTAAGAGAAAGCAATAAATCAAGAATGGGAGTGAAGGTCACAGAATTGCAGGTGACAAATCATTTGGGCGAAGCCGCGATAGGAACTTATCTTACAATAGAGGCTGATGATATTACAGGCGGAGACGAAGAATATGCAAAAGAGGTTATATCAACACTGACAGGCTATATATTTAAGCTTTTAAAGCGCATGAATAAAAATGTAAAGCCAGAAAAAATTCTTGTTATCGGACTTGGCAACAGAAATATAACATCGGATTCATTAGGTCCTGAGGTTGTAGATAACATTTGTATTAAGATAAGTGAGAGCGAGGAGACTGGTGTGTGCACACTTAGTCCGGGAGTTATGGCACAGACAGGTATTGAAACTGCAGGAATTATTAAAGGCGTTGTAAGTCAGATAAAGCCGGATGTATGCATTGCGATAGATGCTCTTGCTGCAAGAAGTGTGAACAGATTAAATAGTACCATACAGCTTTCTGACCAGGGAATTAATCCTGGCTCAGGTGTTGGAAATCACAGAATAGGAATAACAAAAGACAATATAGGTGTTCCTGTGCTTGCAATTGGCGTGCCTACTGTTATAGACGCAGAAGGCATTATTCAGGGGGCAGGAAAAATGTATGTAACCCCGAAGGACATTGATTCAGACATTAGAAACATAAGTATCATAATATCCAAAGCAATTAACCGTGTTGGTGTTCATATTCATGGCTGATGTGAATACAATATAATGGTAATGAAAAGCAAGGAGGATATATGGGTGATAGAAAGTACAGGCCTGTGTATATGTTTATATTCATGGGCTTAATGCTTATGGTAATAATGATGAATTATAGTTTTAATTTAATATATTATATTCAGAACAGAATTTATGAAAATGCAGTTAAGACATTGTTTCCTGTAGAGACATATTTTGAAGATAATTATGATGAAAATGCCCGTTCTGTGTGGGTTGATTCGGAAAATATGTTTAGTATGGCTGAGGAGGATAAAAAACCTGCTACACAGACGGAAGAGGGGGTTGTGGAGGCAGGTGCTGCAGTTTGTCCTTGGCCTTTACAGGAAAATGCAGCTGGAAATGTTTATAATATTGCAGATTTAAAAAATTATGATTTTCTTATGAAGTTCTATACAGTTACCTCTATCACAAGCCTGACAACACAGATAATGCGTCCGGAGGAATTTCTGGCAAAAGACCTGTCATTAGAGAAAAATGCGGATTCTCCACAGATTCTTATATTTCATACACATTCACAGGAGGGATTTATGGATACGGTTGAGGGAGATACGTCTACAACAATAGTTGGTGTTGGAGATTATCTAACAGATATACTCACTAATACATATGGTTACAATGTTTATCATGATACAAGTGTGTATGATTATGTTGATGGGAAGCTTGACAGAAGCAAGGCTTATACATATGCAGAAGAAAATGTGGCAAAAATACTGAAAGAAAATCCGTCAATTGAGGTTGTAATAGACCTTCACAGGGATGGTGTTCCGGATACTACAAGACTTGTAACCGAAGAAAATGGAGTAATAATGTCAAAGGTAATGTTTTTTAATGGAATAAGCTACAGCAAGGCAAAAGGAGATATAGGCTATCTTTACAATGCAAACAGAGATGATAATCTGGCAATGAGTCTTCAGATGTATCTTTTAGGAGAAGCGTATTATCCGGGGCTGTTACGGAATATTTATATTAATGCATATCGTTACTGTCTGCATATGAAGGGCAGGTCGATGCTTATAGAAGCAGGAGCACAGACTAATACAAGTACAGAGGTTAAAAATGCGATGATACCGGTGGCAGATATGCTGGATAGATTACTTAGTGGTGAAAAGGCATATACGGAGTAACGCGGACGGCATAGCAGGCGCCCCACAACAAAAAACAAGACAGCGAAGCGCATCTTGTTTTTAACTGACTTATTTCCTATAATGGGTGGTGGAGATGACAGGCAGGATATGTGGTGCAGGCGTGAGGCGAATGTGAAGCTGGCGGATACTGTGAGGATTATTTCTTACAGTGCAGCAATTCCCGCACACGAGGTGCGGGAAAGGTGCATCCGAGCCATGGATGGCGAGTATGCACCGGTTGCGTCCGTATGACATAAATACACGCATAATCCCACAGTATCCAGACAGTGAAACCCTGAGCCTCACGCCTGCACCACATATCCTGCCGTCCCATCACCACCACACCCAAAGGAGGTAAAATATGAGTAACAACATTTTAGCAGATTTACAGCCACAGGCTGTCTTTAAATATTTTGAACAGATATGTGCAATTCCACATGGTTCAGGCAATGTAAAGCAGATAAGTGATTATCTGTGTGAATTTGCACGCAAGAGAAATCTGTGGTTTAATCAGGACGAAAGTTACAATGTGATAATAAAAAAGCCGGCAAGTAACTGTGAGAGCAAGGCTGCACCTGTTATTTTGCAGGGACATATTGATATGGTTGCTGTCAAAACGAATGATAAGGTTAAAGATATGGAAAAAGAAGGTCTTGACCTGTATATAGATGATGGATATGTCAAGGCTGACAGGACAACATTAGGTGCTGATGATGGAATTGCAGTTGCTTATGCACTTGCCATATTAGACAGCAAGGATATGTGTCATCCGCCGATTGAGGCCGTGTTTACAGTAGACGAGGAAATTGGAATGCTTGGTGCTGAGGTGATTAATACTGACTGTCTTGAAGGTAAAATTATGCTTAACATAGATTCTGAGGAGGAGGGGATATTCCTTTCAGGATGTGCAGGAGGAGCAACTTTAAAGGCTTCTTATCCATTGAAAAAATCTGATATTATAGGAACACAGATGTCTATTAAAATTAATGGCCTTACAAGCGGACATTCTGGAACAGATATAATATGCCAGAGAGCTAATGCAAATATTCTGATGGGACGTCTTCTTTTTGCTGTTAAAGAATGTGTGAATATTGTAAGCATATCGGGTGGTGAAAAAGATAATTCTATAGCTCCATTTGCAAATGCGGTTATAATGACACAGGAAGCAGATAAGGTTGCAGAGCTTCTTAATAATACTGCAAATGTTTTGAAAGATGAGTATTCGGTTACTGACCCACAGCTTACCATCAAGGTGAATTGTGAATGTGAAGGCAGTGCTTTGGCATGTGATGATGTGACAACACAGATGCTTATAAATGTGCTTAATTTTATACCTGATGGCGTTGTTAAGATGAGTAATGATATTAAGGGTCTGGTGCAGACTTCACTTAATCTGGGAGTTACAGAGCTGGCTGAGAAAACATTTGCAGCAACCTACTTAATAAGGAGCAGTTCGCAGAGTGAAAAAGAATATCTTACTGATAAGGTTGGAAAAATGACTGAATATCTTGGTGGAACTTATGAACTTAAAGGTGTTTATCCGGCATGGGAATTTAAGAAGAATTCAGCAATCAGGGATATGTTGTGTGAATCTTATAAGAGGCTTTTTGATAAAGAGGCATCTGTGGAAACAATGCATGCAGGTGTTGAATGCGGTATCATGGCTGCCAAGATTGATGGTCTGGACTGTGTATCTTTTGGTCCTGATATAATTGATATTCATACTGTAAAAGAAAAACTGGATATTGCTTCGACACAAAGAATATGGGAGCTTATTCTGAATGTATTAAAGCAGCTTTCATAGTAAATAATTTAATAAAACTATATCTTGTATATGTCGTATTTGGCTGAATTTTTTTTGACGACGGGAAATCAACCGAATACGACATTTTATATACCGTTTACAACATAAATCATACCGTTCGCGACATGATTATTACAATACTATATATATTGTTGACAAATATCTGGGCTAAGTATAACATTTTACCCGTACAAAACATTTATTAATTTCCATGCGCAAGGGGATAGAAATTTTGAAAGGGAACAGTATATGGAGTATAAGGATTTTGTAGAGTATATTAAGGAGAATGCGGCGTATATCGCAGGAGAAGGTGGAAAGATTACTATTAATCATGTGATTAAGAATAATGGCAGGGAGATGGACGGACTTGTTATTATGGAAAAGGACAGGGATATAGCGCCAACCATTTATCTTGATAGTTTTTATGAAATGTATATTCAGGGAGAGAATATTAAAAAAATTATTAGACAGATTGAGACTATATACAGAGAAAACAGGGATAACATCACATTTGATGTTAATATTCTTAAGAATTTTGACACAATAAAGGATAAGATAGTTTATAAGATTGTTAATTATAAAAGTAATGAGAAACTTCTTGAACAGGTACCACACAAGCGAATACTTGATCTGGCGGTTGTATTTTACTGCCTGCTGGATAATTGTGGTGGAAAGAGTGCAACAGCACTAATATATAATAATAATCTTAAAAACTGGAATGTAACGATTGATGATGTGTATAAAGCAGCATTAAAGAATACCCCGGATTTGCTACATTCCAGAATAAGTTCAATGTCAGCTCTTTTTGACAAATGTGGTGTCAGTGTAGATGGTAAGGAAGTTGATTTAAAGGATTATGTGCCATCGGATATGTATGTGCTTACTAATGAAACAAAGATAAATGGTGCTGCCTGTATTCTTTATGATAATGTTTTATATGATTTTGCACAAAAGCTTGGTAAAGATTTGTATATTCTTCCATCATCTATTCATGAAGTCATTCTTCTTCCAAAGCTGCCTATATTTGAAAAAAATGAACTTGTTAATATGGTAAGAGAAGTTAATACAGAAGGCGTGGCAGCAGATGAAATACTTTCTGATAATGTGTATGAATATAACAGAAATGAAAGACTGATAACTATGTAACATATTCATTAAAATGTACATGATGGGATTCGAACCCACGATCTTCCGCTCCGGAGGCGAACGCTTTATCCAGCTAAGCTACATGTACACAACATATAATAATTTATATGCTTATATACTATACATTATTAAATTAAAACCCGCAACAATTGAATTAATTTTTTTCTTTTGTTAGAATTAATACATCTGTATTTTGATTTGAACTTATCAACAATGATGATAAGAATTGGAGGAAACATGTCAGAGCGTATTAATAAATATCTCAGTGCCCATGGAATCTGTTCAAGACGTGAAGCTGACAGAATGATACAGGAAGGACGTATCACAATTGATGGCAGGATTGCAGCTATGGGTGAGATGGTAGACGACAATACAATTATATGTGTTGATGGCAGGAAAGTTGACAACAGCACACCACCACAGGTAGTCATAGCTTTTAATAAGCCTGTAGGAATTGTATGTACAACAACTGATAAACAGGGAAAGAATAACATAGTGGATTTTATCGGATATAAGGAACGCATATACCCTGTGGGCAGATTAGATAAAGAGTCTGATGGTCTTATTCTGCTTACTAATGATGGTGATATGATGGACAGGCTGCTTCGTTCCGTTAATGGTCATGAGAAGGAATATATCGTTTCAGTTAATAAACCAATAAACAAAGACTTTATAAAGAGAATGTCAGGGGGGATATATCTTAAGGAACTCGACAGAACTACAAGAAAATGTGTTGTGGAAAAGATATCAGACAAGACATTCAGAATTATTCTTACACAGGGGCTTAACAGACAGATAAGAAGAATGTGTGCGGAATGTGGATATAGTGTAACTAAACTGACAAGAATAAGGATTATGAATGTGGAATTAGGGGATTTAAAGACTGGTGAGTACAGGGAACTGGACGGTAAAGAGCTTAATACACTTTATGAGAAGATATATAAGTAAGCAGTAAAAGCTTATATAAGCAGATTTTAATAGTCGATATATAAGCGGCATATAAGGAGCGGATTATGGATTTATTACAGGAATATTCAGAACTTAAGAAGACGATAGATTATCATATGGACAGATATTACAATCAGGACGAGCCGGAGATAAGCGATTATGAGTATGATAAGCTTATGATAAGGCTTAAAGAGATTGAGAAAGAACATCCGGAATGGGTGACATATGATTCACCTTCACAGAAGATTGGTGGAACTGTCAAAAGAGAAGCCGGAGTTAAGGTCACACATAATGTACCTATGCTGTCTATTGAAGATGTGTTTTCAGAAGATGCGGTGTGTGCATGGGTTGATAAGGTTCATGCCATGCATCCTGACTGCACATTTTCAGTAGAGACTAAGATTGACGGTTTAAGCATGAGTTTAAGATATGTAAAAGAAGCAGATGGGAAGCTGCATTTGCATTTGGCAGAGACAAGAGGAGATGGTCTTATTGGTGAGGATGTGACAGCTAATGCAAGGGTAGTGGGGGATGTGTTACAGGTTATTGACCTTCCTTATGATTCACTAGAACTTCGTGGCGAAGTGTATATGAGCCATGAAGATTTTGAAAAATATAATGAAGAACAGGAAAGACTTGAGAAAAAAACAGCTGCTAATCCCAGAAATCTTGCGGCTGGAACATTAAGACAGCTTGATACTTCAATTACGAAGAAGCGAGGTCTTAAGATGTTTATCTTTAATGTACAGGACGGACCTGATGAGATTATGGAAAGCCACGGCAGGGGAATGGATATATTAAAGGCAGCAGGTGTACCGGTTGTATATCATAAGATATGTAAGACTAAGGAAGAGGTTGTCAGTGCCATTGATGAGATAGGAAGAATGAGAGAAGAACTTCCATATGATATTGACGGTGCTGTTGTTAAGATTGACCATATTGCCTTCAGACAGGAGTTTCCAGCAGGAAGCAAGTATTCAAGTGGTCATATTGCATACAAATATCCGCCGGAAGAAAAGGTTATTGTTATGGATGATATTCTTGTGGATGTGGGAAGAACAGGAAAACTTACATTTACAGGAATATTCCATGATCCAGAAACCGGAAAGCCTGCCAGACTGTGTGGTACAAGTGTATCAAGAGCAACTCTTCATAATCAGGATTATATTACACAGATGAATGTAGGAATTGGAGGAGAATATAAGCTGTTTAAGAGTGGTGAGATTATTCCCAAACTTAATGGCTGCGTAAAGGCACCTGAGCATGTGTTTGAAGCACCAAAGGTATGTCCTGTATGTGGAGAGCCTCTTATAAGAGAAGAGGATACAGCAGATATAAGATGCGTCAATCCTTCATGTGCAGCACAGTTGTCAAGAACAGTAGCATATTTTACATCTCTTGACTGCATGAATATCATGGGGCTTGGTGAAACTCTAGTGGATGCTCTCATAAAAGATGGTTATATACACAATTATGCTGATATATATGCATTGAAAGAACACCGTGATGAACTTATTGAGAAGGGAATCATAGGAAAAGAGAAGAATACTGATAAGCTGCTTGCAGCTATTGAGAAATCTAAAGAGAACACACCAGACAGACTGCTTACTGCACTTGGAATAAGAAATGTCGGCAAGAATACAGCCAAGCAGATTATGAATTATTATGATAATCTTATGGAACTTGCTGATGCAGTTGAGGAAGAACTGCAGAATATTCCGGATATAGGCGCAACTACAGCTAAATGTATACATGACTTTTTCCATGATGAGGCTAATATTGAATTGCTGGAAAGGCTAAAACAGTCAGGTCTTAATATGCAGATGCCAGAGAAGAAAGAAATGTCAGATAAGCTTGAAGGAAAGACGATTGTTGTAACAGGAAGCTTTGATAATTACAGCCGTAAGGATATGGAAGAACTGATTGTTTCTAATGGAGGCAAAGCAACAGGAAGTGTCAGCAAAAAAACTGATTATCTTGTTGCAGGTGAGGCAGCAGGCTCTAAGCTTGATAAGGCTAATTCACTGGGGGTTAAGGTGCTTACAATTGATGAATTTATGGAAATGATAAAGTAAAGAAATAACAGGTTGAACAATTCGCTGATGCGATTGAAACATCATATAAAGAATCTCTTTCAGAATCAAGTTCATCTTCTTGCAGATACAGAGAAATACATCAAACAGATGAAGTGTACAGAGTAATGGAGAAGTGGAAAGAATTATATGGAGGATGATTTTTTAGTATAAACAAATAAACAATAAACTCTTTGTCTTTAAAACATAAAATCCATGTACTTGCCAAATATAAGTACATGGATTTTTATATTTTAATATTAAGCGTATTTATCTATAAAATCACATTTAAATGCAATAATTAGCATAACTCTCGTTAAGGTCATAAGGAGTTATCTGGTATACATAATAATTCAGCCAATTCGTATAGAGGTTGTTGGCGTGGCTTCTCCATGAAAGCAATGGTTTTCTGTTGCAGTCATCATCAGGATAATAATTTACCGGAAGGTCAGGCTCAATTCCTTTGTCAATATCACGCTTATATTCCTGATCAAGAGTTAATCTGTCATATTCAGGGTGTCCCATAACAAATATTTCTTTTCCTCCATCACCAAGAACAATATATATTCCTGCCTCATCTGAATCTGCAAGTACTTTAAGTCTTGGATTATCCAGAATCTGCTGTCTGTTTGCCTGTGTATATCTTGAATGTGGTGCCATGAATACATCATCAAAGCCTCTTACTAAAGGCTCTTTTCTATTCATAACCCTGTGCTTGTACACACCTGACAGCTTCTTCGGAAGTAATTCCTTCTTAATACCATAATGGTAATACAATCCTGCCTGTGCGCCCCAGCATATATGAATTGTTGATGTAACATGCTTCTTAGACCACTCCATTACTGTTATAAGTTCATCCCAGTAATTAACCTCTTCAAAGTCAAGCTTCTCGACAGGTGCTCCCGTAATAATCATTCCATCATAATTATTATTCTTAATTTCTTCAAAAGTCTGATAAAACTTTTTAATATGTGAAGCTGAGGTATTCTTTGAAACATGTGATGACATCTGCAAAAATGTAACATCTATCTGTAAAGGTGTATTAGACAGCCCTCTTAAAAGCTGTAATTCTGTATCCTGCTTTATAGGCATAAGATTAAGAACTATTATCTCCAAAGGTCTTATATTTTGTGAAATAGCTCTGTTTTCGTCCATGACAAATATATTTTCTTCTTCCAATTCTGCTTTAGCTGGCAAATCACTCTGTATCTTAATTGGCATTATTATTCCTTCTTTCTGTTATTGTTGTTGTCTGATTATATCATATCACTTTCAATAACTGTACTAATGGAAGTGAATTTTCTTTACATTTTTTGAACTTTAGTATCAAACATTTTAAAATTATGCTATTTAATTTAAATATTGGAAGAATAAATTAAGCAAAAGTAGATATATTATAGAAAAAGAAATTGATTTCAAAATGGGCATATGGTAAACTTTAAATAGTAATAATTTATATAATATAGATTGATTATATGCTCAGTTGTTGAAGATTGAAGACTGAGGTGATAGAATATAATTGAAGAGAGTAAAGAAAATGGTTTGATGTGCAAGAAGGAGGGGAAGAATATGGCTGTATTAGCAAAACCAATCAATAGAATATCAGTTATAAAAAAGCAAGAATCCCGTGAATTTAATCAGAATAAAGTAACAAATGATTTTTTAGAGTCTTGCAAGAAAGCTGGTAAATTATTTGGCAAAAGAAAATAAAAAGAGCATGATATATCTGCATGGATAATGAGGAGTATTATAGATTTTGCATATTCTTTATTAGATGAAGTAATAGGGTTTAAGGCTTTATTCTTACATTCTCTTCCAGAAGCAGAAGGTTTTTATGGAGCAAATGGGGTTAACCCAGTAGAGATTAATATGCAGCCTTTGCATTGCTATGATTCAGAATATAAGCCGATGTATTTGGTGTTAAAAGAGGTACATATGAATTATGATAAATAAGGTATATTAATTTATTTGGTATGCCTTATGTACATCCCACCCTTTAAAAATTGCCAATGCCATGTTATAATCATTAATCATCAGAAACGGAGATAAGAATATGAGCGTAGTAACAAAAAAGTCAAAGTGCAGAATTCTTAAATTAGCATCAATGCTTGCGGTAACGATGGGGATTATAATGGCATTTTATGCGTTTTATATTATGTCGGATCTATATTCATTTTCAACAACAGAGCAGGGAAAGGCATTATATATGATTGTTAGGCTGCTGAACATAGCATTTTTAGCAGTTATTGTTGAGGGAGTTTACTTTGCAATTGCTGGATTTTATGGAATGACAAACATAGGTGCTGTTGATGCTGTAAAAAAAATCAAAGTTTATGGAATTGTTATGACTATAGCAGGAGTTGTTGATTTAATAATAGTATTTGTGGTATCTAAGTATTCAATAACTGGTAACATGCTGATTCTTATATGCCTTCCGGTTGTAATAGGAATTATGTATTTAGGTGGCGCATTTTATAATGAGAAGCTTATAAAGAATAATAATGGTGTGGAAGGTGATGGCAATGATTGATCCGAATGGAATAATGCCACTTAATTTCTTCAAATACAAGGGTGTGTATACAGGACAGCACAATGGAATGAGATATATGCTTAAGCAGACAGGAGAAAAGCCAGATTTAAAGCTTTCGGCGTGCGTGTGGAGAGGACCATATGCTTCATGTGCTGTTAAGGAAGAAGATAAGACAACAGAGATATTTGAACTGACAGAAGATGGTCGTCTTGCTGCCGTGGAATGGATAAGGCAGCAGTACGAAAACAGACTTGATTATTGGAAAGCAGCGCCATCTATAAAGGACGCTGTTCCGATTGTTCATGAATAAAAAGAATAATATAGACAATGCAGCATATGGCGGCACCGGCAAGCAGGAGAACATATTCTTCTGCTTCTTTTATTATCAGGTCAAACATAATCCGGCATATAATTCTTGATGAAAATATAGATATGACCGCAATACATAATGGCACAATTATACTGCCAAACGGGTCTGGCTGGATGTTCAGCTTCTTGTATATATTAAAAATGTAAAGCAGACTCATGCATATGTTGCTAATAAGAACACCATACAGATAACCGGTTATGCCAAGCTTTGGAATAAGCAGAAATATACAGGCAAGCCGGATGATAATTCCGGTTATATTAATTATGAATGTAAGGGCGGTATGTCCCATGCCATTAGTCACGCTTGTAAGGCTGATTTTTAAGTAGAGGAAAGGACACAGCCATGAAAGAATGCAGGTGTATATGTATACAGAGTCTTCGTGGAACATCATTGCGCCTAGGCGCGCACCATAGTTAATGAATAAAAATATGCTTATAATGCCGAGACTCAAACACACGGAAACTGTTCTTTTTACTGTCACAGCAAGATGGTCAGACAGGACATTCGAACTTTCATCAGATACCTTTGGAAGAAGCATAAGTGCAAATGAATTAGCTGCCGTACATGGAAAAAGCACAAGTGGAAGAGCCATTCCTGTAAGTATACCAAACTGGCTTATTGCATCATCTTTGGACAGTCCATGCATGCACAGGATTGCGGGAATAAGAATTGCTTCCGCACCCTCAAGCAGATGCAGAACAGTCTGATTGGCGTTAATTGGAAATGCATATTTAACAATATATCTGTATTCACGGAGTGAACAGGAGAGCTTCTGCATCATGCTTTTATTATGAATGGAACGGAAAAACAGCGGAATAGCACAGTATGTGGCAGCTGCAAATTCACCGAATATATTACCGGTAACAGCGTCAGCAATGGATATTGTTGATACATTTTTTATGCGCACATAAAGTATAATAGTGCCAATACGCACAAGCTGTTCGACAAGCTGTGAGGAGGCTGGCAGAAAAGATTCCTTCTGACTGTAATAGTAATTAGATAAGCAGTTATGTATGCACATGAATGGCAGAGAGATTGCAGTTATACGGATTATTCCCTCACAGCGGCTTTCCATAAATATATGGTTTGCAATGAAATCGCTGAATATAAGAAATAAAAGCATAACGGCAATTGAAAGAGAAATAGTAATCTTTAATACGCAGAAAAGCCATTTTAGAGATGGAGATGATGCTGAATATTTTGAAACAGCTACAGAAAATCCACTGCAGCATACTGCAAATGCAAGCGCAATAAGAGGCATGCACATCTGGAAAAGTCCGACTCCTGCAGCACCTGTATAATTAGTGAGAAGTATCCGAAAATAAAACCCGAGCAATTTTGATAGAATGCCGGCAAATGTAAGGATTATGGCGGATTTGAATATGCCACCTTTTAAGGATAATTTATTATTCATAGCAGATACCGCAGATAGACTTATTAACAATATATGCCCTGCCTGAATACAATATTATAAGGAATTACAGGGCGGAAATATAATGATATATATGGACAATGCGGCGACAACTGCTGTCAGAAAAGAAGTGGCTGAAGCAATGCTTCCATATCTTTTGGGAGATTATGGAAACCCGTCAGGTGTGTATAGGTTGTCTGAAAAAGCTAAAAATGTTGTTGAGGAATCAAGAGGTATTATTGCAGATATAATAAATGCTGACAGAAATGAAATATTTTTCACCTCTGGTGGAACGGAAGGGGATAACTGGGCAGTTAAAGCAGAGAGCCTGAAAAGAAAACAGGGACATATAATAGTAAGTTCAATAGAACACCATGCGGTGACGGAATCGGCACTGTGGCTTAAGAATTATGGAATAGATGTCACATTTGCACCAGTTGATGAGCAGGGAATTGTTAAGCTGGAACAGTTAGAAAAAATGATTAGAAATGATACATTTTTAGTGTCAGTTATGCTTGCTAATAATGAAATTGGAACTATCCAGCCGATAGAAAATGTATGTGAAATTGCGCATGAGTATGGTGCAAAGGTTCATTCTGATGCAGTGGCGGCATTTGGACATATTGATGTTGATGTGAAAAAGCTGGGTGTGGATTTCTTAAATGTAAGCGGACATAAGATATGCGGACCAAAGGGCGTAGGATTTCTGTATGTCAGGGGCGGAAAGCCAGAACGGTTCATGCATGGAGGCGGACAGGAGAACGGACTTAGGGCAGGCACTGAAAATGTAGCCGGGATTGCAGGACTTGCAACAGCAGCAAGAATTGCTTATGAAACTCTTTCTGACAGGGCAAGGCAGGAAAAGAAAATCAGCGACTATATGATTAAGAGAATACTAAGAGAAATTCCTTATTCAAGACTTAATGGAAGCAGGGAAAGCCGTGTTACGGGCAATATGAATTTCAGTTTTCAGTATGTTAATGGCGGAATGCTTGTTGTAATGCTTAACAAACAGGGAATATGCGCATCTGCAGGTTCAGCGTGTACATCTAATTCAGGAAAGCCTTCACATGTCCTTCTTGCACTTGGACTTGATGAAAAAATAGCAGAAGGTTCACTAAGGCTGACAATTAACCATACAATTACACACAGGGAAGCTGATTATGTGGTTGAGTGTATTAAGAAAGATGTTGCCAGACTGCGGGAATTGGCTTAATATTAATATATCAGACAGTTACGGAGGTTAAAATAATATGTGGTACGAAGAAGCGGTGTTTTATCAGGTATTTCCACTTGGATTTTGTGATGGATTAAGAGACAACGACGGGGTGATGAACAGATGCATATCAGAATTTGCAGACTGGATACCGCATTTGCAGAAGTTAGGAACTGATGCGGTGTATTTTTCTCCAATTTTTGAGAGCGATTATCATGGCTATGATACAAGGGATTACCGTGTGATAGATAAAAGAATAGGAACTAATAAGAATTTTGCAGAGCTTGTGTCAAAGCTGCATGAGGCAGGAATAAAGGTAGTTATTGACGGTGTGTTTAATCATGTCGGAAGGGGCTTCTTTGCATTTAAGGATGTATGTGAGAAAAAATGGGATTCTGCCTATAAGGACTGGTTTAACATCAGCTTTGATGGCAATTCACCATATAATGACGGCTTCTGGTATGAGGGCTGGGAAGGATATTACAATCTTGTGAAGCTCAATCTGAATAATCCGGATGTAGTTAATTATCTTATTGAGTCGGTGCGTGGCTGGGTTAATGAATTTGATATTGATGGAATCAGACTTGATGTTGCGTACTGCCTTAACAGGGATTTCATGAAGCGTTTAAGATATGAGACAGACCAGATGAAGCAGGAGTTTTTCCTTGTAGGAGAAATGCTTCACGGTGATTACAACACAATTGTGGGTAATGAGTGCCTGCACAGTGCAACTAATTATGAGTGTTATAAGGGGTTGTATTCTAGCTTTAATACAATGAATATGTTCGAGATTGCACACAGCATAGAAAGGCAGTTTGGAAAAGAACCATGGTGTCTGTATACAGGAAAACATCTGCTTACATTTGTTGATAACCATGATGTTTCAAGGATTGCCAGCACACTCATCAATAAAGCACATCTGCCGCTTATATATGCACTTATGTTTGGTATGCCGGGAATTCCATGTATATATTATGGAAGTGAATGGGGCTGCGAGGCAGTTAAGGGCAGCGGCAATGACAATATTCTGCGTCCGGCGTTTGATAAGCCGGAATACAACGAGCTGACTGATACAATAAGTTCATTAGGACAAATGTATCATAACAGCAGGGCATTAAGCTATGGTGATTACACAAAGAAAGTGCTTACAAACAGACAATATGTATTCAAAAGGGAAGCAGATGGAGAAAAAGTGCTTGTAGCAATTAATGCTGATGAGAATGAGTACACAGCGTACTTTGATACAGAATGTGCAGATGCACTTAATCTTATAACAGGTAAGAAAGAAGAATTATCTGGAAAAATAGTTCTTCCACCTTACAGCTTCAGATTTTACAGATGTATGTAGAAGGTGCAGATAAGATACATGTATATAAAATAAGCCTGAGCTCATCATAATCTGATGAACTCAGGCTTTCTTTCATTAAATATAGTGTAATAATTAAACCCTGCGTTCTTAAGCATATCTGCCACGACATCAAATCTGTAAGCAAAATACTTAACCTCGTGTGCATCAGAACCTACAGTTATTATCTCACCTCTGAGGTTATGATACATTTTAACAATATCAAGGCATGGATTAGGCTCAGGCATTCCGTATTTAAGACCGGCAGTGTTGATTTCAATACCTTTGCCTTTCTCAATGATTGTTTTGAGGATGGTATTAATTAAATCATCAAAATCATGCCAGTCATATGCGTAAGAATTGGCAGGAATATATCTTGCAATATAATCAAGATGACCGTATACATCAAAGTTGTGACAGCAGCTAAGATTATCAAGAATACTTTCGTAATAAGTTAAAACAGTATCCTTTGCAGAACGTTTCTCCCAAAACTCAGGGTAGTAGGGATCTTCTCCATATACAAGATGTGACGAGCCTATTATAAAATCAAGCTGTTTTGCAGAATCGTATGAATTGATTCTGTCTGCAACACTTCTCATAAGTCCCTGTTCAACACCTATGTGAATATTGATTTTATCTTTGTATGATTCTTTCAGATTCTGGAAATACTTAATGTATTCCGGAAAATCAAGGTCAAACATGACTTTTCCATCTTCTAAAGGAGCATCAAAGTCATTATGGTCGGTAAAACAGATGTGTTTAAATCCCAGTGAAATAGCATTGTTAACAACATTTACAGGGTTCTCATCTGAATCAGAAGAGAACATAGTATGTATATGTGAATCTGATAACAGCATAGTAATGTCCTCCATCAAATATTAGTCATATGCTTAAATGTCAATATACATTATACATAAACATAATTAATCCGCAATTGATATTTTTGATGTTTATGTAGAACATGTAAACTAATGTAAAATACAGGTAATTTTTCCTTGAAAATGATTATTAGTATTGATATTATTAAGAAGACAGCGTATAAATTCTGATTATGTGAATGCGCATAGATGTAGAAGTACCAACTACGCTGTCCGACCTTGACTTTTATGCGCAGATAGGAGCTTTCGTGAGTTTTGAATTGATACACATTGTGATTATTCTTCTCGGAGGAATAGCGCTTTTCCTTTTTGGAATGCAGCTTATGGGAGATGGATTAAAGAAAGTGGCTGGTGGCAAACTGGAAGTTATTCTGTACAGATTAAGTAATACACCTCTTAAGGGAGTACTGCTTGGTACAGGTGTTACGGCAATTATCCAGTCATCGTCGGCAACTTCTGTTATGGTTGTTGGTTTTGTTAATGCCGGTATGATTAAAATGAAACAGGCTATCGGTATTATTATGGGCGCAATTATAGGTACATCTGTTACTGGATGGGTATTATGTCTTTCTGATATCAGTGGTGGTGCCGGATGGGTAGACTTACTTTCAACAGAGGTTCTTGCTGCTGTTATTGGTGTTATCGGAATCATGTTCAGGATGGTCTGTAAGAACCCCACTAAGAAGCATATAGGTGATATTATGATAGGTTTCTGTATCCTTATGGTAGGAATGCAGAACATGAGTGCGGCAGTTGCACCATTAAGATCTGAGCCGGCATTTATTGATATGCTTACTAAGTTTTCTAATCCATTTATAGGAATACTTATAGGACTTTTGGTTACTGCTGTTTTGCAGAGTGCATCTGCTACAGTTGGTATTCTTCAGGCTTTATCAGTTACAGGAGCTATTTCATTTTCAGTAGCACTGCCTATTATAATGGGTATTGCTGTCGGAGCTGCCATGCCTGTTATCATTTCTTCATTTGGTGCGACTACAGATGGTAAGAGAACAGCATTTGTATATCTTCTTGTTGATGCATTGGGTGCTTTAATATGGGCAGTAGTTTTTTATAGTGTTAATCATTTTGTGCATTTTTCATTTATGGACAGAACGATGACAACTGTTTCTATAGCATTTGTGAACTCATTATTCAGAGTTGCAACAGTTGCTGTACTGTTTCCATTCATCAGATTCCTTGAAAAGATGGTATGTGCAATTTTCAAGGAGGTTGTTGATGAGGAAGATAAAGATATTGTTGAAATCAGTGTACTTGATGATAGATTTATTGCTCATCCTACAGTTGCTATTGAACAGGCTAAGACAGTTCTTTGTTCAATGGCACATATGGCACAGAAAAATCTTATTCGTTCCATGGAACTACTGGATACATTTTCGCAGGAAAAATATGACAAGATTCAGAGAAGAGAAGATAAGGTTGACAGATATGAAGATAAGCTTGGAACTTATCTTGTAAAGATCACACAGCAGGAGCTTACTTCTGGACAGAACAAGGAGGTCTCAAAGCTTCTCCATACAATTTCTGATTTTGAGAGAATAAGTGACCATGCTGTTAACATATCACAGGCAGCAGCAGAACTGTTTAATGGAAAGCTTAAGTTTTCTGATTGTGCTGTTGAAGATGTTGAATTGATGTCATTAATTATGAAAGAAATAGTTGGAAATGTAATAGATGCATTTGAACAGAACAAGGTTGAATATGCCTATAAGACAGAGCCGTTAGAAGAACTCGTTGACATATATTGTGATGAAATGAAGATGAATCATGTCAAGCGTGTCCAGAAAGGTGAATGTACACTTCATCAGGGCTTTATATTTAATGATCTGCTTACAGATTTTGAGAGAATTGCTGACCATTGTTCTAACGTGGCAGTTGCGATTATTGAGCTTGAGTTAAATGTGTTTGATACACATGAGTATCTTATTAATCTCAAGAAAGATAATGGAACTAATTTTGATAAATATTTTGAGGAATACAAAGAAATGTTTCCTTTAAGTCAGTATTAAGCAGAGATTAGTGTTAAGTAGACAATATTGGATACAGAATTTGTTAAGATTTCGTCAAAATGACTAATTGATAATGAGTTATTATTGAAAAAAGTGCAAAAATGTAAAAATTGGGAAGAAAGCCTTGATATTTTGCTTCTTCTTATGTAAAATACACGGTAGTTGAAATTTTAACAAACTATGTTATAAAAATTCATTTTAGGAGGAATTGTTTTTATGTCAGTAAAAGTTGCAATCAATGGTTTTGGTCGTATCGGTAGACTTGCATTCAGACAGATGTTTGGTGCAGAAGGATATGAGGTAGTTGCTATTAACGATTTAACAAGCCCTAAGATGCTTGCTCATCTTTTAAAGTATGACTCATCACAGGGAAGATATGTTAACTTCGGTGAGGAAGATCAGGTAACAGCTGATGATGAGGCTGGTACAATCACAGTTAAAGGTAAGACTATCAAGATTTACAAAGAGCCAGATGCTAATAACTGCCCATGGGGAGAGATTGGTGTTGATGTAGTTCTTGAGTGTTCAGGATTCTATACATCTAAGGCTAAGGCACAGGCTCATATTAATGCAGGTGCTAAGAAGGTAGTTATCTCAGCTCCAGCTGGAAACGACCTTAAGACTATCGTTTACAATGTAAACCATGAGACACTTACAGCAGATGATCAGATTATCTCAGCTGCTTCTTGTACAACAAACTGTTTAGCTCCTATGGCTAAGGCACTTAACGATTGTGCAACAATCGAGTCAGGTATTATGTGTACAATTCATGCTTACACAGGTGACCAGATGATCCTTGACGGACCACAGAGAAAGGGTGATTTAAGAAGATCTAGAGCAGGTGCTTGCAACATCGTTCCTAACTCAACAGGTGCTGCTAAGGCTATTGGTCTTGTTATCCCAGAACTTAACGGAAAGCTTATTGGAGCTGCTCAGAGAGTTCCAACACCTACAGGTTCTACAACAATTCTTAATGCTGTAGTTGCTAAGAAGGTTACAGTTGATGAAGTTAATGCTGCTATGAAGGCTGCTGCAACAGAGTCATTCGGTTACAATACAGAGCAGATTGTATCTAGCGATATCGTTGGTATGAGATTTGGTTCATTATTTGATGCTACTCAGACAATGG
>OCHB01001112.1_pt1 | contig 21088 bp, 17 predicted proteins | sample 1538731 | NCBI WGS metagenome assembly OCHB01 (sample SAMN04571721, study PRJEB22368) | human gut metagenome | biome: human gut; material: stool | host: Homo sapiens | place: Luxembourg | collected 2012-09-20 | reverse complement strand
AGGGCTCCCCTACTAGGGGAGCTGTCGAGCGAATGCGAGACTGAGAGGTTGTACAGAGCAGAACCTGCCCTCCAAAATTACACACAACTTATATTTTACCAGCAATTCCACCTAGATGCAAGAGTTTTTGTTATTTTTTCAGGAGGAAGCAGGGCAAGGGGGCGGTATCGGCCCAATTGGCGAAACTGCAGACAAGGGCGGTGCACTGTTTCAGGGGCCGGGAGCGCATCCACTGGAGGATCTCGGTCTTTTCGTCGGAGCCGATGACCTTGCCGCTGTACAGGATGGCGCTGAGCACCCCGCCGGGCCGCAGGGCCTCGAGGGCGGCTTCCAGCGCCGGAATGCTGCTTTGGGCGTGGGAGAACACCCCGTGGTCGGCACCGGGCAGCCAGCCGAAGTTGAACATCACGGCATCGGCAGTGCCGGGCTGTACATATTGTAAGAGGTTGGCGTGGCTGTCGCAGTGAAGCTCTGCCGCAAGGCCCTTCCGTGCAAGGTTCTGCCGGGTGGAGGCAATGGCTTCCGGCTGGATGTCAAAGCCCAGCACCCGGCCCTCTTTGCCCACAAGGCGGCAGAGAAAGGCCGTGTCGCCCCCGTTGCCGCAGGTGGCATCGATGCAGAGCCTGGGGTCAGCCAGCCGCGCGGCGAGGAAGTCCTGCACAAACTTCACGGCCGTCAGGTCGGGGGTGCGGCGGCGGCACAGCCCGCTGCCCTCTGCCGCAAAACCGAACTTTGCCCAGAAGGCCAGCTCCCCCGCATCGGCAGGCAAAGGAGCCGTGAACACCGTGGCGCTCTCTTTGTCATAGCCGCCCAGGCTGCGCAATACCTCTTTTAACAGGTAGGAGCCGTAGCCCTTGCGCCGCCATTCCGGCACAATGGTCAGGGCAGTGATGTCCGCGCCCTGCTCCGTGGGCCGGGCCTGGCAGGTGCCAATGATGGTTTTCTCTTTATACAGGGCATAACCGCCCGGGGTCTTTTCCAGTTTCATAATTTGCTCCTTTTCGCGGGCTTGCCCTGCTGGGCTAACCTCTCCGTCATCATCGCTTCGCTCCTGTTTGCCCTGCGGCAGGCATTGGTTTTGGAGCGCCAGCGATCATTGCGAAAAATAAATCCTCTGCCAAGGGCTCCCCTATTAGGGGAGCTGTCGCGGCAGCGCCCGCGACTGAGAGGTTTCACAAAGCGAAGATGACGGAGAGGTTTCGCAACGCTGCCGGCTTCTGCGCTGCACCCTTAAAATACCAAGCCCCCGCGCCGCTGTCAAGGCTTCCCGCTACGACCTTATTTCACATATTCTTCACCCGGTCAGCGATTCCTTTTCACAATTACCGGATACAATAGAAACAGTTCCAAGGAGGTGCGGCAGAGCGCCCCCTCCGAACCATTCCCTTTGAGAAAGGAAGTAACCAGTATGGATAACGAGAACAAGTGGGAATACGATTATTCCTCTGAACATAGCCAGACCGGCGAGACCGGCTACCCCAACGTCGGCTCCTCCGGCATGAACACCGCCAACACGGCAGGTACCTACGGCGAGGCCGCACAGGCTGCCTCCCAGGCCGAGCCGAACAGCGGCAGCGATGGCGGCGCGGTGCCGCCTCCGGAAGGCCCCCGGTATCAGACCGCACAGGGAAGCCCCAAGCAGCCTCCCAAGAAGCGCCGCCGGAAAAACGGCAATATCGCCCGCAGCGCAGTTGCACTGGTGCTGGCCGCAGCCATGGGCTTTGTCGGCGGCTTTGTTGGGGCCCGGGTGGGCAACACAGGCGGCAAGGTGGTCATCCAGCAGGTGGCACCTTCCTCCACGTCCAGCAGCGATTCCGGCTCTGCCTCCGCGGTGAACACCGCTTCCGGCATGACCACCGCTCAGGTCTCTGAGATGGTCAGCCCCAGCGTTGTGGTCATCACCACCGAGCAGGTGGTCTACTCCCAGTGGTCCTGGTACGGCCAGAGCCAGGTGGAGAGCGGCGCAGGCAGCGGTGTCGTGATCAGCTCCGACGGCTATATCCTGACCTGTGCGCACGTTGTGTCCGGCGCATCCAACATCACCGTGACCATCGGCGATACCGATTACCCCGCCACCGTGGTGGGCGAGGATGACACCAGCGACGTGGCTGTCCTCAAGATCGATGCCACCGACCTGACCCCCGCCACCGTTGGCAACAGCGACAGCCTTGCCGTGGGCGAGAGCGTGCTGGCCGTGGGCAACCCGCTGGGTGAGCTGGGCGGCACCGTGACCAGCGGCATCGTCAGCGCCCTGAACCGCAGCGTGACCATCCAGGGCACCAGCTCCACCAACACCATGTCCCTGATCCAGATGGATGCCTCTGTCAGCCCCGGCAACTCCGGCGGCGGCCTGTTCAACATGAACGGTGAGCTCATCGGTCTGGTCAACGCAAAGTCCTCCTCCAGCGATGCGGAGGGTCTGGGCTTCGCCATCCCCATCAACGATGCCATCAAGGTGGCACAGGATCTGCTGGAGAACGGCTATGTCTCCGGCCGCCCCTACATGGGCATCACCTATCTGGCTGTGACCGATGCCCAGACCGCCGCACAGCTCAACGTCAATGCCTATGGTGTTTACGTTGTGGATGTTGTGCAGGGCGGCCCCGCCGACAAGGCTGGTCTGAAGACCGGTGACCGCATCGTGAGCATCGACGGCACTGAGATTGCCCAGAAGGACGACCTTGGCACCCTGATCCAGCAGCATGCCGCCGGTGATACCCTTTCCATCACCGTGGCCCGGGAAGGCCAGATGCAGACTGTCAGCCTGACTCTGGGCGAGAAGAACGCCCAGACCCAGCAGGCACAGAAAAACTCCTGATCCTCCCCAATCTTTTTCCTGATCCATAAATCAAAAATCCCCTGACCGGCATGAACTGGTCAGGGGATTTTTGATTGCAGATCGTCAAGCAACGGCAGACCGTATTTTTATACCTGCCCGAACACGGTGGCGCTCAGGGGCAGGAGAACGGTCTGGCCGGTGCAGATGCGGCTGCTGCCCCGCCACAGGCTGGAGGAGATGCCGTCACTCAGCAGCTTCCAGCTGCCGCCGGGCAGGGTGACGACCTGCGCCGTCTCGGTGGGGTTATAGTAGACGCACAGGGCGCTCCATGCCGCGCCGTCGCCCCACTGGGCGGGGAGCCGCCAGCCCACAAGGGGCTGTTCCAGCGGGAAGAACTCGATGGCGGCAGGGCCGGCCTTGTCCAGCGCGCCCAGCCGGGGGAACGCCGCCCGCAGACCAATGAGCCCGCGGTAGTAATCCACAAGGCTGTGGAACTGTTCGGCCCGGTGCCAGTCCAGCCGGTTGAGGGCCGGGCTGGAGTGGTAGCTGTTGCCCTGCCCCTTCTTGGTGCGGGCAAACTCCTCGCCCGCCTGCCAGAAAGGCAGGCCCATGCTGGTCAGGTAGATGCCCGCCGCCAGCCGGTTCTGGGCCAGGGCGGTCTTGTCCACAGCGGCAAACTCCGGGCGGGCGTAGCGCACCATCAGGAGCTTATCCCACAGGGTGAAGTTGTCGTGGGCCGAGACATAGCTGATGATCTGCCCCGGGGCGTGGGGCGGCAGCTTTTCACTGCGGCACCACGCCGCCACCGAAGCACCGATATCCCAGAAACTTCCCGGCCTGCCCTCCACATAGCCCGGCTCCCGGGCATCGAAACAGCCGCCCTTGATGGCATCCCGGGTGTTGTCGCAAAAGATGCCGATGCGCTCGTTCAGCATGTTCAGGTTGTTCTTGTTGGCCTCGTATCGGTGCAGGGCGCTACATCCGCCCTGCCACGGCTCACCGTACATCAGGATATCCCGCCCGCCGGGCAGCTTGTCCAGTTCAGCCCGGAGGAGGTTCATGGTCTCCACGTCATACAGACCCATCAGGTCAAACCGGAAGCCGTCGATGTGATATTCCCGTGCCCAGTAGAGCACCGAATCAATGAGATAGCGCCGGGCCATGGGCCGCTCGGAGGCAAACTCGTTGCCGCAGCCGCTGCCGTTGGAGAGGGAACCGTCGTCGTTCTGACGGAAGTAGTAGAGGGGCACCGCCCGGTTCAGCACATTGTCGGAACGATACATGTGGTTATACACCACGTCCATTACAACGCCGATGCCCGCCGCATGGAGGGCCGCGATCATCTGCTTGCACTCCCGCACCCGCACCTCGCCCCGGGTGGGGTCGGTGGAGTAGCTGCCCTCGGGCACATTGAAGTTGGTGGGGTCGTAGCCCCAGTTATACTGTCGGGTCAGGGGGCGGCTCTCATCCACGCTGCCAAAATCGAAGATGGGCATGAGCTGGACATAGCTCACCCCCAGCCGCTTGAGGTAATTCAGGCAGGTGGGGTGGATGCCGTCGCTGCTCAGGGTCGTGCCCTGCTGGGTAAAGGCCAGGAATTTGCCTCGCCAGGCTGTGTGCACGCCGCTGGCCGGGTCCTGCGAGAAATCCCGGACGCCGACCTCCCACACGCTGCGGCGGGCCGGCGGGATCACCGGCCGCACATCCCGCTCCCAGCCCTGCGGGTCCACCCGGGCCGGGTCAAAGATCATGCTGCGCACCCCGTTCACCCCTGCCGAGCGGGCGTAAGGGTCCGCTGCATTGCAGGTGCCAAACGGGGTGGTAAGGGTGAAATCGTAGTATTTTCCGTGCTGGTCGCCGGGCAGATAGATGCTCCACACACCCTTGTCCTGCTGCTGCAGGGGCAGGGTGCCCACACAGGCCCCGCCGGTGCCCCGGCGGTACAGGTTCACTGCTGCCTGTTTTGCCGTGGGAGCCCACAGGCGCAGGTGTGTCCCGGCGGGGGTATACTCCACCCCCAGCGGGCCGTAGTATTCCGTCTGGCGGGCAAAGGCTTCGCTCTCAAACAGCGTCTTCCATTCAGCAGGTGTTCTTGGCTCCATGGCAATTCATCCTTTCGTTTGACAATAGTGTAACGAACTTTGTCCTTTATTTCAACCCTTTCCTTGCAAAACGTACCAGACTCCACTATACTGAAAGAAAAAACACTGCACGGAGGGAAGTTTTATGGCATACACCGATGATTGGGAAAGTCTGATGAACGGCGTGTTCGGCCCGGGGGGCAGATTCAAGGCCGCCCCCGGCACTTCTGCACCCAAAACAGGCGGCAGCGCCGCCCTGCCCGACCTGAACGCGGCGCTTCTGGAACAGCAGAAACGGCTGGACGAGCTGTTGAAGCAGCAGAACGCCCAGCTCATGACCCAGAGCGATGCCACCGCCGCCGCGCTGGAAAGCAGCCGCCAGATGCTGCGGGACATGGAGGACGAAGGCCTGCTGGCCAGGGGCACCACCGACGTGAAGCAGGAGCACCTGGGCAGCTTTGAAGGCCTTGCCGCCGAGGTCAAGCAGACGGTGCTGGGGCAGGATGCTTTTGTGGACAGCGTGGTGCGGGCCATGCGCCGCCCCTTTGTGCTGGGCACCGAAGCCCCCGCCGCCCGCAACGTCATCCTGCTCACAGGCGGGGCAGGCACAGGCAGGCATTTTGCACTGGAAGAAACTGCCCGCTGCATGGCGGCCCGGGGCCTTTTGCAGAGCGACAGGATCGCCACGCTGGATCTGGCCCTTTACCCCAATTCCGGAGCCGAGAAGCTCTTCCTGCAGGACCTCTACGCCGCCCTGCACGCGCCCGGGGAGATCCTTGCCTTTGAGCACTACGAGAGCTGTTATCCCGGCTTTCTGAAGACCCTGTCTGATCTGGCCGTCAAGGGCAGTGCCCCCCTGTCCAGCCGATATCTCGTAAACAAGGAGGGCATCCTTGTGGATGCAGGCACGGCGCTGGCCCCGGGAGCCGTCAGCTGTATCGACCCCTGCGGCAAATACCTCATCTTCTACTCCCACAAGGGCCGGGAGGCACTGGCTGACAAATTCGGCGCGGCGCTGGTGTCGGCACTGGGGGATGTCTGCGAGACGGCCTCCTACACCCGGGAGGATCTGGCCGCCCTTGCCGCACAGCAGCTCAACGCGCTGGCCCAGAAGATCCGCACCCGGCTGGGGCTGACCCTTTCCGCCGGGGCCGACGTGCGGGACTATGTCGCAGCCCAGTGCACCACACAGAAGGGTGCGGCAGGCCTTTCCGCGTGCACTGACCGTATCTTCCGTGCCCTGAGTGAATACTGCCTGCGAACCGATGAAACCCTTACCGGCACCGTGACCCTGACCGCCGGGCCGGAAGGGGTACTGTTCCGCCTGAACGACGGCGCAGACCAGCCCCTGTTCGACCTGCTGCCTGCCGCCTACACCGGTGCGCTGGATGCCATCCGCGCCGAGATCAACGAGCTGGTGGGCCTTGCCCCGGTCAAGGAATATGTGTTCGGTCTGGCCGACAACCTGCAGGTGCAGCAGCGCCGCGCCGCCGCCGGGCTCAAAACTGCCAGCCTTTCGATGCACATGATCTTCACGGGCAACCCCGGCACCGGCAAGACCACCATTGCCCGGCTGGTGGCACGGTATCTGAAAGCCATCGGTGCCCTCAAGGGCGGCCAGTTGGTGGAGGTGACCCGTGCCGACCTGGTGGGCCGCTACACCGGCCACACCGCCCCCCTGACCAACAGCGTCATCGAGAGCGCCCTGGGTGGTGTGCTCTTCATTGACGAGGCATACAGCCTCTACCGCGGCGAGCAGGACAGCTTCGGGCTGGAAGCCATCGACACGCTGGTGAAGGGGATGGAGGATCACCGGGATGAGCTGGTGGTCATTCTGGCAGGTTACACCAGGGAGATGGAGACCTTCCTCACCGCCAACAGCGGCCTTGCCAGCCGTTTTCCCAACCGGATCGAGTTCCCGGACTACACCGCCGTGGAGCTGCTGCAGATCACCCAGGTCCTTGCCAAAAACAAAGGCTACACCCTGGCCGAAGCCTGCACCGAACCCCTGCTGGGCTATTATGCCCGCTGGCAGGCAGCCGATGCCCGCACCGCCGGCAATGGCCGCCTTGCCCGCAACACACTGGAAAAGGCCATCTTCCACCAGAGCCGCCGCCTTGTCGCCGAGCCCGCCGCCGCCCTGGATCTGATCCTGCCCAGTGATCTGGAATTGAAGGAACCGTAAACACGCAAAAAGGACTGCTTTCGCAGTCCTTTTTTTGTTATTGATGCTGTTCTGCCAGCCGGGCGGTCATCTCCCGCATTCCCTGCCGCACTTCGGGCGGGGCGACCACTTCTATTTTGCCGCCAAAGCCGCAGACCCAGCCATAGAACTGGTCACTGACGCAGATGGGGACATCAAAATGGAAGCAGCCATTCTCCTCGGGTAAAAACATGGGCGTTGCGCCAAAGCGCTCCCGCATGGCACCTTCCAGATCCGCGGTGCACCGCAGGGTAACACGATGCTCCGGCCCGCCGTACATTCCAAAGTGCTTGCGCAGATAGGCAGGCAGGTCAAGATCCGCAAACTGCTCCTGACCGCGCCGGGGCGCATCCAGCACCCGGACCCCGCTCATCTTGTCCACCCGATAATGGCGGATGCCCTTTTCATCGGCAAAGGCAATGAGGTAGTAGCACCCGTTCTCCCAGGCCAGCTGCCACGGGCTGACGGTCCTTTTCTCTTTCTCGCGGCTGTCGGCTTTTCTGTAGAGGAACTCCACCATTTTACCGTTGTTGATGGCCTCGTGCAGGGCATCGATGCTGTACAGCAGGCTCTTGCTGTCGGTCTTGGGGCGGCCCTCCACATAGACCTGACGCTGCAGCTGGCTGCCCTCGTAGTTGGAGCAGAGCTTTTCCAGCTTGTGGATCAGCCGCCTGCTCGTGGTGCCGGATACCACCCGGCTTGCCTGCACGGCATCCACCAGCAGCTTGAGCTCCGCCAGATCAAAGGTGCGGCTGGCAAGGAAATACCCGCCGCCCCGGCCCCGGCGCAGCTTGATATCATAGCCCAGCGCACCCAGTGCCTCAATATCGCTGTACACGCTCTTGCGCTCACAGCGGATGCCCTGTGTCTCCAACAGCTCCACCAGCTGCGGCACGTTCAGCAGGTGGTTTTCATCGGTCTGCTGCTCAAAAATGCGCAATAGCGCCAGCAGCTTGGATTTCTGGCCTTCCTGTTTGGGCATTCGGTACACCTCATTTTTTCGTGTTGTGCCAAACCTCTCAGTCTCGATTCCAGCTCTCCCAGCAGGGGAGCTGGAAAAAAACAGCAGCGCTGTGTGCTGAAAAGGTTACGGCGCTTTCTTATCAAACGCCGCGCGGCGCTGGGTGGACAGGCGGAACATCTCCTCCAGCTTTTCCCGGTCATCGGCCACAAGGGCGTTGCGCATCTCGTTCAGCGCCCCGCTGAACTGGTCGATCTCGGAGATAAGGTTTTCTTTGTTCCAGAGGAACAGCTCCGCCCACATCTTATCATTGATGCGTGCAATGCGGGTCAGGTCCCGGAAGGAATCGCCGGTGTACTCGCACAGCGAGGTATTGTCGTTGGCGCACATCAGGCTGACGGCGATGGCATGGCAGAGCTGGCTGACATAGCCGATCATCCTGTCATGCTCCTGCACGGTCAGGGTGCAGATATGCTTGAAGCCCAGCACCTCGGCCAGCTCCCTGGCCCACTGAATGGCCTCCGGGGTGTTCTTTTCCGTGGGGGTCACAATGAAGTTGGCCGGGGCAAAATTCACCTCGGCGGCGTGCTCCACGCTGGAGGTCTCACGGCCCGCCATGGGGTGGCTGGCAATGAACTCCACGCCCGGCCTGCACATGGCCTGAATGGGCTCCACCAGACCGGTCTTTACGCCCGACACATCAGTAAAGATGCAGCCCTCCTTCAGCAGGTGGCCGTAGGTCCGGAACCACTCGATCAGGGCCGTGGGGTACAAGCCAAAGATGATATGATCGGCCTGACATACCAGATCCTCAAAATCGTGGGTCTTGCCGCTGGCGATATAGCCGTGGTCGAGGGCATACTGCAGATGGCCCTCGCTGCGGTTGATGCCGTCCACATGGAACCCGGCCCTGCTCAGCTCCAAGGCGTACTTGCCGCCCAGCAGGCCCAGACCCACAATGAGATAACGCTTTGATTTATCCAACATGTTCCACCTCCGCGCCCAAAGGCCTGATGGCTTCCAGAAAATCCGGCCAGCTCTTGGCAATGGCCTCGGCCCCGCTGATGGGCAGGGCCAGCCCGGCGGCCAGCGCCAGCACCGCAAGGCTCATCACCACGCGGTGGTCGTTGTGGCCGGAAAGCGGCTGCTCCGGGGCATGGAGCGCTCCGGCACAGCCATGGATGGTAATGGTGCCGCCCTCGCTCTCCAGCTGCCCGCCGCAGGCCCGCAGCTCGGTCTCCATGGCCTCGATGCGGTCACTCTCCTTGATGCGGAGACGCTCGGCGTTGCGGATGACCGTGGTTCCCTCACACAGCAGGCCCAGCACCATCAGCACAGGGCCCAGGTCGGGGCAGTCGGCAAGGTCGATGTCCGTTCCGTGGAGCGGGGCCTTTTCAAACACCACGCCCTGCCCGGTGCGGGTGAATCTTGCGCCGCACCGCCGGAGGATCTCCAGAATGGCGGCATCGCCCTGCAAGGTCTCCTCAGACAGGCCGGTGATGGCCACACCGCCGGTCACAGCGCCCAGCACGGCAGGAAAAGCCGCCTGGCTGTAATCGCCCTCCACGGTGTAATCACCGGGAAGATAGTGCTGCCCGCCGGGAATTTCCAGCGTGTTTTCATCCAGCCAGCGGCTCTCCACGCCAAAGGCGTGCTGCACCGCGCGGGTCATATCGATGTAGCTCCGGCTCTCCACAGGCGGGATGAGGTGCAGGGTGCTGGTGCCGCCCAGCAGGGGCAGGGCAAACAGCAGCCCGCTGATGAACTGGCTGGACACGTTGCCCGCCAGCCGGTATTCCCCCGGTGTGAGGGCACCGGCCACGGTCAGACCGGCAGAGGTCTGTTCAAACCGTAGATCCTGCTCCCGGTACAACGTTTCGTAAACCGACTGGGGCCGCTCCATGAGCCGCCCACGGCCGGTAAAGGTCACTTCCTGCCCGGTAAGGCTGGCGATGGGGATGAGGAACCGCAGGGTGCTGCCGCTCTCGCAGCAGTCCACCGGGGCAGTGAGGGGGGCAAACCGGCCCAGCCCTTCCACCACAGCATCTGCGGGGCCGGTGGTCACCCGGGCACACAGCTGGCCTGCGGCGGCCAGCGTGGCGGAGATGTCCTTACTGAATTCCAGATTCGTGATGTGGGAGCTGCCTGTGGCCAGCGCCGCACACAGCACGGCCCGGTGGGCCATGCTCTTGCTGGGCGGGGCTGTGATGCTCCCGCCGATGGGGCGGGAAGAATGAATGGTTACCAGCATAGGCCGTTACATATCGCGGCCGATGGCCCATGCCACCTGGCGGCACTTGGCCATGGCCTGTGCAAAGGCGTCCGGGGTCAGGCACTGGGCACCGTCGCTCCAGGCGTGGCGGGGGTCATAGTGCACCTCCACCTCCAGACCGTCGGCACCGGCGGCCACAGCGGCAATCATCATGGGTTCCACGAGGTTTGCCTTGCCGGTGGCGTGGCTGGGGTCCACGATGACGGGCAGGTGGGTCTTTTCGTGGATGAGGGGCACGGCAGACAGGTCCAGCGTGTTGCGGGTGTACTTTTCAAAGGTGCGGATGCCGCGCTCGCACAGGATGACCTGCTCGTTGCCGCCTGCCATGATGTACTCGGCGCTCATGATCCACTCCTCGATGGTGTTGCACAGGCCGCGCTTGAGCAGCACGGGCTTGTGCATCTTGCCCACGGCCTTGAGCAGCTGGAAGTTCTGCATGTTGCGGGCACCGATCTGCACCACGTCCACATACTCCTCAAACTCCGGGATGCGGTCCTCGCTCATCAGCTCGGACACGATGGGCAGGCCGGTGGCCTCGCGGGCCTTGACCATGTCCAGGATGCCCTCGGTCTCCAGACCCTGGAAGGAGTAGGGAGAGGTACGGGGCTTGTAGGCACCGCCGCGGAACAGGGCCGCGCCGCCGGCCTTGACGCTCTGCGCGATGCGCAGAGCCTGCTCGGCACCCTCGATGCTGCAGGGGCCTGCCATGACGGCGATCTTTTCCTTGCCGCCGATCTTCACGCCGCCGCAGTCAATGACCGAATCGGCGGGGTGGAACAGGCGGTTGGCGCGCTTGTACGGGGCAGACACGCGGGTGACGTTGTCGATCCAGGGGTTGGCCAGCACGTCCCGCTCGTCGATCTTGGTGGTGTCGCCCACCAGACCGAACACGTTGTAGTCCTTGCCGGTGATCAGGGTCACGTCCAGACCCTGATTCTCGAATTTGTCAACGATCTTTTCCAGTTCATCCTTCGGAGTCCCTTTTTTGGTGGAGATGATCATAGTGATAATTTCCTTTCGTTTTTACATCACGATATGCGCCTTGCTGGAGCCGTCGGTGCGCAGCAGCTGGGCCAGATAAATGCAGGCGTGCAGGTAGCCCTGCGGGCCTTCCCCGATGAAGTGGCCCTGACAGCCAAAGGACACCACGTCCGTCTTGCGGAAGGGCTCCCGCTCGTCCGGGGCGTGCAGCATCACTTCCACGGCGGGTACGCCGCACAGGCGCAGCGCATCCAGAATGGCCACGCTGTAGTGGGCGTAGGCACCAGGGTTCAGCACGATGCCGTCCACCCGGCCCGCTGCGGCCTGAATTTCGTCCACGAGGTCGCCCTCGTGGTTGGACTGGCAGCAGTCGGTCTCAATGCCCAGCTGTTCGCAGCCTGCCTGCACATAGTCCATGATGGCGTTATAATCCAGCTCACCGGGTACGCCCGGCTCCGACCAGCGCATGATGTTGAGGTTCGGGCCGTTAAGAATCAAAAATTTCATCCAGTGCCTCCATGGCGGCATGCAGGGCATCGTCCAGCGTGCCGTTGTTGGGAATGACGGCATCTGCCGCTGCCAGATACAGCGGACGGCGCTGTGCTTCCATCTGGCGCAGTGCGTCCATGCTGGAAGAAAGCGGCCTGCCGCCGCCCACGGCCAGCGCATCCACCGGCCGGTCGATGAACAGAATGACACCGTTCTGGTGCAGAGCACGCAGATTCTCCGGCTTTTTTACAATGCCGCCGCCGCAGGAAATGAGCTGTCGGCCCTCTTTGCCAAAGCGCTGTGTTTCGGCAGTTTCCTTTGTGCGGAAGCCGTCCTCGCCCTCGGCTGCAAAGATATCCGGGATGCTGCGGCCGTCGGTCTTTACGATCTCCTCGTCGAGGTCCACAAAGGTACGGCCAAGGTTCTTTGCCAGCATCCTGCCGAGGGTGGTCTTGCCGGAAGAGGGCATCCCGATCAGGGCAATGTTCAGCATATCCCGGCGCAGTGCGGCGGTGATGCGCCGAATTTCAACCGGCGCATCCTCGAACTTGCGGTCCAGAAAATATTCTGCGGCATACACCGCCTGCGCCACCAGCATTTCAAGGCCGCCCACAGCCACCGGCACGCCCGCTTCCTCGGCGCGGAGGATGAGCTCGGTCTTGTCGGGGTTGTACACCACATCCACCACAGCCTCGAGGTCCGGCATGGCGGCAACGTCCAGATTGCACACGCCTACATTGGGGTACATGCCCGCCGGGGTGGTGTTGATCACGATCTGCGCCCCGCTGGAAACGGCCTCGGCATAGCTCAGCTCGCCCTTTTCCGGGTCCGGATGGCGGCTGACGGTGAGCACCTTTGCCGCGCCCTTGTCCCGGGCCACAGCGCTGGTGGTGTTGTGGGTGCCGCCGGTGCCCAGAATGACCACGGTCTTGCCTGCAAAGCTCACGCCGTGGGCGTCGCACAGGTGGGCAAAGCCCATATAATCGGTGTTATAGCCGTAGAGCAGGCCGTTTTTGTTCACCACCGTGTTCACCGCCCCGATGGCCTTGGCCCGCGGGTCGATGTAGGAGCAGTATTCCATCACCAGCTTCTTATAGGGGATGGTCACATTGATGGCCTTGAACTGCCGCTTTGCCAGAAAGGCCCGGGCCTCTTCCTCGGTGGGCAGAGGGCACAGGTCGTAGTGGTAGCCGCAGAGCATCTCGTGGATGATCTTGGAGTAGGAGTGGCCGAGTTTTGCGCCGATGAGTCCGTATTCCATTTTACTCGTCCTCCTTCCGGAAGCTGGTGGGGTGGGTCATCCAAGCCTCGCCGTAGCGTGCCGTGAGCAGGTCGCCCACAGCCAGTGCGGCGGCGCAGCTCTGCACGATGGCGGCTCTGGGCACGATGCAGGGGTCGTGACGGCCCTGAATGGACAGCTGTGCGTCCTTTTTGGCAAGATAGTCCACTGTATCCTGCTGCTTGTAGATGCTGGGTGTGGGTTTGACCACGGTGCGGAACACCACCGGCATCCCGTTGGCGATGCCGCCGTTGATGCCCGCATTGTGGTTGGTGGCGGTCACCACCGCACCCTCCGGTGTCATGCGGAAAGCGTCGTTTGCTTCGGAGCCGCGCATTCCGGCAAAGCCGAAGCCGGTGCCGAACTCGATGCCCTTGACGGCGGGGACGGAGAATACCAGATGCGCGATCTCGCTTTCCACGCTGTCAAAATAGGGCTCACCGATGCCTGCCGGCAGGCCGAGGATGGCGGTTTCCAGCATCCCGCCCACGCTGTCGCCCTCCGCACCGGCGGCACGGATGGCGGCTTTCATGGGTTCTTCTACGGTTTCATCCAGCACCGCAAAGCCCTCGGGCTTGCTGGCAAGGGCTTCCACCTGAGCAGAGAGCTGTGCGGCATCATCCTGTGCAAAGCGGGTGTCCGCAATGCCGGCGCACTCTGCGATATGGGTGGTGATGTCGATACCCGCACGGTGCAGTGCGCTCAGCACAATGGCACCGCCCGCCACAAGGGCGGCCGTCACCCGGCCGGAGAAGTGCCCACCGCCGCGCGCATCCTGAAAGCCGTGGTACTTGGCGTAGGCGGTGTAGTCTGCATGGCCGGGGCGCAGAAGGTCTGCGGTCTTGGCGTAATCGCCGCTGCGGGTGTTGGTATTTTCGATCATCAGGGCAATGGCGGTGCCGGTGGTGCGGCCGTTCACCACGCCGGACAGCAGCTGCACGGTATCCGCTTCCACCCGGGGAGTGGACAGGCCGTCGCCCCGGGCACGGCGCTTGTCCATGCAGGCGGCAAGAAATGCCTCGTCCACCGGCAGGCCTGCGGCCATGCCGTCCAACACCGCGCCGATGGCGCCGTGGCTCTCGCCAAAAATGGTCAGCGAAAGGTCGCTGCCGAATGTATTTTTCATGGCTTACTCCTCAATGCCCAGCAGGGGACGCAGGCCCTCCACCGGGATGGTTTCGGCGCGCCAGCAGCCCAGACCCGGCACCTTGATAATGGTGATCTGGCCGCTCTGGGCCTTTTTGTCGTGCAGCATCTCTGCCAGCACCTTTTCCTTATCGTAAGTAGTGCGGGTGGGCAGGCCGAGGCGGCGGTACACCGCGCGCACCCGCTTCTGCAGTGCCTTGGATTCGATCATGGGCAGCATGCCCAGCGCCACGCACTCGCCGTGGTAAAGGCCCACGGTGCGGCGGCCCTTGATGCCCTTGACGGCCTCGATGCCGTGGCCGATAGTGTGGCCGAAGTTGAGCGCCTTGCGCATGCCCTGCTCAGTCTCGTCCTGCTCCACGATGTTCTTCTTGAACCGCAGGCTGCGGCAGATGATCTCGCCGATCTGGGCATCCACGTCGCCATTTTCAAAGATCGCGAACAGCTCGGGGTCTGCCAGCAGGCTTGCCTTGACGGCTTCTGCCAGACCGTTGATGAAGTGGCGGCGGGGCAGGGTGGAAAGGGTGTCCGGGTCCACGATGACGAGCTTGGGCTGCCAGAAAGCGCCCACGATGTTTTTGGTATCGCCCAGATCCACGGCGGTCTTGCCGCCGATGGAGGAATCGATCATGGAAAGGGTGGTGGTGGGGCAGTTGATGAAGTCGATGCCCCGCATGTAGATGGAAGCGGCAAAACCGGCCAGATCGCCCACCACGCCGCCGCCCACGGCGATCACCAGATCGCCGCGGCCCATGCCGAATTCCAGCATCTGCTTGAGGACGGATTCCAGAATTTTAAAGCTCTTGCTGGCTTCGCCCTGCGGCACCGTGATGATGTGGGCATCCTTGCACTGGTCGGCCACCATCTGGGCGTACTGTGCGGGCACACCGCTGTCGGTCACAACGGCCACACGGCGGTCCAGCCGGGCGAACTGGTACAGGTTTTCCAGCGAGCCGCTCTTGACGATGATGTCATAGCTGCGCTCGCCCAGATTCATGGTCAGCTTGGTTCCGATAAATTCACTCATTTGGTATACACTCCTAACAGCCGCACGGTACGGCAGGTGCGGTCAAGCTCACGCAGCAGCGCGGCGGTCTCGTCGGCGGTGGGGTCGCCCACCAGCTCCACGTAAAAATAATATTCAAACGGCACATGAGGCATGGGCCGGCTCTTGATGGACTCCATATTAAAGCCGCTGGCACCGATGATCTGGATCACCTCGCCCAGCTTGCCGGGCTTGTTGTCCACCGTGAACAGCAGCGAGAACCGGTTGCCGCCGGTAGGCTTTTCGCGGCTGAGCACGATAAAGCGGGTGGTGTTGTCGCCGTCGGTGTTGATGCTGGGCACCAGCACCTCCAGCCCGTACAGTGCCGCCGTCTCCACGCTTGCAATGGCCGCTTTGGAGGAGTCGCCGCTTTCGGCCACGAACTTTGCGGCCATGGCGGTGTTGGCCATGGCGGTGGCAGGCAGGCCGAACTGCCTTAAAAAGGTCTCGCTCTGGGCGATGGCCTGCTGGTGGCTGTAGACGCTTTTGATCTGGTCGAGTTTTGTGCCCGGCAGCACCAGAAGATTCTGGGAGATGGGCAGATCGTACACATCCACCACCCACAGCGCCGGATGGTTATAGCACAGATCCAGCACGGCGGAAACATCGCCCGCATGGCTGTTCTCAAAGGGAACGACGCCCCGGGCAGCATCGCCGCGTTCCACCGCGTCAAACACCTCGTCCCAGGTGGGATAGCTCACAGCCTCGGCGTGGGGGAACAGCGCCCGGAGGGCAATGTGAGCAAAAGCGCCCTCCACGCCCTGATAGGCGGCGCGGTTTTGGCCCAGCACCACGGCTTCGTACTGCTTTGCCACGTCCATCAGGTTCTGCACGTGGTCTTTATAGTAGGGCCGCAGGGCCGGGTCCTGAATGCGGGCCGCAGCCTTTTCCAGCACTGCCGTCTCGCGGGCGGCATCGTAAACGGGCAGGCCATGGGCTCTTTTGTATTCGGCCACCTGCAGCACAGCAGCCATCCGCCGCTCAAACAGCGCAGCCAGCTGGGCATCCACCGTGTCGATCTCGGCGCGCGCCTGTTCCAGTGCGTCCATGGGTTCACATCCTTTTGTATGTATGATAAATACCATCAAGATAATAGATACCCAGTAAGTATACCATAACTGGGACGGAGAAACAACAAAACCTCCGGCGTTTCAAAGGGGAGAATATTTCAAATCAGATATGTGTAAAAAGAACAAAATAGAAAACGAACTCCCTCAGTCAAACCCTTGCGGGTTTGCCAGCTCCCTCAAAGAGGGAGCCGCTGACAAAGCGGAAAAGTTTCCGGCTCTGCCAAAGGCCCCATCCCCGAGGGGGCTGTCGCCGAAGGCGACTGGGGGAGTTCTATTTGCATATTATCTGTTTTTCAGCAGTTCTTCCCTGCTGCGGGCTTTGCCGTAATATCTCCCATAGGGATTATCCAGCGCCTGTGCAAGGGAGACCGACTTTTCCGGCTCTGGCCTTTGCACCGGCTTTGCTGTGCGGTCAAATGTGAACCCGGCGGCAGGCCCGCCGCGCTTTACCCGGAACCGCATGGCTCAGCCCTCTGCACTGGCGGTAGAAACAGCCCCGGCGGTCAGCTTGTTCCACAGTTCTTCGCCGCCCTCAAGCAGGTCGGCGGAGTCCTTGTTCCATGCGCCGCGGATGCCGATATAGTACCGGCTCATCAGCTCCTGACTGGAGCCGCTTTCGCTCTGCACAGCATCAGAAGCGTAATCGCCCAGATCAAGGCCCGCCAGCACCGGGCAGTCGGTCCAGCGGTAGACCATGTTCCACCAGTCACTGTCTGCGTCGGACTGCGGCAGGCTGCCGTCGAGGTAGCGCAGGGTGCCGGTGGTCTGCTGGAACCCGGCTGGGTCGTACAGGATGAAGATGGAACTCAGCGCGCCCTGAATGTCGGTGGAAAGCTTGGTGGTGCCTGCCATGTCAAGGTAGGCGTCCGAGTCCTCATTGCCAAAGTCCATGGTGTAGAGGTTCAGCTTTACCACCACCTTGCCGTCGCCGTTCCGGTCTTCGCCGTAGGCGGCAAGGGCGTCCTGCAGGGCGGTCTGGGTGGCTTCCGGCAGGTAGTGGGGGGCCACTACCGCTACGTTGTAATCTGCATGGACGGTAAAAAAATACTGCCCGATGAAGTTGTAGCCGAAGAACACCACGATGATGCCGATGATGATGACCCACTTGAGGTTATAATCCCACCAGTTGGCCCAGCGTTCCTTGCGGGTGTACTGGCGCTGTTTGCGGGGCTGGAGGTCTTTGGGGTCGATATCGCGTTCGTAACGGTAGCTTGCCATGGGGCAGTTTCCTCCAAGTTCTGATTTACAGCTGTGCCAGAATGGCCTGACGCACAGCGTCCGGCAGCTGCTTCTGCTCGGCCTTGCTCATGCCTGCAGTCCGGATGGGCGGCAGCACCTTGATATGCACGCTGCCCGGATGGCACAGGTTGCCATTGTTCTCGAACAGGGCACGTGCACCGGTAATAGCCACCGGAACCACCGGTGCGCCGGTCTTGACGGCAATGCGGAATGCACCGGCCTTAAACTCACCGGCACCGCCCTCTTCCCCTTTGTAGCGGGTGCCCTCCGGGAAAATGACGAAGCTCTTGCCGCTCTCCACAATGGCAGTGGCGTCGTTCAGGGCGCGCACGGATGCCCGCAGGTCGTCGCGCTGCACGAACACGCAGCCCAGCAGCTTCATCCAGCGGTTCAACAGCGGGATCTTTTCCAGCTCTTCCTTGGCAAGGATGCCGTGGGGCTTATCCAGACTGGCCAGCAAAAGCGGGATGTCGTAGTAGCTGCGGTGGTTGCCCACGAACACGCAGGCCGTATCTTTGGGGATATTCTCAAGGCCCTCCACGCTCAGGGAAACGCCGGTCACCTTTAAAATGCCCCGGCTCCAGTGCGGGATATGCTTGTTGACAAGCTCTTCCACCAGCTGCATGTCGCCTGCAGCCAGAGCGCGTTCCGCCCGGCGCAGCACGCCATAATGGACGATCATATAACCAAATAAGTAAATAAACATCGCAATCGTGCGAAAAATGCTCATTGCGTTTTCCTCCCTCCGGCAAAATATGCCATTGTCATTGTATCACACTTTTTGTAAAAAGGGGGGAAATAACACTTTTTTTACAAATCGGAGGATCTGCGGTCTTGCAAAATTGACAAAATGCGGGTATATTTATAGTTGTAAAGCCAGCACAATGGCACTTTCTGCACGAAATGCTTTCTGCCGGCCCAATGGATGAAGAGAGAGGTACCATACGAACATGGGTTTATTTCCTTCCGCAAATGACTTCAAGGCCGGTAAGGGCGTTGAAAAGGATGCTCCCCGCAAGACCGGCGTGGGCCGTTTTTTTGAGCTTGTGGGCCGTGATATGAACGGCATGTTCCTTGCAAACCTGCTGGCCTGCATCGGCTTTCTGCCGGTGATCTGTCTGGTGTACATCGGCTTTCTGGCAAACAGCCTGCCTGTCATGCTGGCAAGTGCGGTGGTAGGCGGCATTCTGGCCGGGCCTGCGCTGGCCGGCATGTACGATACCGTGCTGCGTGCCCTGCGTGACGAAGCCGGTTACTGGTGGGTGACCTATCGCCGTGCCTTCAAGCGCAACTTCAAGGCCAGCATTGCGCCGGGCATCTTCTACTGTGTGGTGGTCACGGCGCAGATCTTCCTTGTGTATTTCTGCTTCAATATGCTGAGCAAGGGCACCAATGTGGGCGTGCCGCTGTGGGTGGCCACGGTGCTGAACCTGCTCATCTTCCAGATGCTGTTCGCCTATATGTGGCCGCAGGTGGTGCTGCTGGATCAGCCCTTCAGCCTGACCGTGAAAAACAGCATCAACTGCATGATCGCGTTCCTGCCCCACGCACTGGCGGCGGCCATCGTGCAGATCCTGTTCTGGGGCGTGGTGATCCTGTGCATGCCGCTGGGCCTGCTGCTCATGCTGATCTTCGGCTTCTGGTTCGTGACCGAAGTATCCTGCCAGATCATCTACGGCGATATTGAAAAGGTGTTCCACATTGAGGAGAGCATCCGCAAAATGAAGGATGCCGAGCTGGAAGCCGCCCTCAAAGAGGACTACGGCGAAAGCACCGACGACACCGAAGAGTAAATTTGAACTTCCGCAAAGGAGGGGTGCTCCATGGAACAACGGAATAATCTGGTTTTGCAGGGCACCGAGACCTTCTCCCGCGGGCAGCTGGACAATGTGGCACTGGACGGCGGTGCACTGGTGCTGGACAGCGTGGCGGGCCGCTGCCTGCAATACGGCAGCTACACCACGCCGGAATTTGCCATGCCGGCCTTCTGCAACCTGAATGTCAGCTGGAACGCCTTTGCGCCCCACAACACCATGGTGGAGGTGCGCTGCCGGGTATATGCCGGAGGAAACTGGACCGGCTGGATGAGCTTTGGCAAGTGGGCACCGGGCTACCCCCGCTGCAGCTGCAATTCCCAGAGTGACGACGGCATGATCTTCCTCATGGGCGATACCGTGACCGTGGCAACGCCCGGCGGCGGCACCGGCGTGCAGCTGCAGGTGAACCTTTCCACCAACGATGACAAGGTCTCGCCCGCAGTGCGCCTGCTGGCCGCGGCAGTGCGGCCGCTGGCGTGGGAGAAGCACAACGGCCACCCGCTGAACCGGCAGCTCTATCTGCCGGAATACTGCCTTTCCGCCCACGATCCCAGCTTTGGCCGCACCATGGATCTGCCGCTGGTCATGGCGGCACTGATGAACTGCTGGGGCGAGGATGTCCTGCCCGAAGAAGTGGCCTATGTGATGGAGGACATGGCCCACAGCACCACCGCAAATGCGGCCTTTGCGGCTGCTGCCGCCGGTTGCTGCGGCTACCCCTGCTGGCAGGCATGGATGGACCTTGCCGACCTGCGTGCCCAGATCCACGATGACTGCTGTGTGGCAGTGCAGGTGGAGCGGCGCATCCGCGGCCAGCGGGACCCGGTGCGGGTCTGGATGGGCCTGCGCGGCTTTGGCCACGACGATGCCGTAATGGCAGATTATGTGCTGCTGAACGACCCCACCGCAGATTCCAACGGCGCAGTGAACTGCACCATGGCACTGGTGGACTTTATGCGTTACTTTACCGGGCGCGCCATCGCCCTGCGGGCAAAACCCCGCGATGTTGCCGCCAACCGTCCGCTGCGGATGCGCTGCGAGCTGGTGCCCGGCGAGACGGCAGACGTTTACTATTTTGAGCAGCGCGGCGTGAAGGACCCGCTGCCGGAAGGCTTTTCCGGCTGGGTGGCCTGTGCGTGCCACGACGGTGTGGCCCACGCCACCACCGCCCACCGCAGCTTCTGCCGGATGGAGCGCACGCCGGAGGGCGGCATCCGCTTCCCGGAAAAGATCGTGGCCGCAGGCTGCCGCTGCAGCGTGTATGCAGTGGACCAGACCGGTGCCATGCGCGTGGCGGAGGTGCGGCTGCCAAAGCCGCGCCCCACGCCGGAGCAACCTGTTTCCCAGGCACAGGAAAAGCCGGCGGAATGACCGGCCCGACCCAAAGCCTTTGGGCTATAGATCAAGACATAGGAGGAACACATTATGGCAAAGACGATCATCACTTTGGGACGTGAATACTGCACGGGCGGCCGCTACATCGCTGAAGATGTGGCAAATGCGCTGGGCATCAAGCTTTACGACAAAGAGCTGATCACCATGGCAGCAAAGCACTCCGGTCTTTCGGAAGAAGCTGTTGCCGCCAGTGAAAAACGGCATACTCACAGCCTGCTGTACAGTCTGTACACCATGGGCAATGAGCTGCCGCTGGGCGATCAGGTGTTCATTCTTCAGAGCCGCATCATCAAGCAGCTGGCCGAGGAAGGCCCCTGCGTGATCCTGGGCC